>OGZE01001434.1_pt1 | contig 13938 bp, 14 predicted proteins | sample 1576731 | NCBI WGS metagenome assembly OGZE01 (sample SAMEA3541503, study PRJEB24748) | human gut metagenome | biome: human gut; feature: human-associated habitat; material: faeces | place: China | collected 2012 | reverse complement strand
TGAGAGCTATCCCTTCACCACGGAGAAAGTCTATCTCTCACAAATTCCGGGACTGGTAAACATGGCGCTGTACGTTTCGCCGATTGTTTCCGGTGAGGTTATCCGTTCCCGTGGCGGCTCCACCTCTGAATTTACGCCGGGTTATGTCAAGCCGAAGCATGAGGTGAATCCGCAGATGACCCTGCGTCGCCTGCCGGATGAAGATCCGCAGAATCTGGCGGACCCGGCTTACCGCCGCCGTCGCATCATCATGCAGAACATGCGTGACGAAGAGCTGGCCATTGCTCAGGTCGAAGAGATGCAGGCAGTTTCTGCCGTGCTCAAGGGCAAATACACCATGACCGGTGAAGCCTTCGATCCGGTTGAGGTGGATATGGGCCGCAGTGCGGCGAACAACATCACACAGTCCGGTGGTACGGAGTGGAGCAAGCGTGACAAGTCCACGTATGACCCGACCGACGATATCGAAGCCTACGCGCTGAACGCCAGCGGCGTGGTGAATATCATCGTGTTTGATCCGAAAGGCTGGGCGCTGTTCCGTTCCTTCAAAGCCGTCAGGGAGAAGCTGGATACCCGTCGCGGCTCTCATTCCGAGCTGGAGACAGCGGTGAAAGACCTGGGCAAAGCGGTGTCCTATAAGGGGATGTATGGCGATGTGGCCATCGTCGTGTATTCCGGACAGTACGTGGAAAACGGCGTCAAAAAGAACTTCCTGCCGGACAACACGATGGTGCTGGGGAACACTCAGGCACGCGGTCTGCGCACCTATGGCTGCATTCAGGATGCGGACGCACAGCGCGAAGGCATTAACGCCTCTGCCCGTTACCCGAAAAACTGGGTGACCAGCGGCGATCCGGCGCGTGAGTTCACCATGATTCAGTCAGCACCGCTGATGCTGCTGGCTGACCCTGATGCGTTCGTGTCCGTACAACTGGCGTAATCATGGCCCTTCGGGGCCATTTTCTCTCTGTGGAGGAGTCCATGACGAAAGATGAACTGATTGCCCGTCTCCGGTCGCTGGGTGAGCAACTGAACCGTGATGTCAGCCTGACGGGGACGAAAGAAGAACTGGCGCTCCGTGTGGCAGAGCTGGAAGAGGAGCTTGATGACACGGATGAAACTGCCGGTCAGGACACCCCTCTCAGCCGGGAAAATGTGCTGACCGGACATGAAAATGAGGTGGTATCAGCACAGACGGATACCGTGACTGATACGGCTGCTCTGGTCACGGTTGTGGCACTGGTGACGCTGCATACTGATGCACTTCACGCCACGCGGGATGAACCTGTGGCATTTGTGCTGCCGGGAACGGCGTTCCGTGTCTCTGCCGGTGTGGCAGCTGAAATGACAGAGCGCGGCCTGGCCAGAATGCAATAACGGGAGGCGCTGTGGCTGATTTCGATAACCTGTTCGATGCTGCCATTGCCCGCGCCGATGAAACGATACGCGGGTACATGGGAACGTCAGCCACCATGACATCCGGTGAGCAGTCCGGTGCTGTGATACGTGGTGTTTTTGATGACCCTGAAAATATCAGCTATGCCGGACAGGGCGTGCGCGTTGAAGGCTCCAGCCCGTCCCTGTTTGTCCGGACTGATGATGTACGGCAGCTGCGGCGTGGCGACACGCTGACCATCGGTGAGGAAAATTTCTGGGTAGACCGGGTTTCGCCGGATGATGGCGGAAGCTGTCATCTCTGGCTTGGGCGGGGCGTACCGCCTGCCGTTAACCGTCGCCGCTGAAAGGGGGATGTATGGCCATAAAAGGTCTTGAGCAGGCCGTTGAAAACCTCAGCCGTATCAGCAAAACGGCGGTGCCTGGTGCCGCCGCAATGGCCATTAACCGCGTTGCTTCATCCGCGATATCGCAGTCGGCGTCACAGGTTGCCCGTGAGACAAAGGTACGCCGGAAACTGGTAAAGGAAAGGGCCAGGCTGAAAAGGGCCACGGTCAAAAATCCGCAGGCCAGAATCAAAGTTAACCGGGGGGATTTGCCCGTAATCAGGCTGGGTAACGCGCGGGTTGTCCTGTCCCGACGCAGGCGTCGTAAAAAGGGGCAGCGTTCATCCCTGAAAGGTGGCGGCAGCGTGCTTGTGGTGGGAAACCGTCGTATTCCCGGCGCGTTTATTCAGCAACTGAAAAATGGCCGCTGGCATGTCATGCAGCGTGTGGCCGGGAAAAACCGTTACCCCATTGATGTGGTGAAAATCCCGATGGCGGTGCCGCTGACCACGGCGTTTAAACAGAATATTGAGCGGATACGGCGTGAGCGTCTTCCGAAAGAGCTGGGCTATGCGCTGCAGCATCAACTGAGGATGGTAATAAAGCGATGAAACATACTGAACTCCGTGCAGCCGTACTGGATGCACTGGAGAAGCATGACACCGGGGCGACGCTTTTTGATGGTCGCCCCGCTGTTTTTGATGAGGCGGATTTTCCGGCAGTTGCCGTTTATCTCACCGGCGCTGAATACACGGGCGAAGAGCTGGACAGCGATACCTGGCAGGCGGAGCTGCATATCGAAGTTTTCCTGCCTGCTCAGGTGCCGGATTCAGAGCTGGATGCGTGGATGGAGTCCCGGATTTATCCGGTGATGAGCGATATCCCGGCACTGTCAGATTTGATCACCAGTATGGTGGCCAGTGGCTATGACTACCGGCGCGACGATGATGCGGGCCTGTGGAGTTCAGCCGATCTGACTTATGTCATTACCTATGAAATGTGAGGACGCTATGCCTGTACCAAATCCTACAATGCCGGTGAAAGGTGCCGGGACCACCCTGTGGGTTTATAAGGGGAGCGGTGACCCTTATGCGAATCCGCTTTCAGACGTTGACTGGTCGCGTCTGGCAAAAGTTAAAGACCTGACGCCCGGCGAACTGACCGCTGAGTCCTATGACGACAGCTATCTCGATGATGAAGATGCAGACTGGACTGCGACCGGGCAGGGGCAGAAATCTGCCGGAGATACCAGCTTCACGCTGGCGTGGATGCCCGGAGAGCAGGGGCAGCAGGCGCTGCTGGCGTGGTTTAATGAAGGGGATACCCGTGCCTATAAAATCCGCTTCCCGAACGGCACGGTCGATGTGTTCCGTGGCTGGGTCAGCAGTATCGGTAAGGCGGTGACGGCGAAGGAAGTGATCACCCGCACGGTGAAAGTCACCAATGTGGGACGTCCGTCGATGGCAGAAGATCGCAGCACGGTAACAGCGGCAACCGGCATGACCGTGACGCCTGCCAGCACCTCGGTGGTGAAAGGGCAGAGCACCACGCTGACCGTGGCATTCCAGCCGGAAGGCGCAACCGACAAGAGCTTCCGTGCGGTGTCAGCGGATAAAACAAAAGCCACCGTGTCGGTCAGTGGTATGACCATCACCGTGAACGACGTTGCTGCAGGCAAGGTCAACATTCCGGTTGTATCCGGTAATGGTGAACTTGCTGCGGTTGCAGAAATCACTGTCACCGACAGTTAATCCGGAGAGTCAGCGATGTTCCTGAAAACCGAATCATTTGAACATAACGGTGTGACCGTCACGCTTTCTGAACTGTCAGCCCTGCAGCGTATTGAGCATCTCGCCCTGATGAAACAGCAGGCAGAACAGGCGGAGTCAGACAGCAACCGGAAGTTTACTGTGGAAGACGCCATCAGAACCGGCGCGTTTCTGGTGGCGATGTCCCTGTGGCATAACCATCCGCAGAAGACGCAGATGCCTTCCATGAATGAAGCCGTTAAACAGATTGAGCAGGAAGTGCTTACCACCTGGCCCACGGAGGCAATTTCTCATGCTGAAAACGTGGTGTACCGGCTGTCCGGTATGTATGAGTTTGTGGTGAATGATGCTCCTGAACAGACAGAGGACGCCGGGCCTGCAGAGCCTGTTTCTGCGGGAAAGTGTTCGATGGTGAGCTGAGTTTTGCCCTGAAACTGGCGCGTGAGATGGGGCGACCCGACTGGCGCGCCATGCTTGCCGGGATGTCATCCACGGAGTATGCCGACTGGCACCGCTTTTACAGTACCCATTATTTTCATGATGTTCTGCTGGATATGCACTTTTCCGGGCTGACGTACACCGTGCTCAGCCTGTTTTTCAGCGATCCGGATATGCATCCGCTGGATTTCAGTCTGCTGAACCGGCGCGAGGCTGACGAAGAGCCTGAAGATGATGTGCTGATGCAGAAAGCGGCAGGGCTTGCCGGAGGCGTCCGCTTTGGCCCGGACGGGAATGAAGTTATCCCCGCTTCCCCGGATGTGGCGGACATGACGGAGGATGACGTAATGCTGATGACAGTATCAGAAGGGATCGCAGGAGGAGTCCGGTATGGCTGAACCGGTAGGCGATCTGGTCGTTGATTTGAGTCTGGATGCGGCCAGATTTGACGAGCAGATGGCCAGAGTCAGGCGTCATTTTTCCGGTACGGAAAGTGATGCGAAAAAAACAGCGGCAGTCGTTGAACAGTCGCTGAGCCGACAGGCGCTGGCTGCACAGAAAGCGGGGATTTCCGTCGGGCAGTATAAAGCCGCCATGCGTATGCTGCCTGCACAGTTCACCGACGTGGCCACGCAGCTTGCAGGCGGGCAAAGCCCGTGGCTGATCCTGCTGCAACAGGGTGGTCAGGTTAAGGACTCCTTCGGCGGGATGATCCCCATGTTCAGGGGGCTTGCCGGTGCGATCACCCTGCCGATGGTGGGGGCCACCTCGCTGGCGGTGGCGACCGGTGCGCTGGCGTATGCCTGGTATCAGGGCAACTCAACCCTGTCCGATTTCAACAAAACGCTGGTCCTTTCCGGCAATCAGTCGGGTCTGACGGCAGATCGTATGCTGGTCCTGTCCAGAGCCGGGCAGGCGGCAGGGCTGACGTTTAACCAGACCAGCGAGTCACTGACGGCGCTGGTGAATGCCGGTGTGCGTGGTGGTGAGCAGTTTGAGGCGATCAGCCAGAGTGTGGCGCGTTTCTCCTCTGCATCCGGCGTGGAGGTGGACAAGGTCGCTGAAGCCTTCGGGAAGCTGACCACAGACCCGACGTCGGGACTGACAGCGATGGCACGTCAGTTCCATAACGTGACGGCGGAGCAGATTGCGTATGTTGCTCAGTTGCAGCGTTCCGGAGATGAAGCCGGGGCATTGCAGGCGGCGAACGAGGCCGCAACGAAAGGGTTTGATGACCAGACCCGCCGCCTGAAAGAGAACATGGGCACGCTGGAGACCTGGGCAGACAGGACTGCGCGGGCATTCAAATCCATGTGGGATGCGGTGCTGGATATTGGTCGTCCTGATACCGCGCAGGAGATGCTGATTAAGGCAGAGGCTGCGTTTAAGAAAGCGGACGACATCTGGAATCTGCGCAAGGATGATTATTTTGTTAACGATGAAGCGCGGGCGCGTTACTGGGATGATCGTGAAAAGGCCCGTCTTGCGCTTGAAGCCGCCCGAAAGAAGGCTGAGCAGCAGACTCAACAGGACAAAAATGCGCAGCAGCAGAGCGATACTGAAGCGTCACAGCTGAAATATATCGAAGAGGCGCAGAAGGCTTACGAACGCCTGCAGACGCCGCTGGAGAAATATACCGCCCGTCAGGAAGAACTGAACAAGGCACTGAAAGACGGGAAAATCCTGCAGGCGGATTACAACACGCTGATGGCGGCGGCGAAAAAGGATTATGAAGCGACGCTGAAAAAGCCGAAACAGTCCGGCGTGAAGGTGTCTGCGGGCGATCGTCAGGAAGACAGTGCTCATGCTGCCCTGCTGACGCTTCAGGCAGAACTCCGGACGCTGGAGAAGCATGCCGGAGCAAATGAGAAAATCAGCCAGCAGCGCCGGGATTTGTGGAAGGCGGAGAGTCAGTTCGCGGTACTGGAGGAGGCGGCGCAACGTCGCCAGCTGTCTGCACAGGAGAAATCCCTGCTGGCGCATAAAGATGAGACGCTGGAGTACAAACGCCAGCTGGCTGCACTTGGCGACAAGGTTACGTATCAGGAGCGCCTGAACGCGCTGGCGCAGCAGGCGGATAAATTCGCACAGCAGCAACGGGCAAAACGGGCCGCCATTGATGCGAAAAGCCGGGGGCTGACTGACCGGCAGGCAGAACGGGAAGCCACGGAACAGCGCCTGAAGGAACAGTATGGCGATAATCCGCTGGCGCTGAATAACGTCATGTCAGAGCAGAAAAAGACCTGGGCGGCTGAAGACCAGCTTCGCGGGAGCTGGATGGCAGGCCTCAGGTCCGGCTGGAGTGAGTGGGAAGAGAGCGCCACGGACAGTATGTCGCAGGTAAAAAGTGCAGCCACGCAGACCTTTGATGGTATTGCACAGAATATGGCGGCGATGCTGACCGGCAGTGAGCAGAACTGGCGCAGCTTCACCCGTTCCGTGCTGTCCATGATGACAGAAATTCTGCTTAAGCAGGCAATGGTGGGGATTGTCGGGAGTATCGGCAGCGCCATTGGCGGGGCTGTTGGTGGCGGCGCATCCGCGTCAGGCGGTACAGCCATTCAGGCCGCTGCGGCGAAATTCCATTTTGCAACCGGAGGATTTACGGGAACCGGCGGCAAATATGAGCCAGCGGGGATTGTTCACCGTGGTGAATTTGTCTTCACGAAGGAGGCAACCAGCCGGATTGGCGTGGGGAATCTTTACCGGCTGATGCGCGGCTATGCCACCGGCGGTTATGTCGGTACACCGGGCAGTCTGGCTGACAGCCGGTCGCAGGCGTCCGGGACGTTTGAGCAGAATAACCATGTGGTGATTAACAACGACGGCACGAACGGGCAGATAGGTCCGGCTGCTCTGAAGGCGGTGTATGACATGGCCCGCAAGGGTGCCCGTGATGAAATTCAGACACAGATGCGTGATGGTGGCCTGTTCTCCGGAGGTGGACGATGAAAACCTTCCGCTGGAAAGTGAAACCCGGGATGGATGTGACATCGGCTCCTTCCGTCAGGGAGGTGCGCTTTGGTGATGGCTATTCTCAGCGAGCGCCTGCCGGGCTGAATGCCAACCTGAAAACGTACAGCGTGACGCTGTCTGTCTCCCGTGAGGAGGCCACGGCGCTGGAGTCGTTTCTGGCTGAGCACGGGGGCTGGAAGGCCTTTCTGTGGACGCCGCCTTATGGTTACAGGCAGATAAAGGTGACCTGCGCAAAATGGTCGTCGCAGGTCAGTATGTTGCGTGTTGGGTTCAGCGCAGAGTTTAAACAGGTGGTGAACTGATGCAGGATATCCGGCAGGAAACACTGAATGAATGCACCCGTGCGGAGCAGTCGGCCAGCGTGGTGCTCTGGGAAATCGACCTGACAGAGGTCGGTGGAGAACGTTATTTTTTCTGTAATGAGCAGAACGAAAAAGGTGAGCCGGTCACCTGGCAGGGGCGACAGTATCAGCCGTATCCCATTCAGGGGAGTGGTTTTGAACTGAATGGCAAAGGCACCAGTACGCGCCCCACGCTGACGGTTTCTAACCTGTACGGTATGGTCACCGGGATGGCGGAAGATCTGCAGAGTCTGGTCGGCGGAACGGTGGTCCGGCGTAAGGTTTACGCCCGTTTTCTGGATGCGGTGAACTTCGTCAACGGAAACAGCGACGCCGATCCGGAGCAGGAGGTGATCAGCCGCTGGCGCATCGAGCAGTGCAGCGAACTGAGCGCGGTGAGTGCCTCCTTTGTACTGTCCACGCCGACGGAAACGGATGGCGCTGTTTTTCCGGGACGTATCATGCTGGCCAACACCTGCACCTGGACCTATCGCGGTGATGAGTGCGGTTATCACGGTCCGGCTGTCGCGGATGAATATGACCAGCCGACGTCCGATATCACGAAGGATAAATGCAGCAAATGCCTGAGCGGTTGTAAGTTCCGCAATAACGTCGGCAACTTTGGCGGCTTCCTTTCCATTAACAAACTTTCGCAGTAAATCCCATGACACAGACAGAATCAGCGATTCTGGCGCACGCCCGGCGATGTGCGCCAGCGGAGTCGTGCGGCTTCGTGGTAAGCACGCCGGAGGGGGAAAGATATTTCCCCTGCGTGAATATCTCCGGTGAGCCGGAGGCGTATTTCCGTATGTCGCCGGAAGACTGGCTGCAGGCAGAAATGCAGGGTGAGATTGTGGCGCTGGTCCACAGCCACCCCGGTGGTCTGCCCTGGCTGAGTGAGGCCGACCGGCGGCTGCAGGTGCAGAGTGATTTGCCGTGGTGGCTGGTCTGCCGGGGGGCGATTCATAAATTCCGCTGTGTGCCGCATCTCACCGGGCGGCGCTTTGAGCACGGGGTGACGGACTGTTACACGCTGTTCCGGGATGCTTACCATCTGGCGGGGATTGAGATGCCGGATTTTCATCGCGAGGATGACTGGTGGCGTCACGGTCAGAATCTCTATCTGGATAATCTGGAGGCCACAGGGCTGTATCAGGTGCCGTTGTCAGCGGCGCAGCCGGGCGATGTGCTGCTGTGCTGTTTTGGTTCATCGGTGCCGAATCATGCCGCCATTTACTGTGGTGACGGCGAGCTGCTGCACCATATTCCTGAACAACTGAGCAAACGAGAGAGGTATACCGACAAATGGCAGCGACGCACACACTCCCTCTGGCGTCACCGGGCATGGCACGCATCTGCCTTTACGGGGATTTACAACGATTTGGCCGCCGCATCGACCTTCGTGTGAAAACGGGGGCTGAAGCCATCCGGGCACTGGCCACACAGCTCCCGGCGTTTCGTCAGAAACTGAGCGACGGCTGGTATCAGGTACGGATTGCCGGGCGGGACGTCAGCACGTCCGGGTTAACGGCGCAGTTACATGAGACTCTGCCTGATGGCGCTGTGATTCATATTGTTCCCAGAGTCGCCGGGGCCAAGTCAGGTGGCGTATTCCAGATTGTCCTGGGGGCTGCCGCCATTGCCGGATCATTCTTTACCGCCGGAGCCACCCTTGCAGCATGGGGGGCAGCCATTGGGGCCGGTGGTATGACCGGCATCCTGTTTTCTCTCGGTGCCAGTATGGTGCTCGGTGGTGTGGCGCAGATGCTGGCACCGAAAGCCAGAACTCCCCGTACACAGACAACGGATAACGGCAAACAGAACACCTATTTCTCCTCACTGGATAACATGGTTGCCCAGGGCAATGTTCTGCCTGTTCTGTACGGTGAAATGCGCGTGGGGTCACGCGTGGTTTCTCAGGAGATCAGCACGGCAGACGAAGGGGACGGTGGTCAGGTTGTGGTGATTGGTCGCTGATGCAAAATGTTTTATGTGAAACCGCCTGCGGGCGGTTTTGTCGTTTATGGAGCGTGAGGAATGGGTAAAGGAAGCAGTAAGGGGCATACCCCGCGCGAAGCGAAGGACAACCTGAAGTCCACGCAGTTGCTGAGTGTGATCGATGCCATCAGCGAAGGGCCGGTTGAAGGTCCGGTGGATGGATTAAAAAGCGTGCTGCTGAACAGTACGCCGGTGCTGGACAGTGATGGGAATACCAACATCGCCGGTGTCACGGTGGTGTTCCGGGCTGGTGAGCAGGAGCAGACTCCGCCGGAGGGATTTGAATCCTCCGGCTCCGAGACGGTGCTGGGTACGGAAGTGAAATACGACACGCCGATCACCCGGACCATCACGTCGGCAAACATCGACCGTCTGCGCTTTACCTTCGGTGTGCAGGCACTGGTGGAAACCACCTCAAAGGGGGACCGGAATCCGTCGGAAGTTCGCCTGCTGGTTCAGATACAGCGTAATGGTGGCTGGGTGACGGAAAAAGACATCACCATTAAGGGCAAAACCACCTCGCAGTATCTGGCCTCGGTGGTGGTGGATAACCTGCCGCCGCGCCCGTTTAATATCCGGATGCGCAGGATGACGCCGGACAGCACCACAGACCAGCTGCAGAACAAAACGCTCTGGTCGTCATACACCGAAATCATCGATGTGAAACAGTGCTACCCGAACACGGCACTGGTCGGCGTGCAGGTGGACTCGGAGCAGTTCGGCAGCCAGCAGGTGAGCCGTAATTATCATCTGCGCGGGCGTATTCTGCAGGTGCCGTCGAACTATAACCCGCAGACGCGGCAATACAGCGGTATCTGGGACGGAACGTTTAAGCCAGCATACAGCAACAACATGGCCTGGTGTCTGTGGGATATGCTGACCCATCCGCGCTACGGCATGGGGAAACGTCTTGGTGCGGCGGATGTGGACAAATGGGCGCTGTATGTCATCGGCCAGTACTGCGACCAGTCGGTGCCGGACGGCTTTGGCGGCACGGAGCCGCGCATCACCTGTAATGCCTACCTGACCACACAGCGTAAGGCGTGGGATGTGCTCAGTGATTTCTGCTCGGCGATGCGCTGTATGCCGGTATGGAACGGGCAGACGCTGACGTTCGTGCAGGACCGACCGTCGGATAAGGTGTGGACCTATAACCGCAGTAATGTGGTGATGCCGGATGATGGCGCGCCGTTCCGCTACAGCTTCAGCGCCCTGAAGGACCGCCATAATGCCGTTGAGGTGAACTGGATTGACCCGGATAACGGCTGGGAGACGGCGACAGAGCTTGTGGAGGACACGCAGGCCATTGCCCGTTACGGTCGTAACGTCACGAAGATGGATGCCTTTGGCTGTACCAGCCGGGGGCAGGCACACCGCGCCGGGCTGTGGCTGATTAAAACGGAACTGCTGGAAACGCAGACCGTGGACTTCAGCGTGGGCGCAGAAGGGCTTCGCCATGTGCCGGGCGATGTTATTGAAATCTGCGATGATGACTATGCCGGTATCAGCACCGGTGGTCGCGTGCTGGCGGTGAACAGCCAGACCCGGACGCTGACGCTCGACCGTGAAATCACGCTGCCATCCTCCGGTACCACGCTGATAAGCCTGGTTGACGGTCAGGGTAATCCGGTCAGCGTGGAGGTCCAGTCCGTCACCGACGGCGTGAAGGTGAAAGTGAGCCGTGTTCCTGACGGCGTTGCAGAATACAGCGTGTGGGGGCTGAAGCTGCCGACGCTGCGCCAGCGCCTGTTCCGCTGTGTGAGTATCCGTGAGAACGATGACGGCACGTATGCCATCACTGCCGTGCAGCATGTACCGGAAAAAGAAGCCATCGTGGATAACGGGGCGCACTTTGACGGCGACCAGAGCGGCACGGTGAATGGTGTCACGCCGCCAGCGGTGCAGCACCTGACCGCCGAAGTCACCGCAGACAGCGGGGAATATCAGGTGCTGGCGCGCTGGGACACGCCGAAGGTGGTGAAGGGCGTGAGCTTCCTGCTTCGCCTGACCGTGGCAGCGGATGACGGCAGTGAGCGGCTGGTCAGCACGGCCCGGACGACGGAAACCACATACCGCTTCACGCAACTGGCGCTGGGGAACTACAGGCTGACAGTCCGGGCGGTAAATGCGTGGGGGCAGCAGGGCGATCCGGCGTCGGTATCGTTCAGGATTGCCGCACCGGTAGCACCGTCGCGGATTGAGCTGACGCCGGGCTATTTTCAGATAACCGCCACGCCGCATCTTGCGGTTTATGATCCGACGGTACAGTTTGAGTTCTGGTTCTCGGAAAAGCGGATTGCGGATATCAGGCAGGTTGAAACCACAGCCCGCTATCTTGGTACGGCGCTGTACTGGATAGCCGCCAGTATCAATATCAAACCGGGCCATGATTATTATTTTTACGTTCGCAGTGTGAACACCGTTGGCAAATCGGCATTCGTGGAGGCTGTTGGTCAGCCGAGTGATGATGCATCCGGCTATCTGGATTTTTTCAAAGGCGAGATAGGGAAAACCCATCTGGCTCAGGAGCTGTGGACGCAGATTGATAACGGTCAGCTTGCGCCTGACCTGGCTGAAATCAGGACGTCCATTACGGATGTCAGCAATGAAATCACGCAGACCGTCAATAAGAAACTGGAAGACCAGAGTGCGGCAATTCAGCAGATACAGAAGGTTCAGGTTGATACAAATAATAACCTGAACAGCATGTGGGCTGTGAAGCTGCAGCAGATGCAGGACGGACGCCTTTATATCGCGGGTATTGGTGCCGGTATTGAGAACACCCCTGACGGCATGCAGAGTCAGGTGCTGCTGGCGGCGGACAGGATTGCGATGATTAATCCTGCGAATGGCAACACAAAACCGATGTTTGTTGGTCAGGGCGATCAGATATTCATGAACGACGTGTTCCTGAAACGCCTGACGGCTCCCACCATTACCAGCGGCGGTAATCCTCCGGCATTTTCCCTGACACCGGACGGAAAGCTGACCGCTAAAAATGCGGATATCAGTGGCAGTGTGAATGCGAACTCAGGGACGCTCAACAATGTCACGATTAACCAGAACTGTACGATTAAGGGCATGCTGGAGGCGACTCAGGTCAGAGGTGACTTCGTTAAAGCTGTATCCAAATCATTCCCGAAACAGGCTGGTACGTGGGGTAATACGGAAACACCAAACGGGACGGTTACAGTCACCATCAGCGATGATCATAACTTTGACCGTCAGATTATTATTCCGCCCATTATCTTTAACGGAATAGCGTATAGCGATCCGGGAAGTGGTAATAACCCGGGAGGTACAAGATACACGGGTTATGGTTTTGAAGTTCGCAAAAACGGCGTATTAATCGCATCCAGAGAAACTAAAGGGGCCATTCCCGGTAGTTACAGTGCAGTTATTGATATGCCGAGTGGCAGGTGAAGCGTCACTCTGGAGTTTAAGGTTTGCCATAAAGGCAATCAGTGGGCAGGTAATATCACCGACTGTACGGTGATTGTGACCAAAAAAGCCGCTTCCGGCATCAGTATTCGTTGAAATTGTTATAACCCATATAAGGGCACCAGAAATGGTGCCTTTTTTATTGCAGAAAAGCGAGAGGTAATTATGCGTAAACTTTATGCCGCCATTTTGTCCGCAGCCATTTGTCTGTCCGTATCCGGTGCGCCTGCATGGGCGTCTGAACATCAGTCCACGCTGAGCGCGGGGTATCTTCATGCCCGGACGAACGTTCCCGGCAGTGATGATCTGAACGGGATTAACGTGAAATACCGTTATGAGTTTACGGACACACTGGGGCTGGTGACGTCATTCAGCTATGCAGGAGACAAGAATCGCCAGCTTACCCGTTACAGCGATACCCGCTGGCATGAAGATTCCGTGCGTAACCGCTGGTTCAGCGTGATGGCGGGGCCGTCTGTGCGCGTGAATGAATGGTTCAGCGCGTATGCGATGGCGGGTGTGGCTTACAGCCGTGTGTCGACTTTCTCCGGGGATTATCTCCGCGTAACTGACAACAAGGGGAAAACGCACGATGTGCTGACCGGAAGTGATGACGGTCGCCACAGCAACACGTCTCTGGCGTGGGGGGCTGGCGTGCAGTTTAACCCGACCGAATCCGTGGCCATTGATATTGCTTATGAAGGCTCCGGCAGTGGTGACTGGCGCACTGACGGTTTCATCGTGGGTGTCGGTTATAAATTCTGATTAGCCAGGTAACACAGTGTTATGACAGCCCGCCGGTTCAGGCGGGCTTTTTTGTGGGGTGAATATGGCAGTAAAGATTTCAGGTGTACTGAAAGACGGCACAGGAAAACCGGTACAGAACTGCACAATCCAGCTGAAAGCAAAACGTAACAGCACCACGGTGGTGGTGAACACGCTGGCATCTGAAAATCCGGATGAAGCCGGGCGTTACAGCATGGATGTTGAGTATGGCCAGTACAGCGTCACCCTGCTGGTTGAAGGTTTTCCGCCTTCACATGCCGGGACCATTACCGTCTATGAAGGTTCCAGACCAGGTACGCTGAATGATTTTCTCGGTGCCATGACGGAGGATGATGTCCGACCGGAGGCACTGCGCCGCTTTGAGCAGATGGTGGAAGAGGTGTCACGTAACGCCTCCGCGGTTGCACAGAATACGGCAGCCGCGAAAAAATCAGCCAGCGATGCCAGTGCATCAGCCAGCGAGGCGGC
>OGZE01001433.1_pt1 | contig 13938 bp, 7 predicted proteins | sample 1576731 | NCBI WGS metagenome assembly OGZE01 (sample SAMEA3541503, study PRJEB24748) | human gut metagenome | biome: human gut; feature: human-associated habitat; material: faeces | place: China | collected 2012 | reverse complement strand
GCAGATAGCAACGGAACGAGTGCCTCGTGCTGACCGCGCCTACATCCGCCAGAGTCTGCAGATTTCAAAGCTTTCCGGGAAGCTGCAGGCGGAGGGAGATCTACTTGAATTGCAGTATGACACTAACGATCAGGGACTCTACAGCCGCCTGACGCTGATCCCGGTAGATTGGGATGAGAAAGGAAAGCTGCATCATTTCCTGCTGGCATTTGAGACGATCCGGAAAAGTTCAGAAGGACGGGCAGATGCGAAGGAACAGCTGACGCTTTATTATGAACAGCTCAAACAGTCGATTCTGGAAAATAACAGCTATGTGGATGCACTCCTGGATCTGTCGGATATGATATATACAGTTAATTTGACAAAGGATCTTCTGGAGAAGGGTGTTGTTCTGAATGGAAAAGAAGAGAGATGCCGGGAGCTATTTATGGACTATCCGCTGCCGTGCTCTTACCGTGATTATTGCAGTGAATATATGAAGATGGTCACCCAGGAGACCTTGGGAAGCTATCGCATAGCAGATGATCCGGCTAAGCTTTTGAAGCGGTTTGAGGCAGGGGAGAAACATATTTCCGTGGAATACTGTATCCAGGAGGAGGATGGCACGATCTGCTGGGTACAGAAAACAGTTCTGATGACGCAGACGATCGTGTTTGATACGGAGCTTTCTTGTGAGATGCCGGTGGTTCATGCGATCATTCTTCTGCAGGATACGTCGCAGATGCACGCGCGGGATGAACAGGAGCACGCGCGCCTGCAGGCGGCATTTGATGAAATGCGGACGGCAAACCGGGCGAAAACAGATTTCTTAAGCCGCATGAGTCACGATATCCGGACACCGCTCAATGGCATTATCGGGCTTTTGAAAATCGATGAGGCACATTTTGATGATAAGGAGATGCTGATGGAAAATCACCGGAAAATGCAGGTGGCGGCGGGGCATCTGCTGTCCCTCATCAATGATGTGCTGCAGATGAGCAAGCTGGAAGAGGGAAAGATCATTCTGGCACATGATTATATTTCATTGGCAGAGATGACGCGCGATATCGTGAGCATCATCATCGAGCGCGCGGTAGATGCGGGCATTCAATGGGAGTATGATAAAAGAAAAGCGGAGATTCCGTATCCGTATATTTATGGAAGCCAGCTCCATCTGCGCCAGATTTTCCTGAATATTTATGGAAACTGCATCAAATACAATCGTCCGGGCGGAAAAATCAGTACCAGGGTGGAGGCGCAGGATGTACGGGACGGCTGGTGCGTCTATAGGTGGACGATCTCGGACACGGGAGTTGGCATGAGCCAGGAATTTCTGGATCACATCTTTGACCCGTTTGCACAGGAGAAAAATGATGCGCGTAGTGTTTACCAGGGAACTGGGCTTGGCATGACGATCGTCAAAGGGCTGATTGAACAGATGCACGGAAACATCGAGGTGACGAGTGAGGTCGGCATTGGAACGACGTTTGTGGTGGAAATTCCATTTGAGATTGCACCGCCGCCGGAGGAGTTCCCGGTTAAGGAAGCAGCGCCGTCAGGAGATATTCACGGTTTGAAGCTGCTTTTGGCGGAGGACAATGAGTTGAATGCAGACATCGCGGAGACACTTCTGACTGATGCGGGTGCCCATGTCACGATTGTGGAGAACGGGAAGAAGGCATTAGACTGCTTTGAGGCGGCACCTCCGGGGACGTTCGATGCGATTCTCATGGATGTGATGATGCCGGTGATGGATGGTCTGGCTGCGACACGCGCGATCCGGGCGATTCCGCGGGCGGATGCAAGGCAGATTCCGATTCTTGCCATGACGGCAAATGCCTTTGAAGAGGATGCCAGACAGTGCCTGGCGGCTGGGATGAATGTGCATCTGGCAAAACCACTGCAGATGGATAAGGTGCTGGCGGCGCTCATGGAGTGCTGCGGCAAAAAGAGGGATCTATAAAGTTTGGAAAGGGCGAAAAGGAACGCAGGTGGTATGAAAGCAATCTCTATTTACACGATTACCCGAAATCAGAATACGGAATACCTTCAAAAGCTGGAACGACAGCTTTCGGGGCGGGATGTGTTTCTGAAAATACGGGAATGGGAGCTGGACAGCATGAAAGCGCTGGTTTCGGAGTTGGAGAGACATATACAGGCGGTGTACGCACTGCGTTTTTTCTATTCCTTTCAGATTCCGAGACTGGGAAAAGAGTTTGATCTGCTTCAGATCAAGGAAGAACAGATTTTAAATATTGAATTAAAGAGCGGACAGGTGTCGGATGAGGCGATCCGCAAGCAGCTCATACAGAACCGGTATTATCTGGCGGCGCTGGGAAAGCCGATTCGTTCGTACACTTATATTAGCAGTCAGAACCGCCTGGTGCGTCTGACGAATCATGACCGCATTGTGGAGGCGGACTGGGAACAGCTCTGCCGGGATTTGCAGCAGGAGAGTGCTGATTATCCAGGCGATATCGAAGACTTGTTTCAGGCGGAGCTGTACCTGATTTCGCCGCTTACAGAGCCGGGACGGTTCTTAAAGAAAGAATATTTCCTGACATACCAGCAGAGGGATATTGAACGCCAGATTTTAAAGAAAATCCGGGCAGACCGGACGGGATATTTCTGGTTTACCGGTCTTCCGGGGACGGGCAAAACGCTGCTTTTATATGATATTGCGATGAAACTCTCCGGGCGGCAGCGGGTGTGCATGATCCACTGCGGTGAAGCGGGAAAAGAGTGGAAGGTGCTGCATGAGCGGCTGCGGCGGGTGGAGTACCTGGCGGAGGATAGTGTTCAAACGGGAGCGGAAATCAGGTTTGAAGCATACAGCGCGATCTTAGTAGATGAGGCACACCTTCTGTCGCCCAATACATTGGAAATTTTGCTGGAGATCGGCAAAACGCGTCCGGTTATTTTTTCCAGTAACTGTGAGGATATGATTTCGCCGGAAGAATTGGATCTGGGTGCAATAAAGCTCTTGGGGGAGCAGCCGGGAATCCAGACATTCCACCTGACGAATCGGATCCGTGCGAATGCAGAACTTTCCTATTTTATACAAAATATGATGCACCTGCCGCACGGACGCGGAATGCGGCGCTATCCCCATGTCGCGGTGGTTTATGCCAACGATGAGTCAGAAGCAGCTAATTTGCTGAATGATTACATTCGTCAGGGATATGAGTGCCAGGAATCCGATTGGCAGGAAAAACCGGAAAAGCCATCCGATTCTGCCGTAGAAATACAATCTCGCCATACGCGAGAAGTCGATCGCATGGTGCATCGGCTGGATGGGCGCTATTATTATGATGAAATGGGATATCTGCGCTCGACGGAGCGCGATGTGAGACATCTTTTTTATCAGCTCAGCGAGGCAAAAGAAGAACTGGCGCTGGTGGTGATGGGAAATGAGAAGCTGTATGGAACGCTGCTGAACTTGTTTTAGGGTGTTTTGAAGGAAAGGTTTTATATAAAATGTTGGAATGTGCTCAAAAAGCATATTTCCAACATTTGTTGTCGCTCTTTATGCTAAGAACAAGAAAAAAGCCTCAGGCAGACACCTGAGGCCAGTTAAACTCGATTTAGGCTCTTTCAACTAAACCGGATCTTAAGCAAGAAGTACATACATACATCTTCTGAGCTCCGCCATTAGTTTTAACCTTAACAGACTTAACGTTAGCTTTCCACATTTTGTTAGATCTTCTATGTGAATGACTCACTGCATTACCAAAATGAGCAGCTTTCTCGCAGATTGCACACTTAGCCATCGTAGCACCTCCTTAACCGATCATTGGACTTCCTATTAAAATCCATAACAAAGGTATAATAGCAGAAAATAGGAAAATATGCAAGTGAAAAACCAAAAAAAATAAAAAAAGTTTTCGACAGATGTCTATTTTCTATTTCCTTTTTAACGTGGGTGGTGTATAATATACGCGTAAGCCATGAGTCATGCGGATAAAAAAGGCTGAAAAACGGTGTTGTGCTTGCACATAAGCCGTATTTCAGACATTTTTATCCATAGGGCGAAGCCCGTGAGCGAGATGGAGCGAAGCGGAATCGAGCTGCATGACGGGGTAGAGAGACGCATATATTTCATCCCACGCGCCGACACAGGAGCCGTCCCGGCTCCGCATGTCCAGCCCGCAAAAAAACATGGCATAAAATTCGAATCAATTCAAAAACAAGAAAGAAACGGAGGCTGTCAATATGAAAGGACGCATCGACAATAAAATGGGTTCGATCCAGATCGATCCGGAAGTAATTGCAATGTACGCCGGAACGACAGCAGTAGAATGCTTCGGTATCGTTGGCATGGCGGCTGTCAGTATGAAAGATGGTCTGGTAAGACTGCTTAAAAAAGAAAGCCTGACACACGGTATCAACGTAGCCATCAAGGACAATGCACTCAGCATCGATTTCCACGTAATCGTGGCATACGGAGTCAGCATCTCTACCGTTGCGGACAACCTGATCGAGAGTGTAAAATATAAAGTAGAAGAGTTTACTGGCATGAAGGTTGAGAAAATCAGCATTTATGTTGAAGGCGTAAGAGTGATAGATTAAGGAGGAACAAACCCTGTGGGTATGAATTATATAGATGCCGGGATGTTAAAGAATGCATTTCTGGCTGGAGCAAAGGGCCTGGAGGCCAACAAGGAATGGATCAATGAGCTGAACGTATTTCCTGTTCCAGATGGAGATACCGGTACGAACATGACGATGACGATTCTGTCAGCCGCCAGAGAAGTGGCAGCCGTTGAAAATCCGACGATGGAGGCGCTGGCGCGAGCGATTTCCTCCGGTTCCCTGCGCGGCGCACGAGGCAATTCCGGCGTTATCCTTTCACAGCTCTTCCGCGGATTTACGAAAGAGATTAAGACGGTAGATGTCATTACGACGAGTGTTCTCTCAGACGCATTTAACCGTGCGACGGAGACAGCGTATAAGGCAGTTATGAAGCCGAAGGAAGGTACGATTCTGACTGTTGCCAAGGGAATGGCGGATAAAGCAGCAGAACTGGCACCGCAGACCGAGGACGTACTTGAATTTTCAGAGAAAGTATTGGAGTACGGCGAATATGTTTTAAGCCAGACACCGGAGATGCTTCCGGTTCTGAAAGAGGCAGGTGTAGTGGATTCTGGCGGACAGGGTCTGATTCAGGTTATCAAGGGCTGTATTGAGGGCTTAAAAGGGAAAGTCGTGGATATCGACGCGGCAGTTACTCCGTCTGTATCGGGAAATAGAGCGGCAAAAACAGCAACAGGCGCCGGAAGCACGCAGGCAGCGGATATCCGTTTTGGTTATTGTACGGAATTTATTATCAATGCAGAAAAACCGGCGGATGAGACGACAGAGCAGGAACTGAAAGATTATCTGAGCACGATCGGCGACTCCCTGGTAGTTGTGGCAGATGATGATATTGTCAAGATTCACGTTCATACAAACGATCCAGGTCTGGCGATTCAGAAAGCACTGACCTACGGTTCCCTGTCCCGCATCAAGATTGACAATATGCGCGAGGAACATCAGGAGAAACTGATCAAAGATTCCGAACGTCTGGCGGCACAGCAGAAGGCAGAAGAAGAAGCCAAAGAGAAGAAGGAAGAACCACGCAAGAAATATGGATTTATCGCCGTATCGGTCGGAGAAGGTCTTTCTGAGATTTTCAAGGGCATCGGCGCTGACTATATCATCGAGGGCGGACAAACGATGAATCCGAGTACGGAGGATATGCTGGAAGCAATCGAAAAAGTCCATGCCGAGACAGTTTACATTCTGCCGAACAATAAAAATATTATTCTGGCGGCAGAGCAGGCAAAGAGCCTGTCAGAAGATACCAAGGTATATGTAGTTCCGTCCAAGACGGTTCCGCAGGGTATCACGGCGCTGATTAATTTTGCTCCGGATCTGACGGCGGAAGAAAATATGGAACAGATGACCGAGGAGATGAGCCACGTTAAGACCGGTCAGATTACCTACGCAGTCCGCAATACATCGATCGATGGTAAGGAGATCGCAGAGGGCGATATCATGGGGATCGGCGACAGCGGCATGCTGGCAGTTGGCAAGAATATCGAGGAGACCGCGATGGAGTCACTTCGTAAGATGGTAGATGATGAGTCTGAGCTTGTGACGATCTATTATGGTGAGGATGTCACGGAAGAGGACGCAGAGGCATTCTGTGAGAAAGCCCGCAAAGAATTTACATCCTGCGAATTTGAATGCCAGAATGGCGGGCAGCCGATTTACTATTATATGATTTCGGTAGAGTAGATTTAGGTCGTTTAAAGTGATTGAAATGCGTTAAATGAAGCTGCATTATTGGCTGAGAAAATGCAGATAACGAGGAGATGAATTTTCTATGTGATGGCGCAGATAAAACATTTGACGTATAAAACAAAATAATTCATAAGTATGAAATGAGGCAGGTCAGGGGAGAGATCCCTGCGTCCTGCCTTTCTTTCATTCCAATGTATTCCCGGATTTTTTGTCCGGTAACTGTCCGCGTGGCTGATTTTCCGGAGAATATTCTGAAAAGCAGGAGGAGATAAATGGAACAGCAGAATATAACCGCTGTCAAGGGCATCGGTGAAAAGACGGCAAAGCTATTTCAAAAAATAGGCGTGGAAACGGTGGAAGAACTGCTCCATTATTATCCGCGTGCTTATGACGAGTTTCAGGAACCGCAGCCGATCGCGGAACTGAAGGAAGATACGATCGCGGCAGTCGGCGGAATCCTGGCAAAAACGGCGGATGTGGTGCGGTATGGAGCGCGCCTGCAGGTTACGACGGCTGGATTGCGGGACAGCGGAGGCACACTGGCGCTGGCATGGTACAATATGCCCTATCTGCGCGGGACGCTCAAGGCGGGGGAACGCTTTATTTTCCGTGGCCGTGTGGTAAAAAAACGGGGAAGACTTACGATGGAGCAGCCGGAGATCTACCGCCCGGAACAGTATGCGAAAGTCGTGTCGTCTATGCAGCCGGTTTACGGACAGACGAAGGGACTTGGCAATAAGACGATCGCAAAGGCAGTCGCGGAAGCCCTCACGATGCGCCAGATGGAACGGGAATATCTGCCGGCTGGTCTGCGGGAAAAGTACGGATTGGCGGAAATCAACTATGCGCTGGAGCACATCCATTTTCCGGCAAACCGGGAAGAACTGATGTTTTCCCGGAAACGTCTTGTGTTTGATGAATTTTTCATGTTCCTGATGTCAGTGCGCCTGCTCAAAGACAAAAAAGAAGATAAAAAGAGCGCATATCCATTTACGTTTTCTGGGGAAATGGCGTCGGTGGAAGAGCGCCTCCCATATGCTCTGACCGGGGCACAGAAAAAGGTAATCCGGGAGGTGTACGCCGATTTGTCCGGCGAGCATATCATGACCCGATTGATTCAGGGCGACGTTGGTTCGGGTAAGACGATTGTGGCGATTCTGGCGTTGCTGCAGGCGGCGGCAAATGGATATCAGGGGGCACTGATGGTGCCGACGGAGGTACTGGCGCGCCAGCATTACGAGTCGATGACCGAATTGTTTGCGTCGCTGGGAATCACATATCGTCCGGTGCTTCTGACCGGTTCGATGACAGCGAAGGAAAAAAGGCTTGCCAGAGAGTCGATTGAAAATCATGAGGCAGATATCGTGATTGGAACCCACGCGCTGATTCAGGAAAAAGTGGTGTACGACAATCTGGCATTGGTAATCACGGATGAACAGCACCGTTTTGGAGTGGCACAGCGGGAAATGCTGAGCAAAAAAGGCGGCGAGCCGCATGTGCTTGTCATGAGTGCGACGCCGATCCCGCGGACGCTGGCGATTATTTTATATGGGGATCTTGATATTTCCATCATCGATGAACTTCCGGCAAACCGGCAGCCGATCAAGAACTGTGTCGTGAACCGTGAATTTCGCCCGAATGCCTACCGTTTCATCGAAAATGAAGTCCGTGCCGGCCGTCAGGCATACGTCATCTGCCCGATGGTCGAGCCGAGCGAGATGCTGGAGGCAGAGAACGTCATCGATTATACCGAAGAGCTGCGCCGCGCCCTGTCCCCGTCGATCCGGGTGGAATATCTGCACGGAAAGATGAAGGGAAAAGAAAAAAATGCGATCATGGAAGCATTTGCGGCAAATGAGATTCATGTGCTGGTATCCACCACGGTCATCGAGGTCGGAATCAATGTCCCGAATGCTACCGTTATGATGATCGAAAATGCCGAGCGTTTCGGTCTGGCGCAGCTCCATCAGCTCCGCGGCCGTGTCGGTCGAGGAAAAGATCAGTCCTACTGCATCATGGTCAACGCCTCCGGCGAGGAAGACGCCGGAAAGCGGCTGGATATTCTCAATAAGTCAAATGACGGCTTCTACATCGCCTCCGAAGACCTGAAACTGCGCGGTCCCGGCGACCTATTTGGCGTCCGCCAGAGCGGTGATCTCGAATTCCATTTAGCAGATATATTTGCAGATGCGGATATATTGAAGGCAGTTTCGGATGAAGTGAAGAAATTAATGGATAAAGATCCGCTGTTGGAGGCGGAGGAGAATCAGGAGCTGAAACGGAAGATGAATGGATATTTAGAGAGAGGATGGGAGAAGGTGAATTTGTGATGGGGATGGATTGAATTGCAAATCGCGGTTTGAGTAGATTAATTAGAAAAAACTCCTGCATACACAGAATGAAGATTTATCTGTTTATGCAGGAGTTTTTTGAAATGTACAGCCGTTTATCAGCCGTCAATTCTCATTACATCTGTCCCTCGTTATACCGCTTAATCAGCTTCTGGATCTTCGCAGTCGGAGTCAGTGCGTTCTCCAGAGATACGTTATGGTTCAGGGAGTTGATGATTGCAGCGATAAACTTGCTCATATCAGCTTCTACATACCAGTCACGTTTAAGAAGTTCCGGCGTGTGGTAGTTTAAGTTGGTGGTTACGACGCAGTCGAGGTAACCTTTTGCGAAAAATTCGTCGAATTTCTCAAGTCCGTTGGTGAACAGACCGAAGGTAGCGCATACAACGACGCGTTTTGCCTTGCGCTCTTTAAGGGCGCGGCAGGTGTCCAGCATGCTCTCGCCGGAGGAGATCATGTCATCGATGATGAGAACGGTCTTTCCTTCAACGGAAGAACCTAAGAACTCATGGGCAACGATCGGGTTACGTCCATTGACAACACGGGAGTAATCGCGGCGTTTGTAGAACATACCCATGTCAACACCCAGGTTGTTTGCCAGATATACGGCGCGGGACATAGCGCCCTCGTCCGGGCTGATAACCATCAGGTTGTCCTTGTCGATCTTTAAGGTTTTGTCATGGTTCAGTAATGCCTTGATAAACTGGTAGGTCGGCATGAAATTATCAAAACCGCTTAACGGAATGGAGTTCTGTACACGCGGGTCATGTGCATCGAAGGTAATGATGTTGCTTACGCCCATCTGAATCAGTTCTTCGAGCATCATCGCGCAGTCAAGGGATTCACGACCGCTGCGCTTGTGCTGGCGTCCTTCATATAAGAACGGCATGATAACATTGACACGATGTGCGGTAGCAATGGATGCGCCGATGATACGTTTTAAATCCTGATAATGGTCGTCCGGGGACATATGATTGGTAAATCCGCTCATTTTGTAGGTCAGGCTGTAGTTGGTTACATCGACCATGGCGTAAATATCGGTACCACGGACAGACTCATTGACGATGCCTTTTGCTTCACCGCTTCCGAAACGCGGGCACGCGCAGTCAAGCATGTAGGAATCAGCATCATAGCCGCGGTACTGTAAATTTTCCTGACGTTTTTTCAGGACTTCAATATCGTTGCGGCGGAAATTGATAATGTGGGAGTTGACTTTCTCAGCCAGATCCCGGCAGCTCTCCAGTGCGGCAATTTTAAGCGGCGCAACCGGAAGCGTGTCATTAAACACGTAGTCATTCGACATGATTATACCTCCAAACAGTGTAGGTCCTTCGATGCATGCGGGCAGAGCGTACAAGTTTGTCTGCCATTTGCAGGACATAATACAACTACTTTATACCATTTTATGATAAGAAACGTCAATAGCAAATGAGAAAATTACAAAAAAAATCAAATATTTGGCGTGCTTCCCCCAAAATCCACATCTGCGAATCGGAAGCACAACTTTACAAAAAAGCTGATTACTGTTAATATAATACTGGATTCTTAGGGTTTAAAAATATTTGAAATGAGGATTTTATAAATGGAAAAAGGTCATCTGATAAAATCGGTCGATCCGGGCTCGATTGCGGAGGAAATGGAGCTGGAGCCGGGGGACGTCCTTTTGACGATCGATGGAGATGAGATAGAGGATATTTTTGATTATGAATATAAGATAAACAGCGAGGAGATCACGCTGCTGGTCCGCAAGAAAAACGGTGAGGAGTGGGAACTGGATATCGTAAATGAGTATCAGGATCTGGGAATTTCCTTTGAAAATGGTCTGATGAGCGATTATCGTTCTTGCAGGAATAAGTGCATCTTCTGTTTCATCGACCAGATGCCGCCAGGCATGCGTGAGACACTGTATTTTAAGGACGATGATTCCAGACTTTCGTTCCTGCAGGGCAACTATATCACGCTGACGAATATGAAGGATAAGGATATTGAGCGGATTATCCGGTTTAAGCTGGCGCCGATCAATATTTCAGTGCAGACGACAAATCCGGAGCTGCGCTGCAAGATGCTTCATAACCGCTTTGCCGGTGAGGCACTCCAGAAAATCGACCGCCTGTATGAGGCGGATATCCCGATGAATGGTCAGATCGTTTTATGCCGGGGCGTCAATGACGGGGCGGAGTTAGACCGTTCGATCCGTGATCTGACGAAATACATTCCGGCGATGCAGAGCGTTTCGGTCGTGCCGGTCGGTCTCTCGAAGTACCGCGATGGTCTGTATCCGCTTGAGCCGTTTACACCGGAGCAGTTGGGCGATACCATTGATTTGATAGAGAAATGGCAGAAGAAGATCTATGCGGAACACGGTATTCACTTCATTCACGCCAGCGATGAGTTTTACATGGGCGCCGGGCGCCCACTTCCGGAAGCGGATCGCTATGATGGCTATATCCAGCTGGAAAATGGGGTCGGCATGATTCGCCTGATGGAGGAGGAGATAGCCGAGGCGCTGGAGCAGCTGCATCCGGGAGAGGCTGGCGAGGTGTGCCCGGAGGAGATTTCGATTGCAACGGGACGGCTGGCTGCCCCGTATATTGAGCAGTATGTAGAGCGCGTGTGCCGCCAGTTCCCGGGGAAAAAGGTACATGTATATGCGATCCGCAATGACTTCTTTGGCGAGCGGATCACGGTGGCGGGGCTGATCACGGCAAAGGATCTGATTGCACAGTTAAAGGAACAGCCGCTTGGCAGCCGCCTGCTGCTTCCGAGCGCCATGTTCCGAAGCGGCGAGGAGACATTTCTGGATGATCTGACCCGCACGGATGTACAAAATGCTTTACAAGTTCCGGTGGATATTGTAAAATCAAGCGGACGTGATTTTGTGGAAGCAATTCTGGCTCCTGTGAAGGAGGAAAGCTCCAGGCATGGCGAGTATGAGCCGGATCCGGAGGAATTTGTCGCTCAGATGGATGATAACTGGCAGGAAGAAGATCTGGATGGCGTACAGGTGTACGCATATGAGCCGGAAGACCTGGATTAGGATGCCCCGGACGAAGTCGTTTGTTTTGAAGAGGAAGACTCAGATCGGGAGGATGAGAAAGAAACGTGATGGCTGGAAATACAGTGGAAAACGTGCTTTCGGACACACAGAAAGAAAGCGTCTGGATGTGGAATGCATCACAATGAATGAAACAAGTAACTGGACAATAAAAATAGCAGCTGTGGATTTACAAACCAGCTGCGGAGCATGAAAATAAATGGAGGCATAAATATGAAAAAGAAACCGGTGGTGGCGGTCGTTGGACGTCCAAACGTGGGAAAATCCACCCTTTTCAACGTCCTTGCGGGCGATATGATTTCGATTGTAAAAGATACTCCAGGTGTAACGCGTGACCGTATTTACGCGGACTGTACCTGGTTAGACCATTCTTTTACCCTGATCGATACTGGCGGTATTGAGCCGGATACGAAGGATATTATCCTGTCCCAGATGCGTGAGCAGGCGGAGATCGCGATCGCGACGGCGGATGTGATCCTGTTTATCGTAGATGTGCGTCAGGGCATGACCGATTCGGATTCCAAGGTGGCGGATATGCTGCGTAAATCGAGAAAACCGGTTGTTCTGGCGGTCAATAAAGTAGACAATCCGGCGAAATTTGGCAATGACGTCTATGAGTTCTACAACCTCGGTATCGGTGATCCGGTAGCGATCTCGGCAGCCTCCCGTCTGGGACTGGGCGATCTGCTGGATGCAGTCGTGGCACATTTCCCGGAGGGAAGCGGCGACGAGGAAGAGGATGACCGTCCGAGAGTGGCGATTGTCGGAAAACCAAACGTAGGTAAATCTTCTATTATAAATAAGCTTCTGGGCGAGAACCGCGTCATCGTATCGGATATCGCCGGTACGACCCGCGATGCAGTCGATACAGAGATTGTCCGCAACGGTACCGAGTATGTCTTTATCGATACGGCAGGTCTGCGCCGCAAGAGCAAGATCAAGGAGGAGCTGGAGCGCTACAGCATCATCCGTACCGTAACGGCGGTTGAGAGAGCGGATGTGGTTCTGATGGTCATCGACGCGAAAGAGGGAGTAACCGAGCAGGATGCAAAGATTGCCGGTATCGCACATGAGCGTGGAAAAGGTATTATCATCGTGGTAAATAAATGGGATGCGATCGATAAGACCGATAAGACTATTTATGAGTACACCAATAAGATTAAGACCGTTCTGTCCTTTATTCCGTATGCGGAGTTCGTGTTCGTATCCGCACTGACCGGACAGCGTATGAATAAGCTGTTTGAGATGATCGACATGGTGCGCGAAAATCAGACACTGCGTATTGCAACCGGCGTTCTCAATGAGATCCTGGCAGAGGCAGTGGCACTGCAGCAGCCGCCGTCTGACAAGGGCAAGCGTTTAAAGCTCTACTATATGACACAGGTAGCGGTCAAACCGCCGACATTCGTTGTGTTTGTCAATGATAAGGAACTGATGCATTTCTCATATACACGGTATCTCGAGAACAAGATCCGTGACGCATTCGGATTCAAGGGAACTTCCTTAAAATTCCTGATCCGCGAGAGAAAGGGGAAGGATCAATAATGGAACGTCTCATCTGTATTGTGATTGGCTATATCTTTGGTCTGATCCAGTCCGGCTATCTGTATGGAAAGGCGAATCATATGGATATCCGCCAGTACGGCAGCGGAAATGCCGGTTCTACGAACGTCCTGCGTGTGATGGGAAAGAAAGCGGGCGCGATCGTATTTTTAGGGGATTTTTTCAAGGCGGTGCTTGCGATGGCAGTCTGCCGCCTGTTGTTCAAGGGAAATGAGGAGGCGGATCTCCTTGCACTGTATGCGGGACTGGGAGTTACACTCGGCCACAATTTTCCGTTTTACCTGAAATTCAAGGGCGGCAAGGGAATTGCCTGTATGGCAGGCATTATGACTGCGATGGATCTGCGGATTACGCTGACCTGTTTCGTGATTTTCTCCGTGACGGTGTTCCTGACCCGCTATGTATCGCTTGGTTCGATTCTTGTGTCGATCACCTTTTTTGCAGAGCTTGTGATCTTTGAGAGCATGGGTTCCTACCGGGTAAGCACGCCGAACCGCATCCAGTTCTATGCACTGGGCGCGATCCTGATGTGCATGGCGATCTGGCGCCATCGGAGCAATATTGGGCGTCTGTTGTCCGGCACAGAAAACAAACTGGGCGCGAAGAAATCATGAGAGAAGTTTAACAACACTTTACATAGTTGCCATAAGGTAATTGTTCACAGGTAGGCACTTTTGGAACCGAAAGTGCCGTAAGAAAACGTGG
>OGZE01001431.1_pt1 | contig 13946 bp, 9 predicted proteins | sample 1576731 | NCBI WGS metagenome assembly OGZE01 (sample SAMEA3541503, study PRJEB24748) | human gut metagenome | biome: human gut; feature: human-associated habitat; material: faeces | place: China | collected 2012 | reverse complement strand
CCGCGCAGCGCCGCAACCCGGGCGGCCTCCATGCCGCTGGGTCCGCCGCCGATTACCATGATCCGGCGGGCTTCCCGGGCGGGGCGGATGGCGAAGGCGTCCAGCGTTTCCCGGCCCGTGCGGACATTCAGGGCGCACTTGACCTGCCGATCCTCGGCGGAACGGTCGTGGCAGCCTTTATTGCACGCGATGCAATGGATGATGTCGTCGAGGCGGCCCTCCCTGAGCTTGTCGGGATAGTCCGGATCGGCAATGAGCGTCCTGCCGATGCACAGGATGTCGGCCTTGCCGGTTTCCAGCGCGTGCAGCTGGATTTCGGGCCTGTCGATCTGGCCCGCCGCCATGACGGGAATCCGCACGGCTTCGCGGACGTTTTCCGCAAGATAGAGGTTCACGCCGTGTTTGTGGTACATGTTGGATACCGTGCGTACATACGGATACATCCCGGCGGAGACGCTCAGCGCGGCAACGCCCAGCGACTCGAGGTACCGTGCGATGCGGACGGAAAGCTCCATGTCGATGCCGCCCTCGCGCAGTTCGTCCCCGACGATGCGGCAGGTGATGGGGTAGTCCTCGCCCACAAGCTGGCGGGCGCGGCCGATGATTTCCGTGACGAAGCGCATCCGGGCATGGAAACCGCCGCCGTAGCGGTCGCTCCGCTGATTGGTGAGCGGCGACATGAACGCGCAGATCAGATACCCATGCGCGCAGTGCAGCTCGCAGGCGTCAAAGCCCGCTTCCTTGGCGCGGCGCACGGCCTGTGCGTAATATTCGACGTACTGTTCGACCTCGCGGGTTTCCAGCACCCGGGGCGCGTCGTATTCCGCCTTGAATACGGAATGGGTTTCCGGCTCGAAATAGGACGGCGCGACGGGCTGAAAACCGGATGTCCGGGCGTTGGTTTCCCGTCCGGCATGGTGCAGCTGCGCGGCGATGAGGCAATCGTGGCGGTGCACGGCCTCGGTGAGCCGACGAAGGCCGGGGATGCAGCCGTCGTCATGAATAAAAATCTGTCCGCCGAAGTTGCCGTCCGGCCAGATGCAGAGGGAACCGACGATAATCATCGACACCCCGCCCATGGCGCGGCGTTCGGTATAGGCGATTTCCGCGTCGCTGACGGAACCGTCTTCGGTCATGTGCACCGACATGGGCGCCATGACGAACCGGTTTTTAAGGCGGAGGGGGCCGACGGAAATGGGCTGGAACAATGGAGTGTAGTTCATGGGGGCGGCTCTCGGAAAAAGGGGGTGAGCGGGTTCCCTACGCTGCCGCGAGGGGTTCGCGCCGGGGGATTGCCGGGGCGGACGAACCCGTCCCGGCGGTTCCGCGGGCATCACGCCGTGAAACGGGACTTACAGCGCGTATGCGGCGGCCAATCCCTGATGCATGGCGTCCAGAATCTTGCCGGGCACAACGCAGTCGCCGATGGCTTTGTAGGGCAGGCGCATGTGCTCCAGTTCGCGGGCCAGCATCTTTTCAGGCCGGTAGCCGACGCTGATCGCCGTGGTGTCGAACGGCTCCAGCCATTCCTCAACGCCGTAGGCGTCCCGGATGCGGATCCGTCCGGTATTGGCGGTTTCCATGACTTCCATGCCGGTCAGCAGCGTGACCCCGTAGCGCTCGAGCCGGGGCATCAAGGTGTGGCGTGCGCGCCATTCCATGTCCTGCGCCACTTCCGGGCGCATTTCGAGGATGGTCACCGCGTGCCCGCGCTCGCCGAGGAAGTCCGCCAGCTCGCAGCCGATCATGCCGCCCCCGATGATCAACACCCGATGTCCGGGCTTGATCGCTTCCAGCAGGATGTGTTCCGCCGTGGTCATGTTGGGCAGTTCGGCGGCGAAGCGCGGGATCACCGGACGCGAACCCGTCGCCAGCAAGGTCATGTCGAACGCCTGCGCCTGAAGCAGCTGGCCCGTGACGGTCACGCCGCAGCGGATATTCACGCCGAGCGCGTCCAGCTCATGGCGGAAGTAGCGCACAAGCTCCATCAGGCTGTCCTTGAACGGGGGCCGCGACGCGGGGTGGAGGAGGCCGCCGATGTCTTCGCCGCGCTCGAACAGCGTCACGCTGTGCCCGCGCTGCGCGGCGGTCAGCGCCGCCTGCAGTCCAGCCGGTCCAGCGCCGACCACGGCGACCTTGAGGGCCTTGTCCGCCTTGACGCCCAGAGGGTACTTCCCTTCATAGCCCGCGCGCGGATTGATGGCGCAGGTGATGTCGAGCAGCTTGCCGGTGTGCCCGGTGCAGCCTTCGTTGCAGCCGAGGCAGACCCTTACGGAATCCAGACGGTTTTCGGCATACTTGTTGATCAGTTCCGGCTCGGCGATGAGGGCGCGCCCGAAAGCGACCATGTCGGCCTTGCCGTCGCGGATGACCTGATCCGCAATGGCCGGATGCACATACCGCCCGACGGAAATGACCGGAACGCGGTTCCGGACGGCCTCTTTGACCTGCCTCGCGGCATCGGAAAGCCATGCTTCAGGCGTACAGGAGGGCGGAGAGATGAGGTGCTTGGTTTCGCCGATGCCCGCCGAAATATGGAGCGCGTCGACCCCGGCGTCGACCAGCGGATTGACGAGTTGGAGCGTTTCTTCAAGCGTCATGCCGCCGGGAAGCCCGTCGTCGGCATTGTGCCGGTAAGAGATGGGGAAGTCGTCGCCGACCGCCTTGCGGATGGCCCGGATGACCGCGAGAGGCATACGCAGGCGGTTTTCCAGGCTTCCCCCGTAGGCGTCCTCCCGATGGTTCGTCAGCGGGGACACGAACTGGCTGATCAGGTAGCCGTGCGCGCCGTGGATCTCCAGCATGTCGAAACCGGCCTCCCGGACGCGGCGGGCGACCTGCGCGTGGGCGTCAATGATGTATTCGATGTCCTCGACATCCAGCACCACGCTTTCGGCATGGTTGCAGAAGCGCGGCACATACGAAACCATGGGCGTGGCGAACCCGGAAATGGCCGGATTGACGCAGCGACCGCCGTGGATGAGCTGCAACGAAGCCCGCGCGCCGTGCGCTTTGATGGCTTTCGCCAGCTTGGAAAGCCCCTTGATCTTGCTGTCGTCCGCCGCGCTGATGCCCCGGATGAAGGCGGTCCCGCGCGGCTCCACGGCGGTTCCTTCGATGCTCACCAAGCCGACGCCGCCCTTGGCGCGCTCCGCGTAATAATGGATCAGCCGTTCGGTGACGTCGCCGCCCTTGGTAGCGAAGTTGGTCAGCATGGACGGCATGACGGCACGATTGCGGACAACCAGCGTATTGATTGTGATGGGACTCAACAGACCTGATGTTGACATGATGTCTCCCGAATAGGTGGCGTCTGCGTGTCAGCACGGCGGACGCGAACGGTACGCGCCGGACACGCCGCAACGCCGTTGTATGAAATGAAAAAAGGACGAAGGCTTCGGTGTTTCACCGGGGACGGATGCCCGGGGGGAGGCGGCTTGGGGCCGACGGCGCATCCTCAAGGAGAGGGGCATCCCATGCGTATGAGAACAGCAAGGACCGCGCCAAAATGACCGTTTGTGCTTTTTGGCTCAAATGCCGTGCTGTTTCATGGTGTTATAAAAACAGGCCCCAAAGACAAGAAATCATGTCTTGTAGTATAATCGGACATGAATGATCGGACATGTCCGATCATAGGACATCAGCTTGCCTCCTCCGGGCAAATCGACTACGCTTTTCCCGGCGGGGGGGTGAAACTGCGCTCCTTGGCCCGCTTTTGATGCCGTCCGGCGGAAAAGGCCCGCCGGATGGGGATGCTCTGATCGAGCCGAGAGGGAACCCTATGGAAAACACGGCGCCGGACAGCATGTTCGTCCAATGGCAGCGCTTCATGGCGGGGCAGGAGGTTGATCGGCGAATAGTCAAGCCGATGGTGTACGACTCGTGGGTCCGTTCCCGTGCCTACGGCGTCCGGCATGACCGGCGTCCCGAAGGCCGCGTGGACGACGCGCGCCTCGCCGAACTGCTCGCCGCGAACAGCGAATTCATCGAAAGCTCCAAAGTCATCATGGCGAAGCTCTTCACCGCCGTGGAGGACGCGAACAGTGTGATTTCCCTGACGGACAGCCAGGGTGTGGTGCTGCATACGCATGTCCACACCAACAGGGGGCATCGCCTTCCCGGCCATATGCCGGGCTTCATTTTTTCCGAGCGCATCTGCGGGACCAACGGCATCGGAACCTGCCTGCACTGTGCGGCCCCCGTTGAGCTTGTCGGCGCGGAACACTACTGCGCCCACGATCATGTCTGGTATTGTTCCGCCGCGCCCATTTTCGATTCCAAGGCCAATCTCCTCGGCGTCTTCAACATTTCCATCTCGCGCGAAAGTTTTCACCACCATACACGCGGCATGGTGGAGGCCGCCGCCCACGCCATCACCGAGCAGGTCTGCCTGCGCGAACTGCTGAGCGAACAGGCCGCGATCATGGAGCTGCTGGACGAAGGGCTGATCGTGGTGAACCACGAAGGGCTCCTGAAATCCATCAGCCAGAAGGCCTGTGCCATTCTGGGCATCCCCTCGCCGCAGGGTTCCGTCCACATCAACCAGATCATCCCCGCCGCCGACATGCTGCACACGGCGTTGAACCGGCAAGTCGGCTTCCACGATCAGGAAGTGCTGCTCGATCTGCCGCAGGGAACCACGTCATGCCTGATCTCCGCCGCGCCGACGCCGCAGAAAGGAGTGGTTTTCACGCTGCGGGAAGGGAAACGGATGCGCGAGCTGGCGACGCGGGCACTGGGCGCCAAGGCGACGTATACGTTCGATCGGATCATCGGCGAATCGGACTTGCTCAAGGAGACGATCCGGCAGGGCAAGCTCGCGGCGCACAGCGACATCACGACGCTCATCATCGGCGAATCCGGCACGGGCAAGGAATTGTTCGCCCAGGCCATACACAACGCGAGCAGCCGCGCCAACCAGCCGTTCGTCGTGGTCAACTGCGGCGCCCTGCCCCGCAATCTCGTGCAATCGGAGCTGTTCGGCTATGACGAGGGCGCGTTCACGGGCGCGAGCCGTCAGGGAAAACCCGGCAAATTCGAACTGGCCGACGGCGGCACCGTCTTTCTTGACGAGATAGGGGAAATGCCGCTCGAGGCGCAGGTCAGCCTGCTGCGGCTGCTACAAAACCGCGAGGTCACCCGCGTGGGCGGAAAGAGCGCCCGGCGGATCAATATCCGCGTCATCGCCGCGACAAACCGCAATCTGGAAGAAGCCGTGCGGCAGAATGTGTTCCGGCATGACCTGTATTACCGGCTGAATGCGTTTCTCCTGAGCATCCCGCCCCTTGCCGCCCGGCGCGGCGACGTGGAACTTCTGGCGAACCATTTCCTGCACAAGTTTTCGGCGGCGCTCGGCAAGCGCGTGCAGGCCATCAATGCCGAAGCGCGGGGCCTGCTCTACCGGTACCCGTGGCCCGGCAACGTCCGCGAACTGGAAAACGCCATCGAGCGCGCCGTGAACGTCTGCGGCGGGCAAGAGCTGATGCCGTGCGATTTCCCCTCGGCCATGCTTGAGCATGAGGCCGTCTCCGGTCCCGGCCGGAAAAACGGCTGGCTGTGGGCGCAGGAAACCGAAACCATCCGGAAGGCGATCCGCGAAACCAACGGGAACCTGCGGCAGGCCGCAATCCTCCTCGGTATTTCGCGCAGCACACTGTATTTAAAGATAAAAAAATCCAACCTGAGCCGCGATGAGCTTCTCGGCCCCTCCCCTGACTGAAGACAATCTCCGCCCTCGGTGCCTGTGCGCCATGATTGGCCCTTGTAACGTGTCCGGCGGGTAACATCAGCCGGGCACGCCGCACGGGACGGTTTTCCTGCCGCTCCGTTTTGCCGCCGCTTGAGCATCGCGTTCGTCCCGGGCCGGAGACAGGCATCCCGCAGGTGGGCAATGGCGGTCCGGAAGATGGCGTGGTTGATGCGCCGCATCGGGAATGCTCAAGGGCTGGCGGGAGTTCCGCAGGGGATAAGGCCCGGCTTCCCCTTTCGCGTGCCCGGCCCTGTTCGCCATTAAGAGCGCCTGGTCGCCCCAAAAGGCGTCTCCCTAAAAATTTCTTCACAATTTTTTACAAAAAACCCATACGCGCTTTACACTCGTACGCTATCTTCCCTTCAACAGGCATCTTGCATTGACTCATAATCCTTCGGAGTTTCATCATGAAAAAGCTTATGTCCTTTGTGTGCGCGGCCTTGTTCGCCTTTTCGTTTTGCGCGGTTATGCCTTCCAATGCGTTCAGCGCCGATCCTAACCGGCAGGAAGTGGAAAAACGTTTTGAGCTGAACAGCGCCACCGCCGAGGAGCTGGCCGGGACCGGCGCGGTTTCCCTTGAGGTTGCCAAGAAGATCGTCGAACTGCGCGATCAGCTCGGTTCGTTCCAGAGCTACGACGATCTCAACGAACTGGAACTCCCCAAGGATCAGATGGACAAGCTGCGTTGGAACACCACCATTCAGGGCATCGCCAGCGACTGCAACTGCTAGGGCGTGTGATTTGTAAGACGGCATAGAGGGAGGTTGGGGAAGGGGGATTTTTCTGAAGAAAGGGGCGAGTGCCCCTCTTTCCCTTCCCCGGACCTGCCTGCGCGGGGCCCCTCCCTTCCCAAACGCTTTCGGTGCCGTCGAATCCCTGCTCACAGCCTTTTCCAACCCAGATATTTGGAAGAAGCCACGTTATGGAAATGCCACGGCCTCCAGCGGTGCGGACGGCCTATCCGCCGCTGGCCGGGTCCCGCCCGGTGCGGGCCTCCCCAAGCCGTTTTCCGGGAACCGCTTCATGGCCCGATGCGGGGGGGTGCTTCCCGGAGGCCTGCCCATAATGTTGCCGGCAGGAAACATGCGGCCACGCGACGCGAACACTTTTATCCGAGAGGGGCATCCCATGCCTGACAGCTATTCCAGACGCCATTTCCTGAAATTGAGCGCGGCCCTGCTGGCTGGCGGCGCGGCGATCGCCGCGGCACCCGACGCGCGGGGCATGGGCTTCTCCGGAGTCCCGGACGTCGGCCCCGTGACCGAGATGAAAGGGTACTGTCCGTTCTGTCAGGTACGCTGCACTTACCGGGCGCGGGTGTCCGGGGGCAAGGTGCTGAGCCTCACCGGGGAAAAGGGCAATTACTGGACCGGCGGGGCCATGTGCCCCAAGGGGATGTCCATCGTCGAGCTGATAGGGAGCCCTTACCGCATCACCGAACCCATGCGTCGCAAGGAAAACGGCGAGTGGGAGCGCGTCACCTACGCGCAGGCCGTGGACATGGTCGCGGAACGCATGGCCGAGGTCATCAAAAAACACGGCAAGGCCGCCGCCAACCGCGTCGGCATGACCATGCCCCTGTGGGACTGCCGCGAGAGCGAGATCGCCGCGCTCATGACCCTGCGCATCGCGGGCAGCGTGCACGCCATGCCTCCGGGCGAATCGTGCGTGTCCAGCGCCTCCAACATGCTCGGGATGATGATCGGCGTGAACAGCGGCTCCACCAAGGTGGACGAGCTGCTCAACACGAAAACCATCGTCCTGTGGGGGGCCAACGTCTGCGATCTCTATCCCCCGTACAGCCGCTGGCTGGAAATGGCCCGCGAAAAGGGCGTGAAGATCGTCTATCTCGATCCGCGCCGGACCCGGACGAGCCTGCTTGCCGACATGCAGCTGCGCCCCCTGCCGGGCACGGACGGCGTTCTGGCCATCGGCGCGATCCGGTACATGCTGGAGACGGGCGCGTATGACGAGGAGCGGGCCAGATTCCAGATCGAGGGATTCGACGAGCTGGCCGCCGAAACCGAGAGCTTTACCGTGGAGAAGGTCGCCTCCGCCACCGGGCTGAGCCCGGAAGCGATCACGGCTTTTTACGGGACGCTGGCCCAGAGCCCGCGCACCGTGGTCTGGCTCGGCGGCTCGCTGTCCCGCTACTCCAACGGGATCATCGGCCTGCGGGCCATCATCCTGCTGCAGGCGCTGTGCGACAACCTCATCGGGGAAGGGAAGGGCATTCTCACCTTCCAGAGCGGCAAGCCCGAAGGGGACGACGAGTTCGTCGATCATTTCTTCGGCGAGACCAAAACGCCGAAGATGAATTTCCGCCGCCTGCGCAATGCGATGGAAAAGGGGACGCTGGACATCCTGTTCCTGAACTCCAGCTACCGCCGCTATCCCGACAGCAAGGGCGTGCGCAAGGCCATCGACAAGGTGCCGTTCGTCGTGCACTGCGGGTTCTTCCTGACCGAGGAGACCGAAGCGGCGGATCTGTTCGTGCCCGCCACCTTCGGCCCGGAAAGCCAGGGGTCGGGCTACGGCAACGAGCAGCAGGTGGTCTGGCGCGAGAAGATGGTGCAGGCCCCCGGCTCCTGCGCCCCGTCATGGCAGTTCTACCGCGATGTGGGCCGCAAGCTCGATCCCGGGCGCTACCCGGACTTCAAGGACCCGGAGGATCTGTACCGCCGCTTCTCGGCGCTTGTCCCTTCATGGAAGGGGATGACCCTCGAGCGCCTGCGGGAATCCCCCGACGGTCTGGTGTGGCCCCTCTATTCATTGGAGGACAAGGAACGGACGGGCAGCGTGTTCGCGGAAGGGAAACTGCTCACGCCGTCCGGCAAGATGAAGGCGGTGGATACCCTCTTCGGGCGCTTCCCCCAGTGGGACTATCCCAAGGGCAGCCCGCTGGGCAAGGACCGCTCCGACGACTTTCCGCTGGTCCTCACGCAGGGCAAGCAGCTGTGGCACTGGCAGCAGACGCTGACCAACTTTTCCAAGGCCGTCGCACAGTTCTCGAACGGGCGTTTCATCTGCCTGCACCCCGAGACGGCGCAGGGGCTCGGACTGGCGCAGGGGGATCGGGTCATGCTGGAGACGTCCGTGGGCGGCATCGAGGGCTGGGTGGACATTACGGAAAACGTCCTGCCCGGAACCATCTTCACGCCGTCGAACTGCAACGCCACCACGCCGCTGCCGGAGAACCGGAGCGAGCACATCAGCAGCATACTCCCCAATTACTGGGACCGCATTTCCTGCCAGCACAACGGCGTAGGCTGCCGGCTGCGCAAGCTGGGGTGAGGGCGTCCATGACGGCGTGAAAACCGGCGGGGGGACCGCCGCATCCCGTGGAGAATCCGATGTCCCGTTATATCATGGCGATAGACGCCAACAAATGTATCAACTGCAAGGCCTGCGTTCTGGCCTGCCAGCAGCGTAACGGCACGCCGTACGGCCACTCCCGCAACTGGGTCCGCGAGACGCCGGACAAGCTTTCCCTGCTCGGGACGGCCTATCAGCCCGGCGCGTGTATGCACTGCGACCATCCCCTGTGCGTGGAGGCGTGCCCGACCCACGCGACCTACAAGGCCGACGACGGAAGCGTGGGCATCGATCCCGAACGCTGCATCGGCTGCGGCGGGTGCATCGAAGCCTGTCCTTACGGCGCGCGCTACAAGCATCCGGTGACCGGAAGGGCGGACAAGTGCGACTACTGCCGCCGCGCCACGCCGGGGCAGGTTCCGGCCTGTGTGCAGGTGTGCCCCGTCCGCTGCCGCGTCTTCGGGGATGCGGACAACCCGGACGATCCCGTGGCACGGGCGCTCGCGGGCAACCGGCACGTGTATGTGGTCCCTCCCGACTTCGACGCGAAACCCACGCTCGCCTATCTGAACGGCACGACGCCCACGGACTGGCCGCGCAGGAAGGACGTGCCCCCGGCGCTGGCCGCCATCGGGCCGCTGTCCTCCGTGGTCAAGGCCTTCGGCGGCCTGGCCCTGTTCGGGGTCATCGGCGTGTTCGTCAAACAGTTGTTCTGGCCTTCCGATTCCGGCAAGCCGTCCGATAAAGGAGATCGGCCATGATCAGACGCCATTCGGCCACCGCCATTTTCATGCATTGGTACAACGCGGCCTGCTGGCTGCTTCTGCTGTTCACGGGGTTCGCCCTGCTGGCGAATCCGCTCATGCAGCCGGTGGGGGACTGGTGGAGTTCCTTGTGGACCGGGGCGTTCGGCGCGCTGGGGCTGCTCAGGCTGCACGTCGTCGTGGGCATGGCGTGGATCGTCCTGTATGCCGCCTACCTGCTCGTCCGGGCGCGGGCGGAGGCCCTGCCGTTCCTGAAGGAAATCACCGATCTGCACATCGGTTCCGATCTGGTGTGGTGCCTGAGGAAAGGCTTGTGGCTGGTGCTCGGGGAACGGCTCATGCGCCGCCTCGGGCTCGATCCCGAACTGCCTCCGCAAGGCTTTTACAACGCCGGGCAGAAGCTCGTGGCGATCATCGCCGTTCTGTGCAGCCTTGGGCTCGCCCTGACCGGGCTGATCCTCGTGTTCGCCTCTGGCAGGCCGGGGACGGAGGGGCTCCTGCAGATCTGCCTGCTCGCGCATTTCTGCTGCGCCGGGCTGATGGCTGTTTTCCTGCCCGTGCACATCTACATGGCGGCCTTCGCACCCGGAGAGGCCCCGGCGCTGCGGTCCATGTTCACCGGATACGTGCCGCTGGAGCACATCAGGCACCACAACCCGCTGTGGTTCCGCCAGCTTGCGGAACCGGAAAAGGAATAGGGCCCGTTTCTTTTGAAACGGCAGGGAGGCATCGGGGAAGGGGGACCCTTCTGGAGACTACGCTTTTCCCTCCCCAAACCCGCCAATGCGGAGTCCATTCCTCCCTTTTCAAAGGCGTTTGTGTTGATTGAATCCCTGTTCCCGGCGTTCCCTGAAACGGATTTTCCTTTGAGGGGCCGTTCAACCGGGAAACTAACCGTGCTGGCGGGGCGCACCGTCCGGGAATCCTCCGGCGCTGCGGAACCCGTTGCCCTCCCAGTCCACCCGCCGATCCCCGAGAACGGCGGCGCGTGTTGCCGGAACCATGCCTGATGAGGAGCCTTATGAACCGTTTGTGTGCGGCCGTTCTGCTGTTCGCCGTGCTGTTTTGCCTTCCCCGATCCGCCGGGGCGGGGGAACCGCTGGCGGCGGTTTCCGAATCCGAGCTTGCCCGCATCGTCCATGAAGGCGACGGCAGGCCGCTTGTGCTTGTCTATTGGGCGTCGTGGTGCGTCCCCTGCCGCCATTTCCGGGAAAAGCTGGAAAAGATCCGGGCCGGATACCCCGAGAGCGAGCTGCGTATGCTCGCCGTTTCGCTGGACAGGGACCCCGGACCGGCTATGGCCTACCTTGCCCGGAGCCCGTTGCCGTATCCGGCCCGGATCGGGGATGCGGAGCTGATCAAAGCCCGCTCGGGAATGCCCGTGCCCACGACCATCCTGTACCGCCGGGACGGGAGCGTGGAGCGCGAGCTTGTGGGCGACGTTTCGGAAAAGCGGCTGGGGCATTACGTGGGGCGGATCGTGCGCCGCTGAGTGCCGGGAGGCACCGCATTCCCGAGCGGGGCGGCGCGTCCTCCGCCGCAGGAAAGAGCGTGTTCCCGGCGGGATGGGAAGGAGTGTGTTCCCGCGCGTACCAGGTTCCCTTTTGAGCGGGCAACCGTCCGGAAAAATTGACAGCCGTTGGAGGAACGCTCTATAACATGAGAAAGCGCCGGATTGCACAAGCTTCCCGGCGCGGGGACATCCGGGGACGGCCCCGGCAAGAGCGGGCGGCGGTTGGGCGTCGGAAGGAGCGGGGACATGGATGGTTATGCGGGAAAGGGGCATCAGGTGCTGCTCATCGATGACGACAGCGAATTTTGTGAGCTGATGACGGATTACCTCGACGTGCACTCGTTCGCCGTTTCCTCCGTGCACACGGGGACGGCGGGGATCGAGGCCGCCAGACGTCAGGAATACGACGTCATCCTGCTGGACATGCTGCTGCCGGACATTTCGGGGATTGAGGTGCTGCGGCACCTGCGCACGGAAACGCGCGCGCCGGTCGTCATCCTGTCCGCCCACAACGAGGAGACGGACCGCATCGTCACCCTTGAGCTCGGCGCGGACGACTATGTGCCGAAAACCTTCTCCGCGCGGGAACTGCTCGCCCGCATCCGGGTTGTCCTGCGGCGCATGGAAAACGCCGGGCTTCCGGAAGGCTCGGACAGGCAGGACGGTATGCTCTGTATGCACGGGCTGTGCATGAACCCCCAGACCCTGAAAGTCACGCTGAACAACGAGCCGCTGGACCTGACCAGCATGGAATTCCAGCTCCTGTACCATCTGGCGCGGGGGGCGGGCCGGATCTTCTCCCGCGAGGATCTGCTCAACCTGTTCGCCGAAAAGGAATGGAACAAGTTCGACCGCTGCGTGGACGTGCACATCTCGTCCCTGCGCAAGAAGCTCGGGGACAATTCCCGGTGCCCCACCTACCTGAAAACGGTCCGCGGGCTCGGGTACATGTTTATCAAGCAGAGCGACGCATGGCCCTGAAAAACATGACGTACAGCCTCTATTCCAAGATCGCGCTCTGGCTGGTGCTCAATCTGGTGCTGCTGGCGGTGCTCGGCTTCGGGATCGGCTGGTACGTGCTGCTGGGCAACGGCCTTGTCCCCGCCCATTTTTTCAGCTCGAACATCGAAAACTCGTTCCGCCTCGTCAGCGTGAACCTGCAATACCGTTCCGTCTTCACATGGCAAAAGCTGCTGAAGCAGTACGATCGCGGCGAGGCGCTCCGTTTCCACCTGCGTACCCTTGAGACGGGCGTGCTGTACGACGACTGCATCCCCGAGAAAGTCATTCAGGCGGCGATGGCCATCCCCAAAAGCAGCTTTACCCTGTGCCCCGATCCCGACATGCAGCTTTGGGACTCCCTGCGCGGCGGCTTCTTCGACACCCAGCAGCGGAACATGGAGGCGGGGCTGCCGCCCATCCCGCCCGCCATCTTTGTGCGCACGCATTCCCCGGCGCGGTATTGGTACGGCCGCGTGCTGTACATCCCGGACAAGAACCATCAGCTCCATTACGTGCTTCTGGCGCTGGAGACGGATTCCTTTTACGGCTACGGGCTGTTTTTCGAATTCCGGGGCGTCCTCTTGGTGATCCTCGCCGTGCTCGGGGTGTCCTGCCTGTGGTGGTGGCCCTTCGTGCGCCACCTTTCCCGGCCCTTGTTGAAAATGGTTCACTATGCCGAACGGGTGGAGATGGACAATTTCGTCTGCCTCGACAAAGCGCTGAGCGACACCAGGACGTTCTCCGGCGAACGGCGGGACGAGATCGGGCGGCTCGGACATGCGTTCATGACCATGACGCGGCGGGTGGGGCTGCTCATTTCGGGGCAGAGCCAGTTCATCCGGCACATCGCCCACGAGCTGAACTCGCCGCTTGCGCGCACGCAGATCGGCCTCGCCATCCTTGAGGAACGGCTGGAAGGCAACCCCAAGGCGCGCGTGCAGCGGATCATGCAGGATATCAACAGGCTGTCCGTGCTCACGGACGAGGTTCTTTCCTATCTCCAGGCCAAGGCGTCTCTGGGGACCCCGAAAAACGAGCGGATCTACCTGTGCCCGTTCCTGTCCTCCATCGTGCGCAGCGAAGCGCCGGAGGCCGACGTCAACGTCTTCGCGGACAAGGACGCGTGGCTGTGGACGGACAAGGACTACCTGCGCCGGGCGGTGTGCAACGTGCTGCGCAACGCCATCATCTACGCGGGGGAGGCGGGGCCCATCGTCGTGGAAGTGGGCGAGGAGCATGGGGAAGTGCGCATTTCGGTCCGCGACAGGGGGCCGGGCGCGCCCGAACAGGATTTGCCCCTGCTGCTGGAGCCCTTCTACCGGGGCAAGGCGTCCCTGACGCATCCCGGCGGCTCGGGGCTCGGCCTGTCCATCGTCAAATACTGCATGGAAGCATGTGGCGGGCGGCTCGAATACGCGAACGCCGAACCGTCGGGATTTTGCGTTTCCCTGTTTTTCCCCAAGAGCAAAGGTCCCGTGTTCGGTTAAATGTGCCGGTAGCCGCACTGCCCCTTCCTATTCCGTTTCCCCATCACCTGGAACGCTCCGGATAAAGGACTGGGTAAGGGCAAAAGTCTTTGAAGGAGGAGGGGGGTGAAGGGGGG
>OGZE01001415.1_pt1 | contig 14061 bp, 5 predicted proteins | sample 1576731 | NCBI WGS metagenome assembly OGZE01 (sample SAMEA3541503, study PRJEB24748) | human gut metagenome | biome: human gut; feature: human-associated habitat; material: faeces | place: China | collected 2012 | reverse complement strand
TCTTGATATCAAAATATTTACGCAGCAACACGTTTCCTGCGCTATCGACGTAATCTTCCACCAATTGCCCCTGCGGGCGTAATTGATAATTATTTTTACCGATTGGCGCCTCTGCTTTCGGCACAACGGTCTGACGAAGCTCAACCTCCCCTTTCAGCCCGGGAAGCGGGACGATCTTCCCCGCACTCAGGCACGACGCTAATGCATTGTAGAGGTTATAAACCGGCACCGCTTCCGGCAACGCTCCCCGCGCCTTCAACGCTTTTACCGCATCGTTAAGGTCTGGGTTCCAGACGGCGGTGATAAGCCACGGGACGGTGTGTAAATGTTCAACAAACAGCCTTGCTCGCCGGGTAGCCGCAACCTCAATACCATTCCCCACGTCGCGCAGATTCTCTAACAAAAAAAGGGTCGTTCCCCGAGGCGCGGGCGGCGCCGCGATTGGCGATTGCTGACGTTTGCTGGCTGCCTGAAAATACTTCTGATAAGCGATATAACCTGACAGATAGTGCTCTACATCATCAATTCGAACACGATAGCTATGGTGACGAATAAAGAAACTATTAACGATACGCGCAGGATTTTTAAAAAACATCGCCAGCTCTGGCCAGAAGAAACCATCCAGTAAATAACGCGCCCGCGCCTCCAGGGCCTGGTAAAATTTGTCTTTATCAAAGTCGTCGAGCAAATGGCGCTGTGTGGTAGAGGCCTCCAGGCGCGCAATCATTTCCGCCGCCGCCATCATTAACTCCAGTAGCGTTGGATAGGTTGTTACCCGTTGCAGCACGAAATCCAGATGATCGCGCACGTTGTCCAGCCCGAAGCGGAAATAACGCTCCTCCGGGCGAAAACGCGTTAATTCGTTAACGCAATAGCTCAACCAGTGATCGTGATGCTGCCAGTGTTTTTGTCGAATGAAGTATTCAAATGCTTTCTCCACCATAACCAGCCACTGCGGCGCCAACGTCAAGCTATACAAGCGCATTAAGGCAAAAGCCGCCTCACCGTCGTAATAGATGATGCGATGCTTGGCTTTTAATGAGAGATCGTGGCTGTTAAGGACATGAACAAACTCACCGCTTTGCGCGTCCTGCATAAATGCAATTCCAGTGGCCAGTTGCGACAACAAGTCCAGATATTGTCGATCGCCCGTCGTTTCGGTGTATTTCACCAGCGCCAGAATACTGACGGCATTACCGCCAAGTTTAATTTCATTTTCGACATCACAAAGAAACGCAGCCTGACGTCCATCAGCAAGCGTACGAACAGAAATAAGGTTATTGACCAGGTAAGCAATCGCCCGATCGATCGCCTGACGAAGGTGCGGCTGCTTAGTCGCCTCCCACCCCTCAATCAGCGAATAGGTTGAGCTGGCATGGCGTAAAGCATTATAGGATCGCACAGGACGGTCAAAGCAGGGAAACCATCCGTAATAATAGAGTCCGTCTTTTTTGACCTGACGAGACAGATAATCGCTCCCCTTTTTAATAACCTCGGGCAAATAATTTTTTTGCCATTCATCACCGATAACGCGGTAGCCGGAACTGCGGCCAGTATGTTCGATGAGTTTAGCTCCGTTACGATCGCAGAATACTGAACGCGTTTTAAACCGCCATAGTATCTGCTGAGGTTCGCTCGGCCAGTTCAAACTGCGCTTAAATCGGCGTTGACCATAATTTTCCAGATTGATGTCATTTGGCGCCGCTACGCCATTGTCCCCATCATAAAGTAAAGCATTCGCCGCAATTTCCTGTTCAAGGATCGCTTGCGTAAATTGTGTATCAAAAGAGATGCCGAAGCGAAAATAATTGCGTTTGGTGATATTGAGTTTCTTTAATAGATTTTCCCACGTTAGCTTTTCTACGCTATCGACAATATCAATTCGTAACCATTGGGTTTCATTATCTTGCTTTTTACGCCACTCCTGCAGCGCTCTGGCCCCGGCTAGCCAGGCTTGATCAAAGCTGGCTGCTGTCGAAACATGGACATGCGCACGCTGCTTACCGTCACTGACGCTAAAAAAGATGACCCACCCAGGATAATCAGCAGGCAATGCGGTCGTTTTTAATGGTTTGCACTGAAAGCAAGCCTGTTGTAATAAATCGCTCAATGCCATCTCAAATCTCCATTCGTTGAAAATTCACCAAACATAAAGCCAACTAGCGGGTGTTACCTTTCTCTCAGTGCTTCTTTTGCCCTATTAAATGGTTTCACCAAATAATCCATAACTGTCTTCTCTCCGGTTTTAATATCAACCGTAGCGATCATCCCTGGACCTATTAAAAAACGCTTACCGCGTTTATTTTCCAGATAGTTATGATCGGTACGGATAAACACCCGATAATAGTAAACATCAGGTTTTGCCTCGTCCTGAATCGTGTCGGGAGATATCGTTTCGACAACACCATTGAGGGCGCCATAGATGGCATAATCATAGGCGGTAATTTTCACCAGCGCCTTCTGATCGGGATGAATAAATGCAATATCGCGCGGAGAAATCCGCGCTTCGATCAACAATCGACCATCAATGGGGACGATATCCATCAGTTCACCGTTAGGCGCGATAACCCCGCCGATGGTATTCACTTTGATATTTTTGACGATCCCCTGCACCGGTGAGCGCACGGTCAATCGAGCCACTGAATCTGCCCGGCCCTTAATCACTTCGGCAAGGCTGGCGACATCCGCATTGGCTTTTGACAACTGCTCGCGGGCATCAACATAGTAGCGAGTGTTGAGGTCAATTTTCTTTAGCTCAATATCGGCAGCCTGCTGGCGTAAACGAAGCACTTCAACATTACTGGCCGCACCGGTCTTAGCCAGCTTTTCATTTATCGCCAGCTCACTATTGACCAGCGATAACGACTGCTCCAGTTGCCGCATAGACTTCGTTAGCTGCTCCCTGCGACTGTGATAGAGGCGAGTTTCTTCCGCCAGTAGCCCCGGCCAGGCCTTCAGCGATGGTGGAAAAATCAGCGGTTGGTTGTTCACCTCGGCGGTCAGGCGAATGCTTGCGGCTAATGACGCGCGATATTTTGCCTGACTTTCGCCAACATTGGATTCACTGCGGGTCGGATCCAATCGTGCGACCACCTGGCCCGCGGCGACACGGCTGCCTTCGCGAACGTTCAGCTCAGTTAAGATCCCGCCATCGAGCGTTTGCAACACCTGTTCGCGCGAGCTGGGGATCACTTTTCCGGTCCCGGTGGATACTTCATCAAGCGTGGCAAACCACGCCCAAACGCCTGTGACCACCAGCAGTAGCGCCAGTAAAGCGATTAGGCGGCGCGATTTAACCAGCTCGGCCTCATCACGCTCGTTATCAGCCATCGCAGCAACCGGATCGAGTTCCTTTACCAACGGGAAAATCGCAGCAGTGGGCTTATTCATATGTTCACCACCTGAGCACGCGCTTCTTCGATCTTGGGCTGTGCCTGCTTGCCATGCACGCGCTTTTTCTTGCTCAAATACCGTCGCTTTAGGCTTATCCAGCGCCAGCTGCCCGTCCTGAATAACCAGTATACGATCGACGATATTGAGCACCGCCGCTTTGTGAGTGGCGATGATTAACGTACGTTCTCCTGCCCAACGGGCCAGCTGCTCGACAAACGCTTTTTCTGTTCGTTCATCAAAGAATGAGGTGGGTTCATCCAGCAGAATAATATTGGGATCGCGGATGAGCGCTCGAGCCAGCAGCAGTGACTGCCGCTGCCCGCCGGAAAGCCCAAGCCCTCCCTCCATCACCAGATGTTCAAGCCCCATAGGCAGTTTGTTGACAAACTCCAGCGCACCGCACAGCTCCAGCACTTTCACCAGTTCATCATCGCTCGCCATAGGCCGTCCCAGGGTCACATTTTCCCTTAATGTCCCATGAAATAACCGAGCCTCCTGCGTCAGTAGCGTGGCATTACGGCGAATATCCGCCAGATCGATTTGCGGCAGCGAAAGATCGTCAAGCCTTAGTTCGCCTGACGTCAACTCAACATTACCCATCATTGCCTGCAAAAGCGTTGATTTCCCGGCGCCAATGCGCCCCAGAACAGCTATTTTTTCCCCGGCTTTGATAGAAAGCTGTTTAATTCGCAGCGGTGCGGGGCCATTGTCTTTGCCGTAACGAAACTCGGCGTTGCGAAATTCATAATTACCGTGCAGAACCGCTCGATGGATCCGCGGCTCATCCAGCCCCCCTTCTACCGGCAGCGCCATTAAATTATCCAGGCTTGCTTTCGCTACTTTCACCTGCTGCCAGCGAGCCAGTACCCCGCAGAGCGCCGTCATCGGAGCAACCATTCGACTGGACAGCATCGATGCCGCCACCATGGCGCCGGTCGTGATGTCGCCATTAATCACCAGCGGCGCCCCAACGGCCACTACGGTGGCATACAACAGGTTCTGGATCGACATGCCCCAGCTCACCAGCCCATGAGTGACTTTTCGGGTTTGAACTCCCGATTCCGCAGTAATCGCCACATAGCTGTTCCATTGTTGCAGAAAGCGACTTTCTGCCTGCATCATTTTTATATCCGGCAGGCCCTGAATGCTTTCCACCAAAATGGCGTTGCGTAGCGTGCTTTCATGCTGATTTTTATTTGCCAGCTCAGCCAGTTTTTTCTGCAGTAACAATCCCGGTAACAGCATCAGGATAGTCGCAACAGGCGCGATCCAACTCAGCCATGGCGAGACGATAAATAGCACAAGCTGAAAAAGCAGGAAAAAAGGTAAATCGGCAATGACCGTCATCATGGTCGAGGTCATCATTTCCCGTACCTGCTCTAGCTCGCGAATCTGGGAAATAAAGCTGCCCGTCGAGCGCGGCACCGCGGTATTTTTCAGCCGTAATGCGTGACCAAATACGCGATCGGAGATACGAATATCCCCACGTTTTCCCAGCAGGTCGGTCACGTGACCGCGGGTAATTTTCAGAACGAAATTGAACACTGCGGCAATTAATACGCCGCTAAACAAGACATATAACGTGGGATAGGATTGGGCCGGAATTACCCGATCATATACCTGCATGGAAAACAGGATACCGGCTAATGCCAAAATATTGATCGCCAGCGACGCCAGCATGACATGTGTATAGGGACGCCAATCTTTTAAAACGATCTTACGTAACCAGTCCGGCTGGAAGCGTGTGAGGTAGCTTTCAGTTCTAATATCTTTCTCCGGCGAGGCCGGACGAAAAGCCACAGTGAATTCAATTTCATCTAACAAGGAGTCAAGCGGACAGTGGCTTAGTAATGTAAGCTCTTTGACAAAACGGATCCCGACTGAGTTATGTAGATCGAAGCTTTCAATAATGCCAATCTGGCCATCTTTGAGCTGTACCACAAGCGGCAGCCGCCAGGCCGACATTTTCCGGTCATTGCCATTAAGAAATTGGCAATGCAATCCGGCATGACGGCATAAATGTTTAAGCGCATCAGGCAGCGTTTTTTGCGTCGCCCACTCCGCCGCGGCATGAAGCGTCCCCGGTGAGTAACTTTGCCGATAATGGCTGGCGACAAAAGCCATAGCGTTAGCCCAATCCTGTAAATGCGGAATATCGCTGCGCTGGGGTTGTTCGCTCATGGTCGAATCTCCACGCCCTGAATTCTTTGGTTATCCAGAGCAAAAACGGCGCGCATTTTCCCTGTACTGAACAGACAGTCCAGTTCCAGATTTCGCAGTTGCGCTTCAGTTAATACCTGATTAAATTGCGCCTGATAAATTTCCTGATCGACGTTAAGCAGGTCGAGTAACGGACGCGTGCCGAGCTGTAAATATTGATCCTGATACAGGGCGCGGGTTTGTTCGCCAAGCAATTGCTGGCGGCGCTGGATGGCGATAGATTGTTTCAGGTTTACCGCCTCGTCGCGGGAGGCGCTCAACTTCTGGCTGGCATCGAGTTGCGCGTTTCTGATCCCGGCATTCGCCGCAGATAGCGTTTGCTGCGCCGCTTCGCGGGAAGCCGTTAGCGCGCCGCCCTGGTAGATCGGCATTTCTACTTTGACCCATGCCGAATACTGCGTTTTATTTAATACCGCGCTGTTGGCGTAATTATCATTGAGGTAATGCGTTACCTGAGGTTCCAGCGAGATTGTAGGCAACATTTGCGCGGTGGCATTATCTACCTGGGCTTGTGCCTGTGTAGCCTGGGCCAAAGCGGCGAGCACCGCTGGTACGGTTCGATAATCGATTTTACTAACGGCGCAGGCGGCATCCATAGCCTGCGGTACGCTTTCGGTTACGGAGGTAATACTTCCGAGACCAAGATACGTCGCCAGCGTTGCCTTCCAGCGCTCAAGCGCTGCCTGATACTGGATAAGCGTCGCCTGCGCACCCTCAACGCGGGTATCCGTCTGCACAACATCAGAAAGCGATGTCGCCCCGGCGTCGTTGCGCTGGCGAATAAGATCGCCAATATGCTTTAACGAATCGACCTGGGCCTGGGCTATTTTCACGAGCTTTTGATAACCCTGCAGCTGTACCACTGCACCCGCGGTATCATGAGCCACCTGATCGATATTAAGCATGACCATCGCCTGCTGTTGGGCAACGGCAGCGTCCGCCGCTCTCACCGAACTGGAGACTTTGCCAAAGTCGTACAGCATTTGCGAAACAGAGACAACTAATGAGGGGGAATATCCAGAATCAGAGTAGGTGTTACTGTACCCATTATTCATACCCGCATTAACCTGCGGATAATATTTGGCTTTCGCTACATCCACTTTTTGCACCTGCTCCTGAAGTTTACTCACCTGTTGATTGATAGCAGGATGCCAATTGACTGCTGATTTTACTGCGGTAGCAATATCCAGTGGACCGGCAAGATGACTTTCAGGGTTGATAAGCTCTTCGCTATATCCGGCGACCTGCTGAGTATCGTTTAACCTCTGGGTGCTGATGCTGGTGGGCGGAAAAGAAAGTTCCTCTGCGTCAACCGTTAATACCACGCAGATTGACAGGAAAATAGTGCTACAGCTGTAAACGCTGACCATCCCTTTTTTTTGAAATAGACGCATAAAATTACCCTTCAGAAAGCACACTGAAAATATGGATATACTCTTTCCGCATCATTCTTTTTATTTAACGATAGCCCGTCGTTCCCCGATTGGTTTTTCCTTATCCCCTTTCGCGACAAAAAATCGTAACGGCAGCACCTCCCTGTGCCGCCATTCTCATCGACTTATTTAGTTCGAGTTATTGGTATCAATTAGCTCATCGAGCGAATTGATATGGACCCCCTGTAGCGTAATCAACGTCGCAGGTTGATGGGTGTTTCCACCCGTTCCATCGCGATCAATAGACACCACGGTGTTTCCGCCGACATAACTCAGAGTAATATAATTACCCAACGTATCGCTGGAACCATTCCAGCCGACCAACAGCGCCGAAACATCGATATGATCTCCCTGGGCGACCGAGAAATCGCTCCAGATATCGCTACCGTTGCCTCCGGTGTTGTCATCCGCCAGCAGGTTGTAAACCAGCGTATCGGCTCCCACACCCATGCTGAAGGTGTCATCGTAAGCGGTACTATGAACGCTATCGTCATTGACGCTGCCGGCGATCTGCGGGTGCAGATCGATCGTCAGATTCGCCGTCGAACTGCCGCCATCACTACTGATAAGGGTATAAGTAAATGTCTCCTTAGACGTTATTGCATCGGTATTCACACCCCCGTTCAACTGATAGGTGTAACCACCTTGCCCATTAATGGTCAGGATCCCGTATTCACCATACAGCACCGCATTTCCATTAGATGCGCTGGTTCCCGTATCGTTAGTTACTGTGCCATCAGAATGGAAGGTCCAGTTGGTCGCGATACCCAGATTGTTTTCGCCACTTATCGTAAAGCCGCTATGCAGCGAACCAAGCGTGTCTGGTGTTCCATTCGCATCGGAACCGTCGAGAATATTCCCTGCCACAGATTGCCCGACCGTCAGATGCGCATCGGTAAGGATCTCTGTTCCTGCTACGCTCGCTGACAGGTTGTAGGACAACGCCGTGCCGGCATGCATCGTATGACTAATACTCAGAGTATAATCACCTGCCGCCAGTTGTAGCGGGATGCCGCCGTTAACCATGTTCAGCGTCACAGTATCCGTATCGGATGACGGGCTAAGGAGAGAACCATCCAGAGCCATCGTCAGAGAACTCGTCCACACCGTTACATCTGTTGTGACACCGCCAACAGTGACATGATGGATAAGAGTGACCGTCCCAGAAAGATCGCCATTCAGTAGTGAGAGTCCACTGGTTCGGTTACCACTCAAGTTGAGAGTGATAGATGCTCCATCCACCTCCCGGCCTTCAGCGATGGTAAAGTTCTGACTAGTGACTTTCGCCGCCGATGTCGCATTAGCCGCTACTGCCGTGTTTGGCACTGCAAGATTGCTGACGCTTTGCGTCCAGGTTACCGACTGCATTGCCGTTGCCGCCGACAGGGAGGCGATATCATCAACCGCTACCGGTGGCGTTGACTCAATGTTCATCGTCAGCGTAGTCGACGATGTATGACCCAGCCCATCCGTTATCGTGTAGGTGAAGACATCACTCTGACCCACCCCTGTTGTTCCATTAGCATGGTAACTATAACTACCGTCAGACTTGATTATCAGAGTACCGTATGTACCGTTAATCGTGACGCCGCCAGCAGTGACTGTTTCGATCTGCGATCCAAACTGAATGCTGCTTACGGTAATTTCATTACCTGTATCGCCAACATCGCCATCGCTATCGGTGTGCAGAACATTCCCCGTCACGTATTTAGTCGAATCTGTCACCTCCATACTAATGCTGGTGCCCAAATTCAGATTCAGTATCGAACCAATCAATCCTTCAGTAGTCGGCGACGAAATAACAACCATATAGTTACCGGCGCCAATTCTTTCAAATTCCCCTCCTCCAGCGTATTCAAGGCTTAATCCAAGGAAACCTGTCGGCGTTGCTGTAATTCCATCCTTAATAACGCCGACTATCTGGTTAGTGTCGGTATTGATCAGAATGAGATCCAGGGTAACGGCGCCTAGCGCGATGCTAAGGGCAGTGGAGCCCGAAACGCCTAACGTCACATCCTGTTCAGTCCCTTCAGCCACGACAAACTTAAAGCCATTGGTCGGAAGCGCGACATTCACGGTATTCAGTAGCGACAGGCCCGCCACCTGAACGACATTGCCCCCCTGGATATCAAGATTATCTTCGACGTTGCCGACGTAATAAGCCTGCGTATCCGGATTAGCCTGGGCGGTCTCGACCTCCTGACCGATATTGATAGTCAGGGTGGTGGTGGATTGCAGCCCATTACCATCCGTAATGGTATAGGTAAATACATCCGCATTACCTGCCGACCCGGCCTTACCTGATGCCTGGTAGCTATAGCTGCCGTCAGCGTTAATAGTCAGTACGCCGTAAGCACCCGTTACCGATATGGTGCCGCCATTCACTGAGAAAGTCTCACCTGCAGCAGTGGTGGCCGTTACCGACGTTACCGTAAGGTCGGTACCGCTATCGGCCATATCGCCGTTATCCGATCCCTCCAGCACATTGCCTGTAACGGTACTTCCGCTATAACCGAGCGAATCGGTTACCGTTGCTTCTACAAAGGTGGCTACTCCTGCACCTGCGAGCGTGTTGATCAGGCTCACCAGAACTCCATCGGAATTTGGTGAGGATATCGCCAGCGCATAGCTACCAGCAGGCAGATTCTCAAAGGAAGCTGTTCCGCTATAGACCAACCCACCAAGCAACGTTGCGCTAATACTCACGCTTCCCGCGTCGATAGCAACTACGCGTCCAGTCGCGATATCAATCACCGACAGATCGGCTGTCAGCGTATTTCCAGCCCCCAGCAGATTAACTATCGACGTTAACAGCCCAGCCGTTGAAAGCAGAGACACGCCGCTGACATCAACCGTCATATCCTCTGTTGTGTTGTTGTCCACGTTGAAGCGGAAGCTACTGCCAGACAACAGCGACACATTAATCGTGCTCAGCAGCGAGACGCCAACCAGTTGCGAGAGATTGCCTTCAGTACCATTAAGATTGCCGTACTGCTGCACAACCTCAGAACTATTGGTATCAGGTATTGCCTCAACGGAATCCGAATCACTGTCCGAATCCGAGTCGCTGTCCGAATCGGAGTCGCTGTCAGAGTCAGAATCGCTGTCCGAGTCGGAGTCGCTGTCCGAGTCAGAGTCGCTGTCAGAATCCGAGTCGCTGTCAGAATCCGAGTCGCTGTCGGAGTCCGAGTCGCTGTCAGAGTCGGAATCGCTGTCAGAATCCGAGTCGCTGTCCGAGTCTGTATCAGAATCGGCATCGGCATCACTTTCGCTGCCGCCAGGGTCGGTATCGCTGTCTGAGTCAGAATCCGAATCACTGTCCGCATCAGAATCAGTATCATCGTTCGGAGAATGCGACGAATGATCTTTATCGGAAGATCCTGCAATCATCGCCCCTATACCAAGCAAAGCCGCCCCGGCCATTACCCATGGAGCAATGCTGCCACCAGAACTGCCTGCAGCTAATAATCCTGAGATATCACTGATGAGAGAATAATGGGCATCGCTGGTTCCTGCCCCTTCAAGCCACCACAGAGCCCCACTATCGTCATCTTGTAAAACTAAATCGCTATGATGCCCATTAGCATCATTCACAAAAAAGTCTTTCAGCGTAAGAGTACTGCCGTCGTTTATTTTTAGAACAAGATCATTACCTTGCCTGGAGAAGGAACTGATGTCCTCTCGCTTAATATGCAACACAACAACTGACTGCGTGTTTAAGTTAACTTGATTGCCATCGACGGTGTATTTCACACCTGTATCTTTTGCTGTGATATTTATATTTTTCATCAGGACACACCCTTGGGATGAAGACGCAGCCAGAGATTTGAGATAATTCTTACTTATGCATCTTATTAGATATACCAGAAACTACGGACCCGCAAGGAAGTTAAGAAACAAAAATGAAATATATTGAAATAACGTTAAGTTATTGATAAATATTGAAATAACAAAAAATCACCACATTTTGACATCTCATGTTTTTCTCATGCCAGGTTTGCATCTCATTACAAAACCCTCTGGATAAAAAATTATACTTTCAGGCTACGCCATATCTTTTCTTCTTTCTCTTTATAGATCACAAAAAAAACCGTGATTCACATCACGAAATCAGCACGGTTTTAACACAGACACTTTTTAATAATTAAAAAATTTTACAGCAGTAATAACCTTATTTAAAACATGCCTAACTATATAAGAAAACAAGATCGCATTAGACCGTTTTTTATTAAACCGCATAATTAATATGGTCATCGCAATGAAATAAAAACACCATCTTCGATAAGGTTATTTTTAACCACAGAATTATAAAGCGAATAACGAAACGTTTCGCTAACAGAAATAAATCACCCGCAATTACTCCTTAAAAGAAGGGAATAAAAAACCCCGCTAACGCGGGGTTTTATTTTATTTCGCCAACCCTAGTCGCGGTAGTTCAATGGCCGGGCAGCGATCCATCACTACGCTCAATCCGGCTTCCCTGGCCAGCACCGCAGCCTGCTCATTGATCACCCCCAGCTGCAGCCATAGCGTTTTCGCGCCGATGGCTATCGCCTCCTGCGCTACGCCCCACGCCGCTTCTGAATTACGGAAGACATCAACCATGTCGACCTTTTCCGGAACGTCGGCGAGCGTCGCATACCCCTGTTGTCCCAGCAGCGTCTTGCCCGCCACCTTCGGCGAAACCGGGATAACGTGATACCCCTGATCCAGCAGATACTTCATGACCCGGTAGCTCGGACGGTCAGGCTTGTCGCTGGCTCCGACCAGCGCAATCGTCCGTGTCGAGGTCAGGATGCCAGCAATATCATTCTCTTTCATGGTTTCCTCCTGCTATTTCACTTAAGTGTATGCTAATCCGCAGCAGGGGGCCATCCAGCCTAACCCACAGATTCAGCAAAATTTTCATCCCCGATGCTTGCAGCGACAGCCACATTCAGTAATCTGTTTGCAGGTCAAAATGTGGAATGAAAATATGGAACTGACAACACGTACCCTGCCTGCGCAAAAACATATCGCGCTGGTGGCTCACGATCACTGCAAAGATATGCTGATGAAATGGGTTGCTCGCCATCAGGCGCTGCTGGCGCAACATATTTTGTATGCTACCGGCACTACCGGTAATCTCGTCTCCCGGGCTACCGGCCTGGAGGTTAATGCCATGCTGAGCGGTCCGATGGGCGGCGACCAGCAGGTGGGTGCCCTCATTTCAGAAGGCAAAATCGACGTGCTGATCTTCTTCTGGGATCCGCTGAACGCCGTTCCCCACGACCCGGATGTCAAAGCGTTGCTGCGCCTGGCCACCGTCTGGAACATTCCGGTCGCCACTAACGTCTCCACCGCTGACTTTATTATCCAGTCGCCGCACTTCGGTCAACCGCTAGATATTCTGATCCCGGATTATCCACGCTATCTTGCCGAGCGCCTGAAATAATCGAGCCGCGATTACGGCTTCCTGGCCACGGGCACATCCAGCGCCTGCAGGATCTCGACAAACGGCGAAGGTTGCGCCTTGTTAAATAACAGCCATACCCGGTGACGAGCGCGGGTGAGCGCCACGTACAACAGTCTACGCTCCTCCGCATCCGGAAAATCTTCCGGCTGCGGCAGGAGCGCCTGCTCCATAATCGACTCGCGCGCCGGGGCCGGAAACGCATCCTCTCCCTCCTGCAGTCCCAACACAATGACAAAGTCAGCCTGCTGACCTTTGCTGGCATGAATGGTCATAAAATCAAGCTGCAGGTGCGGCCAGCGCGTCGCCGCTTTATTGAGCGCATCAGGCTTCAGATGGTGATAACGGGCAAGCAGCAGGATGCGCTGCTCGGGCTTAACGTAACCGCTCAGCTTATCCAGAAGATCGTCCAGCTTGTCGTCGGCTAACAGCGTGACGGCCTTTTTATCACCTGCCATAAGGCTGTTCAGCGGTTTGCTTAACTGATGCGGATTTTGCTGGATAAAGCCATTGGCTATTTCGCCGATACGCCCGTTAAAGCGATAGGTGGTATCCAGCGCACAGCAATCCCCTTCGCCAAAATAGTGGTTGAATGCGGTGGTCAGAGAAAGCTGCGCCCCGCTGAACCGGTAGATCGCCTGCCAGTCATCCCCGACGGCAAAGAGCGTGGTTTGGCTATTCTGCCGGCGTAACGCGGCCAACAGCGAGGCTCGCTGCGGCGAAATATCTTGAAATTCATCCACCAGAATGTGTTTCCATGGGCTGACGAAGCGGCCTTTATCGAGAATATTGACCGCCTGATGGATCAGGCCGGAAAAATCGACCGCATTCTCGGCCTTGAGCGCCGCCTTCCAGTCTTTCATCAGAGGCGACATCAGCTTCACCCGTTTACTGAACAGGTCGCGTACCGCTTCCGGCGCCCCGGCAATCATCTCCGCCTGGGAGCCGCCGTGCATGCGCATCAGGCTCACCCAGTGGTCAAGCCGGCTGGCCATCCGCCGCTGCACCTTTTTGTCCTGCCAGAAGTCCCCCTCCGGCAGTTGCCAGCCCATCTCTTCTTCCAGCCACAGGCGCCAACCTTTCGCCTGCGCTTTTTTCTCCTGGCACTGCTTTTGCCAGCTTTTCAGCAGCAATGCGTGGCGGGCCGCAGTATCGCTTTCCAGCTTACTGATAGTGGGCACTTTTTTGCTGCCCTGCTGAATAATATGCAACGCCAGCGAATGGAAAGTACGCGCGGTAATATCATCTGATGCCAGACGCTCGCGGATCCGCTCATCCATTTCCTGCGCCGCCTGGCGGCCGAATGCCAGCAGCAAAATTTGATCTGCCGCGGCTTCTCCCCGCGCCAGCAGCCAGCCCGCTCGCGCCACCAGTACCGAGGTTTTACCGCTGCCCGCTCCCGCCAGCACCAGCAGGGAGCGCTCGCCGTTCACTACCGCACGCGCTTGTGACGCATTGAGCGGGGACGACTCAACGCTATCAAAAAATTCGCGATATTGCTCCAGCATCGCCTCGGTAAAGGCCTGGTTATGGGCCAGACGCGTCGCTTCAATATCGCCTAAC
>OGZE01001414.1_pt1 | contig 14063 bp, 16 predicted proteins | sample 1576731 | NCBI WGS metagenome assembly OGZE01 (sample SAMEA3541503, study PRJEB24748) | human gut metagenome | biome: human gut; feature: human-associated habitat; material: faeces | place: China | collected 2012 | reverse complement strand
ATCATCCGAACCGGAAATACAAGGAAGTTTGGATAGGCTTAGGCGGTACACAATCAGCCGTATATGCTACCGAAGTGAGTTTGGAAGAATATTTTACATACACCACCGAAGAAACGGAAAAGATGGAACTATTCGCCTTGTCCGAAAAGTTGGGCGGTAATCTCGAACTTGCTATCAAACGGCTTGCCGAAAGCAAGCGCAATCCCGAAAAATAATCAATTAACAATTTAAAAATCATTCAGTATGAAACATTTAAAATTCTTGTTTCCGGTGCTGTTATGCACCTTGTTACTGGGGCTTTCTTCCTGTAAGGAAACAAACACCGACCGTCTTAGGGCGATGCGTGGTGACTGGGAAAGCGTGAAAAACCGTCCTGCGTTCTCTCTCTTTGAGGAAAACGGGCATTACCGGGTAACGACCTATCGAAAGACCTACCGGGGAACTATCCAAACGGAAACCTATCAGATTTCAGAACAAGACGGAAACCTGTTCATCGAAACGGGGTTGTCCGTCCTGCTGACTTATGACAAAGAGAATGACCGGATTCTGCTTTCTCCCGGCGGAGAATATAAACGGAGTAACCAACCAATAAAGAAGTAAGCGTATGAAAACAAAGATTATAATGCTGCTTGTAGTATGCAGCCTGTTTACCGGAAAGGTAAACGCACAATGGGTGGTGAGTGACCCCGGCAACTTGGCGCAAGGGATTATCAATGCGTCAAAGAACATCATTCAGACTTCTTCGACTGCACAGAATATGATAAAGAATTTTCAGGAAACGGTAAAGATTTATCAACAGGGAAAAGATTATTATGATGCCTTAAAATCAGTGCATAACCTTGTCAAAGATGCACGGAAAGTACAAAAGTCTATCCTGCTTATCGGTGAGATTTCCGACATCTATGTGAACAGTTTTCAGAAGATGCTTTCGGATGAAAACTATACGCCGGACGAGCTTTCGGCGATTGCCTACGGATATACCCAACTGTTGCAGGAAAGTTCCGATGTGCTGGAAGAAATGAAAAGCGTGGTGAACATCAACGGGCTTTCCATGTCGGACAAAGAAAGGATGGACGTTATCGACCGGACGTATAACTCCATCAGGAACTACCGGGATTTGGTGAGTTACTACACCCGGAAAAACATTTCCGTTTCCTACCTGCGGGCGAAAAAGAAAAAGGACACCGACCGGGTAATGGCTTTGTATGGTTCGGCAGATGAACGTTACTGGTAACTTCTAAAAATAAGTAGTATGTTATTAGCAATCGAATTTGATAACCTGCATCAGATTTTACGAAGTCTGTACACGGATATGATGCCGTTATGCGGGAACATGGCGGGGGTAGCCAAAGGAATAGCGGGACTGGGGGCTTTGTTTTATGTGGCTGCCAAAGTATGGCAGTCGCTCGCCAGTGCCGAACCGATAGACGTTTACCCTTTGCTCCGTCCTTTTGTGATTGGTTTCTGTATTATGTTCTTCCCCACATTCGTACTGGGTACGATTAACAGCGTGATGTCGCCAGTAGTCAAGGGGTGTAACAATATGCTCGAAACGCAAACTTTCGATATGAACGCCTACCGGGAACAAAAGGACAAACTGGAATATGAAGCGATGGTGCGCAATCCGGAAACGGCTTACCTTGTTTCGGATGAAGCATTTGATAAACAGATTGACGAATTGGGATGGTCTGCCAAAGATATTGCCACAATGGGCGGTATGTACATGGATAGGGCAGCCCACAATATCAAGCAATCCGTCCGGGATTGGTTCAGGGAATTGTTAGAACTGCTCTTTCAATCGGCAGCCCTTGTGATAGACACTATCCGAACCTTTTTCTTGATTGTCCTTGCTATACTGGGTCCGATAGCCTTTGCCATCAGTGTATATGATGGCTTTCAGGCGACACTGACCCAATGGATAACAAGGTATATTTCCGTTTACCTGTGGCTACCCGTTTCAGACCTGTTCAGTTCCATTCTTGCCCGAATACAGGTGCTTATGCTCCAAAAGGATATTCAGGAGCTATCAGACCCCAATTTTGTACCCGATAGCAGCAATTCAGTGTACATAATCTTTATGATAATCGGTATCATCGGTTACTTCACCATCCCCACCGTATCGAACTGGATTATTCAGGCGGGCGGAATGGGCAACATGAGCCGGAATATAAACAGTGCAGCCAATAAAACGGGCAGTGGCGTTGGTGCGGTAGCCGGAGCAGCCACCGGAAACGCTGGCGGCAGGGTCGGCGGTAAACTAATCAAAGGTAATCAATAATTAAAAATCAAGATGGAATTTAAAAGTTTAAAGAACATTGAAACCAGTTTCAAACAGATACGTCTTTTCGGGATTGTGTTTGTCGTTATGTGTACCCTGATAACGGGGTATGCCGTTTGGAACTCCTACACATTTGCCGAAGCGCAACGACAGAAAATTTATGTATTGGACGGTGGTAAAAGTTTGATGCTTGCGCTTTCGCAAGACCTGACACAAAACCGTCCGGTTGAAGCAAGGGAACACGTGAAGCGTTTTCACGAACTCTTTTTCACGCTCTCACCGGATAAGAACGCTATCGAAAGCAATATCAAACGGTCGCTGTTCCTCGCCGATAAGAGCGCATTTAACTATTACCGTGACCTCTCGGAAAAGGGATATTACAACCGTATCATTTCGGGCAATATCAGCCAGACCATACAGATAGACAGCGTTTCTTGCAATTTCGATGTGTACCCGTATGCGGTGGCTACCTATGCCCGCCAAATGATTATCCGTGAAAGCAGCGTGACGGAAAGAAGCCTTGTCACCCGTTGCCGGTTATTGAACGCTGTGCGCTCGGACAATAACCCGCACGGCTTTATGATGGAAAGTTTCGAGATAACGGAAAATAAGGACTTGAACACCATAAAGCGGTAAGCCATGATACGGAAAATTCTCTCTCCGGTGAATCAGGCAATTACCCATGTGCAGGACTGGGCGGATGAAAAACTCCGCCACCTGTGCGGGCGCATGACACCGGAAATAAGGCTGGCAGTCATACTGCTTATGCTCCTGTTCTTCGGCGGGCTATCCATCTACTTTACGGTATCATCCATTTACCGGATAGGAAAAGAGGATGGCGAAACCATACGGATAGAACACATCAGGCAGTTGCAGCTACAAGGTAAAGACAGTACGAACATTTTTAATCAGTCAGACAATGGAAGAAAAAGAAGTGAAGAATGAAGTTCCCACACCGGAAACGGCAAAGGGAAAAGAACCTGAAAAACAGGTAAAGGAAAAAAAAGAACTGACCCCGCAGCAGATACAGCAGCGAAAGAAGATGCTGGTTTACCCGCTTATGGGACTGGTTTTCTTGGGGTCTATGTACCTGATTTTCGCACCGTCCGATAAGGACGAAGCAAAGGTGGAAAGCGTGGGCGGATTTAACGCCGATATTCCGCAACCCAAAGGGGACGGGATAATCAGCGATAAAAAGACAGCCTACGAACAGGAGCAAATGGAGAACAAACAGGCGGACAAGATGCGCTCCTTACAGGATTTTGCCTTTTCGCTCGGAGAGGAAAACGGGAACGGGGAAGATTTGACCCTGATAGATGATGCTCCGGCAGAAAAACCGAAAACCAATGTAATAGACTTCGGGGCGGGTGCGCCGAACAATAGCCGTTCCTCTATCCAATCTTCGGCGGCAGCTTACCGGGACATGAACCGTCAGTTAGGCAGTTTCTACGAAACGCCGAAAGAGGACAAGGAAAAAGAGGAACTCAAACGTCAGGTGGAAGAACTCACAGCCCGGCTCGATGCGAAAGAAAACGGTGCGGGCAGCATGGATGAACAGGTGGCTCTTATGGAAAAGTCCTACGAACTGGCGGCAAAATACATGAACGGACAGAACGGGCAAAGCGTACCACCGCAACCGGGACAGATTGCACAGGTCGCACCGTCCGCACCTGTTCAGGGCAAAGGAAATGCCACACCTGTAAAATCGGTATCGGACAGGACGGTTTCAGGATTGCAGCAGCCCATGAGCAACGCCGAATTTGTCGCCGAATACAGCAAGCCACGCAATTACGGGTTTAATACGGCGGTCGGCAGTGGTTATTCGATAGGAAAAAACACTATCCGGGCGTGTGTTCATAACGACCAAACACTTATGGACGGGCAGACCGTCAAGCTCCGGCTGTTAGAACCGTTACAGGCGGGGAATGTGATTGTCCCGAAAAACAGCCTTGTTTCAGGAAGTGCCAAAGTGCAGGGGGAACGGCTCGACATACTGGTGTCCTCGCTCGAATATGCGGGTAACATCATTCCGGTGGAACTTGCCGTTTACGACAGTGACGGGCAAAAGGGGCTTTCCGTCCCCTCGTCACTGGAACAGGAAGCGGCAAAAGAAGCGATGGCAAACATCGGGGCGGGACTGGGTACGAGCATTTCCTTTGCGCAAAGTGCCGGGCAGCAGGTCGCAATGGATATTACAAGGGGCTTGATGCAGGGCGGTTCACAATACCTCGCTAAGAAATTCAGAACGGTAAAAGTACACCTGAAAGCGAACTATCAGGTGATGCTTTACGCCAAACAGCAATAATCTATTTATCAATTATCAACCATAAAAATTTCAATCCAAATGAAAAAGTTAATTATCATGTTCGCCCTACTCTTGGGCGTGGTTTCAATGAAAGCACAAAGTAACGATTTGTATCAGGGCATTACAAAGAAGCTCCCTTACCGCCAAATGGTGACACCTTACGGCGTACAGGTGACGTTTGCAAAAACAGTGCACCTTATTTTCCCGTCTGCCGTGAAGTACGTGGACTTAGGCAGTAACTACATTATTGCCGGAAAAGCGGACGGGGCGGAAAATGTTGTCAGGGTCAAGGCTACAACAGAGGGCTTTCCCGGTGAAACCAATTTTTCCGTTATCTGTGAGGATGGTAGCTTTTACAGTTTCAATGCAAAATACGCACATGAACCGGAAATGCTGAACATCGAAATGAAAGACTTCTTGGAGAATGAGGACACCACCGACTTTTCACATACCCGGATGAATATCTATTTCCGTGAACTGGGTAACGAAAGCCCGCTTTTGGTAAAGCTGATTATGCAGTCCATCTACAAAAACAATGACCGGGAAATAAAGCATTTGGGATGCAAGCGTTTCGGGGTGCAGTTCTTGGTAAAGGGCATTTATTCGCATAACGGGCTTTTCTACTTCCACACACAGGTAAAGAACAGTTCAAACGTGCCGTTTGATACCGATTTTATCCGCTTCAAAATTGTGGATAAAAAAGTAGCCAAAAGAACGGCTATTCAGGAAACGGTGATTGACCCGGTACGGAGCTATAACGAGATACTGGTTATCGGCGGTAAAAGTACCGTCCGCACCGTGTACACCGTCCCGCAGTTTACTATCCCTGACGATAAGATATTAGTTATCGAACTGGTGGAAAAGAACGGGGGCAGACACCAAACCATCCGGGTGGAGAACTCCGACATCGTGGCGGCAAAAGTGATTAACGAACTTAAAATCAAATGAACATGAAAAGGATATGCTGTATTATATCCCTTTTTGTGCTGTGCCTGACTTTCAACCAGGCACACGCACAAAGATGTTTGCCGGGAATGAAAGGTTTGCAGGTTACGGGCGGCATGGCGGACGGCGTTCACTGGAACAGTAAAAGCGATTTCGCCTATTATTTCGGGGCGGCTCTTTCCACCTATACCAAAAACGGGAACAGGTGGGTTGTCGGCGGGGAATATCTCGAAAAGCATTACCCCTACAAAGATTTGCAGATACCAGTCAGCCAGTTTACAGGTGAGGGCGGCTACTATTTGAATTTTCTTTCAGATAGGAAGAAAACCTTTTTTCTTTCGCTGGGATTGTCCGCACTTGCCGGGTATGAAACAAGTAACTGGGGGGACAAATTGCTGCCCGATGGCTCGACCCTGACCGATAAGGACGGTTTTGTCTATGGTGGTGCGCTGACGCTGGAACTGGAAAGTTACATTACCGACCGGGTGGTGTTCCTGATTAACGCAAGGGAAAGATGCCTGTTCGGTTCTTCAGTCGGAAAGTTCCATACACAGTTTGGTATCGGTCTAAAGATAATAATGTGATAAACTAACCTATTATATATAATGTATATGAGAAAGATTATAAGCCGCATTTTGATAGGCTGCTATGTAATGGCCGCCTTGTTATTAGTGGGTGCGTGTAATGACGATGTGGATATACAACAGCCTTACCCGTTCAGTATCGAAACGATGCCTGTACCGAAGAAATTAAAAGTGGGTGAAACGGCAGAAATACGCTGCCAGCTTCACCGGGACGGGCGGTTTGAGGAAACAAAGTATTTCATCCGCTATTTCCAGCCGGACGGGGCGGGAACGCTGAAAATGTCCGATGGGACGGTTTTATTGCCGAATGACCTGTACCCGCTTCCGGGTGAAACATTCCGGCTTTACTATACCTCTGCATCCACTGACCAACAAACGGTAGATGTGTATTTTCAGGATAGTTTCGGGCAGTTGATACAAACAACATTCAGTTTCGACAATAATAACAGAGAAGATTAACATCCCCTTTGCATGAATGTGTTAAGAAACACTCAACAATACTTGTAGAGTGTTTCTTTTTAGATTATTTTTGTATAATATAAAGATATACATAAACAATGAATGCACTAGCTTTAGTTATTGGAAATGCGGAATATGCCCAAGAAAAAGATAAATTAATAAATGCAACTAATGATGCAGATGATTTTGCTGCAAAATTACTTAATTTGGGATTTATTGTACAAAAGAAAAATAATTGTACACTGCAAATATTTGATAGGGAAGTTCGTAAATTTGGAGAAGACCTTAAAAAATTTGACGTTGGACTATTTTACTTCTCTGGTCATGGTTTACAAATTGATGGAAGAAATTATCTTACATCAATTGATACAAGTTTTGTTGATTCTATTTCAGCAAAACATACATCGTTTCCACTTGATGAAATAATAGAGTATATGCAGCAAGCGAAACCTATTATAAAAATCTTAATATTGGATGCGTGTCGAGATAACCCTTTACCCAATCAATATAGAAGTGTAAATGGAGAAGGACTTGCACCAATTCATGCTCCTAAAGGAACTATAATTGCCTTTTCAACTTCACCTGGAGAAAAAGCAATGGATTATGGAGCAGGAAGAAATAGTATATATACAGGCTCTTTGTTAAATCATATTGATGACCCTAATATTCCTATTGAAGATTTCTTTAAACGTGTTAGAACTTCCGTTTTTACCTTATCAAATGGAAAACAAACTAGTTGGGAACACACTTCTTTAATAGGTAACTTTTGTTTCAATTCAGGGCAACTAATTCATTCTATAAACCTACCATATAAAAAAGAATATATTGCAGATGAGTCATTTATTTCTGATGGTTCCGAGATTGATACAATAATTGAAAAACTAAAATCATATGACTGGTATAAACAAAACCCAGCCATTGATAAATTAAATAGAATTGATAAAGCAAACATAAATGATAATTCTAAATTTTTACTAGGAAGAAATATTCTCCAGACAGCAATAGGTGGGGAATTTGCGGCTAATTCTATTATTAAAAATTTGGGAACATGGTTAAGTTCGTGGTCAACAGGTAAAGAAAATCATGTATTAAATGGAATTTTATTTGAGATATACTTCAATTCAAAAGGACAGTTCAGGCAAGGTGATTTCAAATCAGATTTAATAGATGACATTTTCAGACTTGAAGCAAATGAACAATACAAATCTTCTTTTGACTTTATTAGAGAGCAATTAATGCCATTTCGAGAATATTTATTTTATCTCCCATCCAACCCACCTACGACTTTACCTATTGAATTACAATTTGAAAAAGAAGTATATACAACTCCAAAAGGAATTGAAAAAGATGCATATAAATTATTGGCAGTAAAACTTTATGATATCAATATAATGGAACCCTATATAGATGATGACCTAGCTTATAAAATGGTTTCTTATGACCAGCTTATTGATTTACTACATTACCAATTATGTATTTCATTGGATAGATTAAGAGTATCTATGTCAATTAATTCTAGTGATTTAAAAAGAATATATATACCTTGGGAACTAAAACTATCTCCAAAGGAAAAATAATTACTTTTTGTTGTTTTTTTCTTTTGTGAAATTTGTGAAAAATGCAGTAAAAAATCACTGGATTTCTTTTTTACTTTTGTTTTCTCAACTATTCGCTCTGTTGTCTAAGACATTCTCCAAACATTTAGAAGTCAGTTAATAGTACTAACTAACTTTTAGTTTATATCTTTGCATATAATTTATATAAAAGTGTATCATGAGTGAAGATTTTGTAAATCACTATTTTAAAATAGTAAAAGGACTTTTAAAAGCCCAAAAAGAAACGGATGCTTTGCATATTTTCAACACAAAACATCTGAATAGTTACATTAATAATCACGACAATTGGAATGGTGGCATTGATTATTATACTATTGAAATTGGTATTTCTCCTACAGAATACACCAAATTGAAAGCAGATAGTAAAATTGAAAATTTAGAAAAATGTATATCTTCGGCGTTTGATGATGCAACAAAAGGGGATGAAAGTGTTGTTTTTAACAATATACTAATCGTCCCTAATGCCGACATTGAAGAAGAGAAAATAATTGAAACTATTGAAGATTTTACATTTTGGAATTTCGGTTATTACAAGATATTTATTAGCCATTTAACAAAGGACAAAATATCAGCAGCTAATTTAAAAGCTGCATTAGCAGTTTATGGAATTTCATGTTTTGTTGCACATGAAGATATTGAACCAACAAAAGAATGGGCAAATGAGATTGAAAAGGCATTATTGACAATGGACTGTTTATGCGCTATAATAACTCCTCAATTCATTAATAGCAAATGGTGTGATCAAGAGGTAGGTTTTGCTTTAGGTAGACGAGTTTTAGTAATTCCTATTCGTAAAGGGCACGACCCTTACGGATTGATGGGGAAAATCCAAGGGATACAGTCTAAAGATAAAACAGCTAATAAATTAGCTCAAGAAATTTTTGATATACTTTGTAAACATACTTACTCAAAAAAAATATATACTAGAAACTTAGGAAATTTGTTTTTGAACTCCAAAAGCATTGATGAAGCGAATAAGTGGATTGATGTTTTAAATAGAGTTAAAGTGATAGATAAAGAGATTGTGGAATTTATCAATATACATTATTTAGACAATGATAATTTAAAAGATAGTAAGGTTATTGAGAAAGCAAATAAAATATTTATAAAGCATTCGTTACGCATTATCAATAAAGACTTATTTGTAGAAAAAAATATTGAGATTGATAACTTACCTTTTTAAAGAATAGTTTCTTTGCTATCTTTCTTTTTCCGCTTCGGCTCACGGAAAGAAAGTAGCGGCGGCATTTGCCGCCGTTCTTCATTAACCGATTATAATGTCCTTTATGGGTGTGTTATGTTCCAACCACTCTTTTCACACTCCATATTATATTCACTCGTTATAACTGCCTTATCTATGTCTATGGGCGTGAAACGGGTGCTTTCGTAGCTATCTATCCAGCCTTTCAGGGAACAGACACCCCACGTTTTCACATCTTCAAAAATACCGTCCAGTGTGCCGATAGGGTCGCTGAAAGTAACTATCATTGCATCGAATGTCGTTTCGTCGGGCAACAGTTCCAAATATTTCAAAGACCCGAAACCGTCTGTTTTACGTCCGAAAGACCAGTCATAGGAATAAAGTTCATCCCCCCATTGGTGCGGCGTGTCAAAACGTACTTTCACCTGCACGGAATGTTCGTTTTCTTCTACGGCTTCAATAATACCCGTTACCAGTAAGCCCGTAAATATACACTTACAACGTCTGCCGATAATCCTTTTATTTACTTCTGTCGTTTTCATAAATGTAACTTTTAAATTATTATTGTACCTTTTCTTTTTTCGCCATCCATTCATCCCGCCGTTTGCGGCACTCGTCAAGTGTTTTGGCAAGGGTGCTGAACAGTTCGCCGTCTGTATGGCGGTAATCATATTGATAATAGATTTGACCCCTAAATGCGCCTAAACAGCATTTTACATATTTTTCCTCTCCCGGCGTTTGGGTAATGCTTACCCCGTTTTTGTTTAAACTTTCCATATTGCTATAATTTATAATGAGTTATCAGATAATCAGAAGTGAAAGCAGGACAATGAAAATAAAAGCCATACAAAACAGGTAAACGGCGGAGATAAACAGCCGGAGAACGAACCGGAGAATAAAAAAGCCTATGATTAGGGCTATCCACATTCCGGCGGTGCTGGTGGCTACCTGATAGATGATAAAAGCAAGTATAAACCATCGTAAAAAAGTCGTTATCTTATTATATACTTTCATTGTCTTGGTGTGTTGCGGGTGGATTGCTCCACCCGGTTAGTAATCAGGCGCAACGGAAAACAAAGCCGTTATCCATCCAGTAGTCAGTCATAAACAGGTCGCGGGCAAAAGCCGAATAATCAAAGTAGGTCTTTGCGAACTCCGGCAGGTCGTAACATACCTCTACGATTTCATAGGCGTAATCTTCCTCGTCCTTATATTCTCCCTGATATTCATACTCAAAAGAAGAAATAAGGTCGTCCGCATCTTCTCCGCTTATATCGCTGTTGTGGTGGTCGCACCACACGAAAAACGCTTCCTGCTCGGTTTCGCTTAGTTTCTCGATGGCATCCCGAAGCTCAAAGAACTTATCAGAAAGCCAACATTCGGTAATCAGGGCTTCCGGGATATTCTCGTAATCCTGAAACATAAATTCCGGATCTTGCTCGTCCTTGTGCAGTTCCCGGCATGCTTCCATAAATTCGTCCTTGTCCCAATAGTCGAAAAGGTCTAACCACTTGCCGAAAAGTGAACCACTGTTATACTTGTTGTAAGTACCTACATAAACTCTTGCTTCTGATAATGTTACTGTTTCCATGACTTTTGAATTTTAATCGTTTACATCGCTTGTCGCCCACCACATAAATTTTTCCTTTAACTGAATGGGAACATTGTCTTTTCAAAGGTTCGGGAATGGTACAGGGCAAATTATTATTTATGAAATACTACCCGTAGGTGTGGAGATTTCTAAAAAATAATTTGAACAGTAACAGGCACGGATATACCTTTGACAATGTTCCAATCAGTTTTAGGGAAAATTTTTCTCTTGTTTAAGAGGATAAGAAACAAAAGCCATCAGGCTTTTTGTATTGGGTAATGAGAGAGTAAAAAAAGGGCTTATAAAAGCCCTTCGTCTGTAAAACTGTAATAGCTTTCTTCTGTCAGGATGATATGGTCTAACAGGTGTAAATCCAAGACCTTGCAGGCTTCTTTTATTTTTGAGGTGATTTGCTTGTCCGGTTCGCTCGGACGTAGATTGCCCGATGGGTGGTTATGTGAGAGGATGATGCCCGAAGCATGGACTTTTAAGGCAGTTTGCAGGATGATTTTCACGTCCATTACAGTTTCAGCCATGCCGCCTTTAGAGATAAGGGAAACGCCTAAAGCCTTATTAGCCCGATTGAGGAACATTACATAACTTTCTTCGTGGTGTTCCATACATTCGGAGTAGAAAGGTTTTAAGTAAGAATAAGAAGTTTCAGAAGAAAGTATTTTCATTCTTTCGGATGCTTTTACATTGTCTTTATAAGAGATAGTGATTTCCGGCATAGTAAATTCTGTTGTTTTCATAACGCTTGAATTTTAAATTAAACAATAAGAAATTTTGCCGGACACCCACAGTTTGGCGGGGACTTCAACCTAATCTTTTCAAAAAATACGACCCGTAGGTGTGGAGATTTTTTAGAAAACCGGAACGGCTCGGATTTGGTATTTGTCCCCGCCGGGCTGTAACTTTGCTAAAATTTGTGATTGAGATACATTACTTTAGGGAACTAAAAAAGGGGTATCACTGGTGACACCCCTTAGACAACCGAATACCTTAAACAGTTATTCGTCATAGGTTCTATATCCTATCGGTTTGCGTGGCTTCGGTTCGGGTTTGCTTAATAACTGGGTCAATGCTTGGTACACTTCGCTGAATTGTGCATCCGTACTCTGTTCCAGTTCTTCGATGCGTTTAAGAAGTTCCTCGTAACCGATTGACATTTGCCGCATGAGGACGAAAGCACGCATGATGGAAATATTCACCTTAACGGCTGTATCACTTCTTAGAACGGATGAAATCATGGCGACCCCCTGCTCGGTAAACACGAAATTTTGATAACGAGAGCCACCCCATCTTGAGGTCACAATTTGTGACCTCAAGTTAGTTTCATCATCTGCTCCTTTCTCTAAGGTTGCTATTTGCGACCTTAAACATTCAGTTTCTTCTTTGGTAAGTTCAAACATAAAATCGTTCGGGAAACGGTCGAGATTACGTTTTACAGCCTGTTTCAAGGCTTTTGTTTCCACTTGGTAAAGTGCCGCAAGGTCGCTATCGAGCATAACCCGGTAACCCCTGATTTCATAAATCTTGCTTTGGATGATTTGTAAGTCCATAATTTTTTTATTTAGATATTTATAATGTTGTTCCCTTTTAATTTCTCTGAAACTGTCTTCATTGCTTTGTATAGCTGAAAGTCTGTGATTTTGGAATTGCCTTGTACTTTTCTTCCTATAAGTTTATTTACTATCGAAGTTTCTAAATCGTTACCCACTATGATAGTACAAATGAATGTGTGTCTTGCAAAATTAAAAGTAAGATGTTTCTCTAATTTACATTCTTTACCTACTTCTTTAAGATAGTAATTTGTCTTTTGAATACTGGGTACAGGCAGTAATGAACCTGTTTCATTTGAACTGTTCCTATATTTTTCTATAATAGTGCGAGATATGTCTAAAAGTGGTATTTTTATCGGGGTATTACTTTTCTGCACATATATCTTTAGCCAATATTTCCCATCAGGAGTAATGACCAAATTGTTAATAGTCAGATTTTTAATGTCATTATAACTTAATCCGGTGAAGCAGGAGAAAAGAAATATATCCCGGATTTTATCTAAACGTGTTATTGTAAACCGGGCTTTCAGGATAAGATTAGTTTCTTCCAATGTCAGGGAAGTATTTTTGATTGGTAGCGATTTCATATATCAATTATTTATAGGATTATTAATATGTAGGTAAATAGGAACTTATCACAAACTGTGATAAGTTCCGGAGCGTTATACAGTAACAAGGCATTTACTGTTGAGCTTTTGTGCCAATAGTTCCATGTCATTGCTCAATTTCGTGTCTATTACCTTTGCGTAGATTTGAGTAGTGCGAATGTCCGTATGTCCCAACATCTTAGATACGCTTTCAATAGGTACGCCATTGGCTAACGTAATGGTCGTGGCAAAAGTATATACTGAAAAGGTAATCATTAGCAATAAAACGTAAAGCGCAGATAATCATGTATGTTTGTCGTTTGTAGTCGTTAGCTGTCCACCCTTGAAAAAGAAAAAAAGAGCGTATTCAGGTAGTAGTTCCGTTGCTTATCCGTTACCCTTTTTAGAGGTCGGCAACAGGCAGAAAAACAAGGAATTAGGACGGACTTCTGCAAATCGGCTCGTTTCTCTCTTTTCACTGTCCTTATTAGACCTTTGAGAGGTCTGTTTGTCAGCGTCTTGCATCATTTCAAATAACTCTGTTGGAAGTAATTTTATCAACTTAAAAAACAGAGATATGAAAACAGAATTGAAAGTACATTTCTATCTAAGAAAGACCGATGAAAAGAAAAACGGTGAGTGTCCCGTAATCGGAAAAATCACCATCGGAAAAGACGTGGTACAGTTCAGCTCAAAAGTTACCGCCAAAGCATCCCTTTGGGATATTGTTTCAGGCAGAGTAACAGGCAAGAGCAAACACGCCACCGAAGTAAACGCCATACTGGATAAAATGGGGGTGGCGATAAATACCAGTTACCGTAAGTTGCTGAAAGAAAAGAACGCTATCACTGCAAGCGAGGTAAAGAACGCTTTTCAGGGTATCGCATCCCAGCAGGAAACACTAATCAGATACTTTGCACGCCACAATGAAGAAT
>OGZE01001410.1_pt1 | contig 14077 bp, 14 predicted proteins | sample 1576731 | NCBI WGS metagenome assembly OGZE01 (sample SAMEA3541503, study PRJEB24748) | human gut metagenome | biome: human gut; feature: human-associated habitat; material: faeces | place: China | collected 2012 | reverse complement strand
CATATTGATATCATTACTTTTACTGGTAATGAAAAATCAAAAATAAGTCAGTATGCCACTTTACCTATTATCATCGGTCACTATAATCCTTTTTATCATGATAATCTTGTTCCAAACGCTTTCTTTGGACAAGTTCTCATTATTTTTGAATCTCTTCTCTATTCTTTTTTGTCCTCAAAAAAATAATATACTTTCGTCTCTTCGATTAAAATAATTTATTAAAATAAAAAAACATGTTTCCATTTTTAAAACATGTTTTTCTTTTTATTATTTAATATTTTCAACAATATGTCTAGCAACTAAAATACCATTTGCACCCGCTTGGGCAAGCCCTCTTGTAAGTCCTGCACCATCACCAGCAACATATAAATCAGCAATTTCAGATTCAAAACCTTCTTTTACTTTTGGTCTTGCTGAATAGAATTTTGCTTCTACACCATATAATAAAGTATGTTCATTCGCAATCCCTGGTGTAACATTATCTAATGCTTCAATCATTTCAATAATTGATTTCATCGTATTGTATGGTAACACAAGTCCTAAGTCTCCAGGTACTGCTTCTGGTAAAGTAGGATCTGTATATCCTTCTTTTAATCTCTTATATGTTGTTCTTCTTCCTCGTTTGATATCTCCATATCTTTGAACAATAACTGAACCATTTGATAATTTATTCGCTAATCTTGATATTTCATGGGCAAATTCATTTGGTTCATTGAATGGTTCACTAAATGTATGAGACACAAGTAAAGCAAAGTTTGTATTTTTACTTCCAAGTTTTGGATCATGATAAGCATGTCCATTCGCAAGCATTGTTCCACTATGGTTTTCAATAACAACATGACCACTAGGATTTGAACAGAAAGTTCTTACTTTTGTTCCTACTGAAGTATTGTAAACAAATTTACCTTCATATAAGTTCTTATTAATTTCTTCCATAACAATATTGCTTGTTTCTACACGAACACCAATATCTACTTGATTATTATAAAGTTTTAATCCTTGATTTGATAAAACCTTTGTAAGCCATGCCGAACCATCTCTACCAGGCGCTAAAACAACTTTTTTAGCGTGAATTGTTTGTCCATTTTCTAAAACAATTCCCGTTGCATGATGATTTTCAACAAGAATATCTTGAACAGATGTTTTAAATTGTAAATCCATATGTTGTTTTAATTCATTAGACATTTCTGTCATAATTCTTAGGTTTTCTTCTGTACCTAAATGTCTTACTTTTGCTCTTAAAAGTTTTAACCCAACAGCATATCCACGGTGTTCAATTTCTTTTACTTTATCTGTTGTTGGATCTGTAATTTCTTTAGTAGCTCCATGTTTTAAATAAAGGTTATCTACATAATGAATGACATCTTCTACTTCATCATTACTTAAGTAATCAGTTAACCAACCACCGAATTCACTCGTAATATTAAATTTACCATCAGAGTAAGCACCTGCTCCACCAAAACCATCAGTAATAGAACACGCTGGGATACATCCAGGTTCACGATCTTTATGAACTGGACATTGTTTGATCTTTTTATCTTTAATAGGACAATGTCTATTCATAACGTCATGTCCTTTATCTATAAGCAATACTTCTAATTCAGGATTTTTTAAATATAATTCGTAACATGTCATAATTCCTGCTGGACCTGCACCAACAACGATTACATCATAATTTTCTTTCACTTTTTTCTCCTTCAATTTCCAAAAATATCCAAACCTTTCACATTATAGACGACTCTTTCTTATATCGCAAGTATTTACATGTTTTTTTATTTTGCAAAATGTTTTTATAATTGATGAAAGATGGGTTTCATTTTTTCAAATGTACAAAAAGAATCAAAACCTATTTCTTTTAATAATTCTTTTGCTTCATCAATATAAGCTCCTAAATGTTCTATCTTATGACTATCACTACCAATCGTAATAATCTTCCCACCTAATTCTTTATAAAGCTTTAAAATATCTCTCGAAGGTGTTGAATCCTTTAAACCATAACGACGACTTGAGGTATTGATTTCAATACCTTTAGCATCTTGAATAACGATTTTTAATATTTTTGTAATTATTGGTTTTACTTTTTCAAAAGGATAATTACCAATTTCATCATAACGCGTCATCAAATCCAAATGACCTAACACACTATAATTTTTATACTTTTGAATCACATTCAACATTTCTTGATAATAACCTTCCATATATTCTTGTTGCGATTTTCCTTTTTGATAATCTTGTGTCCAAAATTCTTGATTATTAACTTGATGTATAGATAGAATAATAAAATCAAAATCATATCGTTCATAAAGTTTTTGATAACGTGGAATTGTGTGAACTTGTACACCAAATTCCATACCTTGTCTAATTATAATTTCAGGATATTTTTTTCTTAAACTTTCTATTTCTTTAAAATACTTTGGATAATCCACATTGACTTGTGGTTGTCCATAAAGATATTCTACTGGACCTTCATCCCAATCCTTTTTGATTCCATAATCCACATGATCGGTAAAACAAATTTCGTTTATTCCTTTTGTTATTGCATCTTTAATAACATCTTCCATTAAATACGTACTATCATCACTATAATAAGTATGTACATGATAATCACTATACATTTTCATCACCCCATCTCATTTTATCAAGTTTATAAACACAAAAAAAGCCTCTCGGCTCTCTTTGATATATATAATTGGGAAGGGAATATGAAAAATTATTCATATTGTAAAAGGTTATTTTCTTTTACATGTTTAATATACCCATCTTTTGTGAACTCAATACTACTTTTTTGTGTCAAAAGTGTAAAGAATTACGGTGGATTATGTGATTATATTCTTGAGCCATCTTTCCATAATGTTATTGGAGGTGTTTTTATGTCAATGCTTTATAAAGAAGTTGATGATTTTGAAGCTTTTGCTTATCATCAAAAACAATTCAAAAAAATAACAAAGAAAGATCTTTTAGGAAAATGGAATCTCTTTTTCTTCTACCCTGCTGATTTTACCTTTGTCTGTCCTACAGAGCTTGAAGATTTGCAAGAAAAATATCAAGAATTTAAAAATGCAGGATGCGAAATTTATGCCATTTCAACCGATACCCATTTTGCCCATAAAACTTGGCATGATATTTCTGAAAATATATCTAAAATAGAATATCCTATGATTGGCGATCCAAGTCATGCACTTGCTTATGATTTTGATATTTTTGATGAAAAGGAAGGTCTTGTACAAAGAGGAAGTTTTATTATTGATCCTGAAGGAAAAATTGTTATTTATGAGGTCAATGCAGGAAATGTTGGAAGAAATGCTGATGAACTTTTAAGACGTTTACATGCCTGTCAATTTGTATATGAACACGGTAATGATGTATGTCCCGCTAAATGGCAACCAGGAAATCAAACAATTAAAACATCTATTGAAAATATTGGTAAATAGAAAATGACTGTTTTTTAACAGTCATTTTCTACATCTTAGTATTCTAAAAGCTTATTGGTTAATTCATTCATTGCTTGAATTACTTGTGTAACCTCTTCATTTAAATATACTTCTTGATTTTTGATTTCTTCTTGATAAATATTAATTTCGTCTGCAAAATCAGGATTTTCTTGTTCTGCTTTTTCAAAGATTCCTAATAAAGCAGGATATGTTTTAGCAAATTTAAATTGTCTATTTGTTGTCCAAAATACATTATTTGGATTTGTTTCTTCACTTAATCTTCTTTGTGCTCTTAAGTTTGATTCTACAGAGAAATCATAAAAACCATATTCAGATCCACCATTTATATGCCAAGCTAAATCTAAAGCTCCATCTTTATCATTAGAAATATTACCTTTTTCTAATGCTTGAATAATATCATTGAATAATTCAATATTTTCTTGATATTGTGCAAATGATGTTGTAATCGTAGAAGATAATTCAATACCAATAAAATGATCTTGAATATATTTAAAAGCTTCATGAAGCTTAAGATTTAATTCTCTTCCTTCTTTTCTAAGAGCATCCTTTTCTTTTTCAGTTTTAGCATCAGCAAAACGTTTATTTATATTTTCAATTTTTTTATTTACTTTAACTGTAGCTTTCTTTAAAGAATTTAAAGATTGATTATATTGACCTACATCAATTCCTGCTTTTTTAGCAATATCTTCATTTAATACATTTAAATCATCGACCGCCGCTGTTAAATCCAACTTCATAACAGGGGCTTGATCTAACCAAATAGCAAGCATTCCATATGTATTGATATTAGTTGTCATAACTTCACGTGAATAAGTTGAAGGATTATCTGATTTTGTATGATAATGCATTTGAATCCATCCTTTTTCTCCTTCAGATGTTCCTGGAACATTCACAAAATAAGGAACCCCAGCATGACGATAAGAAACACCATCTTCCATTGTATTTGCATCTACAGAAGTGTCATTGATTCCTTTAGGATAAATATTATCTTCTGGATCAATTGCAATTTCATTTACAAATTGTTTAACTGCTGAGGCATATTCTGGAACACAAGATATTTCCATTTGACTAGCTCCATCATAAAATGCTGGTAATTCAAAATTAAGCATTGCTATTGTTTTCTGTGCCCATTCTGGATGAACTGTATTAATCATTTCCCAAGCACCTGTTGTCCAATCATATTCAGTATTAGCTGCACCCCATTCTTCTGAACCATGTGCAATAAATAAAATATCATTTTCAGGTGTATAATTACTTTCTTTCATTGCTTTAGCAATAGCCATAATTAAACCAATCGCACAACTATCATCTTGAAATGATCTAAAATAAATATCATAATGACCAGAAATAATAATTTGTTGTTTTGAGGATTTACCTGGTATCTTTCCTACAACATTGTATGAAACACCATCATCTAAAGAATAGTCATTATCTATTTTTAGTGTTGTTTTATTATTTCCAGCTTTTAATGCTTTTTTTATACTTTTATAATTATTTTTTGAAATAGCCACCGTTGGAATTAAGTCATCACAACATACATCCTGTACATTAATTTGATCATCATCATAAGTTCCATAACCGCCATTATCATACGTCACTAATGCTGCTGCTTTATGTAAAGCGGCTTCTTCCATATACATATCGATCCAAGCTACATTAAATTGATCTACACCAGCAAGAACAATCTTACCTTCAACATCTTTTCCTTCATAATCTGCTGCTGTTCCATTACCAACATCAACCATTTCAGCAACAATTCCTTCTTTTGAAGTTCCTGATAACTGATAAGATGCTGGCATCATTTGAATATCTGTTCCTTCTATTTTTAAAGAAGCTGAGTTAAATTGCCATTTATCTACAGTCACAGGAATTTTTTCTGTTTCTAATCCAATTTTCCCCATTTCCTTTTCAATATAATCAGCTGCTTTATGTTCAGCATCTGATCCTGCAGAACGATATCCTAACTCATTAGATAATAAATCATCATCTTCTGCTAATGCTTTAGAAATGTTGTAAGCATACTTTGCATCAACATTCTCTAAATAATGATCCATTGTTGTCTTTTTAGGATTACACCCAGTCAATGAAACCATCATTGTTAAAACAATCAATAAACTTACCCTTTTTTTCATTCTCTATTTCCTCCCAAACAATAAAAAGACAGATGTTTATACACACCTGTCTCATCATATTTTGAACTATCTGTAACAGAAATCCTACTTACTGACCATTTCATAAGGTATATATAAACACTTTACAAAACTGAGCTTTTAACTCAATCAATAAGGGCATATGCCCTTCCGTATTCCACTAAATACGGTTCTTGTCTCTTCAACAAGTCTTCGGCATTTGACCCGGCCGTCCGTGTAGCCTTTAGCATATTGCTGGTCATTCTGTACAGATTTTTGTACGAAATTTATATTACATAAGTTTATTGATAAAATCAATATTATTTAATAAATTTTAAAATATGTTAAAATTGTATTGAAGGAGGAAATAGTCATGTTGCTTGATAAATTAAATATTATTTTAAATTCTAGTGATGAATTTTCTCCTAAATATATCATTAGTTCATTTGTTAAAAATAATCTTTATGAAATTCCTTCAATGTCTATTGATGCTATTGCCCTTTCATGTCATACATCTAAAAGCCAAATTTCTAAATATGTAAAATCATTAGGTTATGAAACAATGAAAGATTTTAAAGAAGATTGTTTGGATAATATTTCTGGTATGGAAAGAACTAACAAAACGCCATTTTCATTACAAGACAGTATAAAAAAACAATATACCGATTTTACAACAAATATCATTGATGAATTACATTTTACAATGAATCAAATTGATGAAATCAATTTATTAAAATTAGTAAATGATATAAAGAAAAGCAAACGTATTTTTGTTTATGGCCACGGTCATGCCAGAACCCTTTGTTCATATATTCAAAATGAACTTTCTACCAAGCAAAAAGAAACCATTATATGTGATGTTGATTTTGAAAAAGAAAATCACTTTCAAGATAATGATCTTCTTTTACTCATTAGTATCAACGGAAATACATTCCATTTTGATAAAAGAGTAATTCATCATATTTTAAAATATTCCGTCAATACATGGCTTTTAAGTTGTAAAAGGGATATTAATTTTTCTAAAAATTATTTATATATTCCAGCCACAAACAATAAATATAATGATTATTTATTACGGCATATTATTGATTTTATCTTGATGTATTAGTTTCCATTTTGGAAACTTTTTTATTTTATTTATATTTATTTTCTATAATGGTTTTGCAATTAAAAGAAAAGGAGCACAAACAATGGGATTTAAAAAAGATTTTTTATGGGGTGGTGCCACAGCTGCCAATCAATGTGAAGGTGGCGCTAATGAAGGAAACCGAGGACTTGCTAATGTAGACTTCATGCCTTTAGGAAAAGATCGTTATTTAGTTGGTACTGGTAAAATGAAAATGTATGAATTTGATGATCAACATTTTTATCCGGCTTTAACTGCTGTTGATTTTTATCATCATTATAAAGATGATATTGCTTTATTTGGTGAAATGGGATTTAAAACTTATCGTTTATCTATCGCTTGGACACGTATTTTTCCAAATGGAGATGAAGAAAAACCAAATGAAGAAGGTTTAAAATTTTATGAAGATATTTTTAAAGAATGTCATAAATATGGTATTGAACCACTTGTTACTATTAATCATTTTGATTGTCCAATGTATTTGATAAAGAAAATTGGTGGTTGGCGTAGTAGAGAAATGATTAATTATTTTTATAAGCTTTGTCAAACTTTATTTAAAAGATATGAAGGACTAGTAAAATATTGGTTGACATTTAATGAAATTAATATGATTTTGCATTTTCCTTTTGTCGCTGCAGGTATCTGTTTTGAAGAAGGTGAAAATAAAACACAAGTCATGATTACTGCCGTTCATCATCAACTTATTGCAAGTGCAATGGCAACAAAACTTGCTCATGAAATAGATTCCAACAACCAAATTGGTTGTATGTTGGCTGCAGGTTCTTATTATCCCGAAAAATGCAAACCTGAAGACTATTGGAAAACAATTTGTGATAATCGTGAAGTTTATATGTTTGCGGATGTTCAAGCAAGAGGTTATTATCATAACTATGCTTTAAAATGGCTTGAAGAAAGAAACGCAAAGATTCCTTTTGAAAAAAGTGATAAAGAGTTACTTAAGGAAAATACAGTAGACTTTGTAAGTTTTTCATATTATTCATCAAGAGTAAGTAGTAGTGATTTATCTAAAGGTCAACAATCAGAAAGTAATATTTTTGCTTCCGCTAAAAATCCTTATTTAAAAGAAAGTGAATGGGGTTGGGCTATTGATCCTTTAGGATTTAGAAGCACTCTTAATGAACTTTATGATCGTTATCAAAAACCTTTATTTGTTGTAGAAAATGGTTTAGGAGCCAACGATGTTTTAGAAAATGGATCAATTCATGATGATTATAGAATAGATTATTTAAGACAACATATTCAAGCAATGAAAGATGCCGTAGAAAAAGATGGTGTTAATTTATTAGGTTATACAACTTGGGGATGTATCGATTTAGTTTCTAATGGTACAGGCGAAGTTAAGAAAAGATATGGTTTTATTTATGTAGATAGAGATAATTTAGGAAATGGAACATATCAAAGAATTAAAAAAGATTCATTCTATTGGTATAAAAAAGTTATTGAAACAAATGGAGAAGATTTGTATTAAAAAACAGCTACTGCTGTTTTTTTAAATATCTTTCTAAAAATGAATGTGCAAGCGATCCTTGTTTAATTTCTTTTCTTGACTCTTCAATTGAATACCAATGTGCCTCATCGACTTCATTTGTAAGTTTAAAATTTTCACTATCAACAATAACGGCATAATTATGCATTAATGTATTAGATGGTTGATAATATTCATTATCATTATATATATTCCATCACATTTAAATTGACTTCCTCTTTAATTTCTCTAATAAGAGTTTCTTTTGCATTTTCACCTTTTGTAATATATCCAGCAACTAATACATTAAAATCTTTTCCATATTGTTTAATAAGTAGTATCTTATCCTTTGTTGGATTAAAGATAATTGTAGAAATAGCACTATTAAACACAGGAAAACGAAATTGTTTACACGTTGGACAATAAGGAACCTCTCCATCAATACCACATTCTTTTAAAATAAGTTTTGTTCCACATTCACTACAATATTTCATTTCTATCACCTTTGTTATTATAGCGTGAACAAATCACAAATAACAATATTAAATTAATAAGATGAAAGACCAAAGCAATGATAAAGACAACTTGATAACTCTTAGTAAAATCATATAAATAACCAATCAAAGTTAATGAACTTGCACTTCCTACATTCGTTAAAAAACCAATGGCAGCATATGTTTGACCATAGTTTTCACTTCCAAAAAAATAACGTGTCAACATGGGAATTCCTACTGCCCCTACTGAATAAATAGAACCAAAGATAAAAGAACCAATAGCTAACAAAAGAACTTGTTGTTGCAAAACACCAACAAATAATAAAATCAAAGAAAAACAATTCGTTAAAATCATAATGACTACAGCTTTCACTGGTGTAAACAAATCACTTAAAAAACCAATCAATAATTTTGTACAAATATTACCAATCATGGTAAGTGACATAAAAGTGGCACCTATGTTTGTAGAAAGTTGAATGCTTAAAGCAATACCTGATAGATGTTGAGAAATACCTGTAATAGATGTATGTAAAACAGTAAATAAACACATACATAAAAAACTAAGGGTTAAAAGATTGATTTTATTTTTTAATGTAGTGACTGTCTCTTTCTTTTGATAACCATAAGGTAATAAACCTTCTTCTTGTGGTTTTATTTTCCAAGAAACACATAAAGCTGGAAGAACCAAAGCAAAAATAATAATCGCCATCAATCGATAGGTCATTTGCCAACCATAAACATCAATCCAAAGACTTAATAAAGGAGAAAAGATAGCTCCAGCAAGTCCACTAAAACTTAAAGCAAGACTTGTTGCAAGTCCATGTTTTTGATCAAACCAATTAGTAATGACTACTGTAAGTGGCACCATTCCATAGATGCCCACGCCTATTCCTCTTACTATTCCTAAAATGTAGAATAAATAAATAGATGAACTATAAGACATCAACCACGTAGAAACACTTGTCAATAATACACCTATTCCTAATACTTTTTTATAATTATATTTTTTTATGAGCTTTGCCATTTTTAAAGACGTCAAAGCTGTTGTTAATGTCGAAAGTGTTGCATGTAAAGCAAAAGTTCCCTTCAGTACGTGTAAGCTTTTTGAAACAGGCACATAAAATACACCAATGGCATTAGTACATAAACCTATCGAACTAGCAGCTAAACAACACATTAATAAAACAATTAGCCAATGTTTATAGCTTTTATTAACCATATTTTTACCTCCTGATAAAAACATAAATCATTCTGTTATTAAAAGCATTTGATTTCCTAAATTAAGAAAAAAGGATAGCCGTTTAGACTACCCTTGCATATTCTTGTCCAATAAGTCCCGCAATAAATTGAAGTTGATAAGGATGACTATTTTGATCTTCTAAAGAATCAAAAGTAATGACATGATCAACAAATTCAGGATATGTTTCCTGTTTACTTGAAATTAACCAGATTTGTGGAGCATTCAATTTATTTTTTAAAGCTCTTAAATCAGGATAATCAAAGTAACATCCTGTATAAGAAAAGATAATAATTAAATCCTCTTTAGTAGATGATAAGATATATTGTAATTGTTGTTTATAGGAAATATTTGAATAAATTTGTTTCCCTAACATTAATAAGTCTGTTTGTAAATTAAAAGCCACTGTTCCAGCTTTAAGTAAACCAAAAGCTGCAACTTTTTCATATTTTTTGATTTCTTTGCATAATAAATCAATTTGTTTGATATCAATAGAATCTTCAACCATTTCAATGCTTTCTTTGACTTTTAAACTATACGCTTTTAATCTTTTATCACCAGATAAAGACAAAGAATTTTGTTCAAAATTCATATTTGTAGAAACCAGTAATTCTCTTAATTCATTAAAATTATGAAGTCCAATTTCTTTACAAAACCTTGAAATAGAGCTCATCGCTACATGACATTCTTTAGCCATATCTTGAATTCCGATATCTTTAATCTCTTCTAAATGATCTAATAAATAAGAAGCAATTTGACTATTGGTTGAATCTTTCTTTTCACTAGCTAAAGTACTTAAAAATACAATGGGTAATTTATTATAAAGCATAATCTCATCTACCTTCCTCTAGCAAAATTATACATTAATCTCTCTTTCATTTCAGTAACATCTTTTCCTAAAACTTCTAAGATTTTAAAAGCAAAAGGATAAGGTGTAGCAGGTCCTTGACTGGTAATGATATTTTGATCAAAGACAGCTACTTCATCAACAAAGTTTCCACTTAAAAGTTTATTTTCATACCCTATATAACCTGTAACCTTTTTCCCCTTAATCACATTTGCTGTTTCTAGAGCTATCGTTCCTGAACACATAGCTCCTAGATATTTATGATGTTCATTAAAATAACGAATCATAGAAATAACTTTAGGATTTTCTCTTAAATTTTGTCCACCTGGTCTACCTCCTGGTAAAACTAAAACATCATATTCTTTAATTTCTTCATCTAATGTTTTATCCGCTTTAACATACATTCCATGCATTCCTTTTACATATTCTTCATGAAAGCTAAATGTATGACATTCAATTCCCCCTCGACGAAGTAAATCAACGATCGTTAAAGTTTCTCCTTCTTCATAACCTTCTGCCATTAATACTGCAACTCGTTTCATTTTATTCGTCCTCCTTTACATCAAAAGCATTAAAATAAACCATTCTCTTTTTAACAGCAAGAGAATCTCCTCCCAGTAAATCTAAAAGTTTATAAGCAAAGGCATAACAAGTGGCAGGTCCTCTACTTGTTACAAGATTGCCATCAATGACAATTTTATCTTGCAAAAAAGTTCCTTGTTTAATTTTATTTTCATACCCTTGATAAGCCGTAAATTTTTTATTGATTAAAAGGTTTGCCTTTTCTAAAGCAGCTGGGGCAGCACACATAGCACAAATATATTTATGATCCTTATTCATTGATTGAAGTAATGAAAGAAACTGTTTATTTTCCTTCATCGCTTCAACACCACCATAACCTCCTGGTAAAACAACCATATCATAATCAAGTAATGATTCATCTAAAAGAAAATCGCATCGTAAGACAATTTCATGCCCTCCTTGAACTTCTTTTTCAAAGCCAATGGTATCACATTGAATTTGCCCTCTTCTTAAAATATCTACAATCGTTAATGCTTCTCCTTCTTCAAATCCCGGAGCAATAATTACTGCAACTTTTTTCATATTCATTCCTTCCTTTCAAAAATACGATAATCCTCTTCATTAAAAGAAACTATTGATTTCCAAAATTAAGAAATAAAAAAGCCTTGTATTTCTACAAGACTCAACCAATCAATTTCTTATTTTTTAGTTTTTTTAACTGGTGCTTTTTTTGTAGCTGGTTTAGCAGCTACAACTGGTTTTTCTTCTTTAGCAACAACTGCTTTTTCAGCTGGTTTAGCTACAGCTTTTTTTACTGGTGCTTTTTTTGCAGCTGGTTTTTTTACAACTTCTGGATATTCAGGCATTGCATTAACATCTAATTCACCTTTAAATTCAGAACCATCTTTTTTAATAGCCACAAAGAATACTTTAGCTGTTTCTGGTAAATAATAAATATTTAAAGTATCAACCTCAGTTGATTTAACACCTTGTTCTTTTAAAGTTTCTTTAACATATTTATCTAAATCACCATCTTTAACATTTTTTTCTTGGTATTGTACTTCGATCATTGTTTTCATTTTGATAACTTCAAAACCTAAGTTTCTACTTCCTCCTTGTTAAGTATTCTATACCAAATATTTTTTTTGTAAAGGTTTTTTCTTAAAAAAAACCGCATATAATCAAGACTTTTCTTAATAAAAGAAGGAGAAATGTATAAAAATTTATTACTTTCTCCTTTTTTGTAAAAATATGATTTATTTTTTAGACTTTAAATCGATAATCATAATGAATTTTGTACTTGCATCGACACCTTCTTTTGAACCAGTAAGTGTCTTATAATCATTTGCAAGATTCATTAATTTTTCTGTTGTTTTAACATCTTTTTTAACTGTATTATTTAAAACATCAGAAATCTTATCTAAACCTTTACTTTTAAATAGAGTCAATCCTTCAACAAAAGCATCACTACCACTTGCAAGTTGTTTATTTGCATCTTTTAATTGACTACTTGCACTTGCAAGAGATTCACTTCCACTTTCAACCGCAGCAATTCCTTCTGTTAATTGTTTTGATCCATCTAAAGCACTTTGAATTGAAGAACTTGCTTGCGCTGGAAGTTGAGTCATAAGACCCTTTAATACCTCTTGATAATTATCTGTGGTTAAAGCGATACTGATATTATAAGCAGCAAGTTGATTATTGATTTGAGTTTGAGCCGTATTTAATAAAGTATCAAAAACTTGTTTTGCCCCCGCTACTAATGTAGCACTTTGGCTATCAAGCTGTGTTAAATCACTTGTAATTTTTTCAATTCCTGCTGATAAACTTTGTGATCCTGTAAGTGTTGCTGTAACACCTGTTTTTAAAGAACAAATTTCTTGATCAAATTCATTATATTTTGAGGCATATTGTTTTAATCCTGATTGTAAGGCTTGGCCTCCTGAAATAATTTGATTAAATGAACTATTTAAAGTATCCACATTATCATAAATTTCATTCATATCATCAAAGTTAATATCTGTATCTGATAATAATGATGGTGTAGCAACAGACATTAAACTATTTAATTTAAATTTTGTTATATCATATTTAATTGTAACTGAATTAAATTTTTCTAAATCTTTATTATTATTGTAGTTTTTTGATAAACCAGATGCTGCTATCGCCATGATAATATTTGATGAGCCATTACTAATGACTTTTCCATTTGTAACTTCAACATTAGAAGCATTGTTGGTTGGCAGCATTGTTCCTGTAGTCACAACAAAAGGCACATAAAGTTCTTTGCTATCCACTGTTTTTGTTTCATTATTTGTATAATCAATCTTGATTTCTACTTTTCCTTTTTTATCAAGCATTTCTTTAAGCTTCATTTTTTGACCATCTAATTTATAAGTTACTTTCATTGAGATTGGTGATGATGCTTTCGTTTTCCCTTGGTAATAAATATTTTGTCCTTTCATGTTTTCAATATCTTTTGGTAAATAAACTAAAATATCATAGTTGATCTTTGTATTAAGATATCCAAATATCGATGGAATACAAAGAAATAATGATGCAACAACAATAAAAAGTTTATGCTTTACCACAAATCTTCCTATTGCTTCTCCTAGCTTTTTCATATTCTCTCCTCCTAAAGTGACCAACGGTTAATATGCAAATGACTAAAAGTCATTTTTTTATTATTTCTTTGTCTTTCGTTGACTTTTTATTTTGAAGAACATACACGTGACCGAGTGCGCCGCTTTCCGGGAAGCCTTTTATGAAGGCCCGCACCGGAGG
>OGZE01001409.1_pt1 | contig 14100 bp, 10 predicted proteins | sample 1576731 | NCBI WGS metagenome assembly OGZE01 (sample SAMEA3541503, study PRJEB24748) | human gut metagenome | biome: human gut; feature: human-associated habitat; material: faeces | place: China | collected 2012 | reverse complement strand
GCCGAGGATGTTCGGACGGCCGAACTCGTTGTTGAAGGCGGCGCCGCCGAGCGGGCCTTCCGTCATGATCGAGAGCGGCGTGGCGATGCGGGACGGAGCGCCGTACTTGGCATCCGTCTTTTCACCCGTCACCGTGTCGGAGTCGTTTTCAAAACCCTGCGGAAGTTCCGGCAGGTTGAGGTTCGAGGTCGTGAAGCCGCACAGGCCGGCCTTCGGACGAGCACCGCGGCCCGTCGCACCTTCGTCGCGGATTTCGCCGCCGGAGCCCGTGGAGGCGCCGGGGAACGGAGAAATGGCAGTCGGGTGGTTGTGGGTCTCGACCTTGAAGACCGTGTGGGTCATTTCGTCCTTGCGCTCGAAGACGCGGCCGAATTCATTGCCGGAGCCCGGACGCGGATAGAGGCGCGTGACTTCGGCGCCTTCGAAGATGGCGGCGTTGTCGGCGTAGGCCGTGATCGTACCCTGCGGGGCCATCTTGTGCGTGCGGCGGATCATGCCGAAGAGCGTTTCCTCGCGCTCTTCACCGTCGACCGTCCAGCGGGCGTTGAAGATCTTGTGGCGGCAGTGCTCGGAGTTGGCCTGCGCGAACATCATCAGCTCGACGTCGGTCGGGTTGCGGCCGATCTTCGTGAAGGCGTCGGTGAGGTAGTCGATCTCGTCGGGAGAGAGCGCAAGGCCCATCTCGACGTTGGCGCGCTCAAGGGCGGGACGACCTTCCTCGACGAGGGCGACGGTCGCCATCGGACGGCCTTCGAGCTCGACGAAGAGGTTTTCGGCCGGGAAGTCGCGGGCGACGACGGATTCGGTCATGCGGTCATGAAGCACGCCGGCGGCCTGAGCGGCCTCCTCTTCCGTGAGGGGAGCCTTGAGGGCAAGGCTGTAGACCGTGCCGCGCTCGACGCGCAGGACGCCTTCGATGCCGCAGTTCTTCACGATGTCCGTGGCCTTCGAGGCCCAGGGCGAGATCGTGCCAAGACGCGGCACCACCATGAAGGCCAGGTCGGCGCGGACGTCCTCGGCGGCGTCGCCGTAGGTGAGAAGCGAAGCGAGGCGTTCCTCTTCGGCCTTCGTGAGCTCGCGGGAGACATGCACGAAATGCACGAAGCGGCCCGAGACCGCTTCGATGTTGGAAGAGACGCGCTGCAGGGCCGCGAGCACGCGCGCGGCGCGGAAGTCCGAGAGCGCGCGGGCGCCGTTGAGTTCAAAAACCATACCGTTGCAGGTCGACATAAGTTTCCTCTGAATCGTCAGCAGGCCCCGGATTTTCCGACGGCCGTGACGGGGTGGAAAATAAAAGAAAAAAGGTTGTCGCCATTATAGAGGGTTTTGCCTTCCTCAAACCCTGCTCCGGCGCCGATTCTGGCCATTCCCATGCAACCCTTCGTTTTTTTTCCGCATCAAAGAAAAAGACCGCCCCGACTCCGCATGGGAGCAGGACGGCCGAATGCTCGGGAAGCCGCCTTCAGGAGGTTTTCACCCTGCGGGCGGCGTCATGCCGGCGGGTTCGGGAAAGGATCAGTATTCCTCGAACATGCGGGCGATTTCCTTCGGATCGTTCGTCTTCGTCAGAGCGAGCTGGAGAAGGAGACGGGCCTTCTGGGGATTGAGCGTGCGGCCTTCAATGAAGCCGGCCTTGTTGTACTGCTCCACGTTCGGGCAGACCACGCCGGAGCCCGTGCGCGAGGAGAGCACCACGGCGATGCCCTTCTGGACGGCTTCGGCAAGCGCGGGCTCGGTCTGGCCGTGAACGGAACCATTGCCGGAACCGGCGTGCACGATGCCCTTGGCACCCGCGGCGATGGCGGCGTCGGCAAGGACGCGGTCGTCGCTGGCGTGCGTGTAGAGGATGTCGACGCGCGGCAGCTTGTCAAGCTTCGAGACATCGAATTCGCTCTGGTGCGTGTGACGCATGGCGGGGTTGCGCAGGAAGTAGTTCTTGCCGCCGGCGATGTAGCCGAGGTAGCCCAGGTCGGGCGACTTGAATGTGGCGACGTTCGTCGTATTGGACTTCGTGACGTCGCGGCCGGATGAGATCTGGTCGTTGAGGGCCACGAGCACGCCACGGTCCTGCGCCTTCGGGTCGGCGGCGAGCTTGACGGCGTTGAGAAGGTTCATCGGACCGTCGGCCGAAATAGCCGTGGCGGGACGCATGGCGCCGATCACCACCACGGGCTTCTTGCTCTTGACCGTGAGGTTGAGAAAGAAAGCGGTCTCTTCAAGCGTGTCCGTACCGTGCGTGATGACGATGCCGCTCACCTTCGGATCGGCGAGAAGCTCGTTGCAGCGCCTGGCTAGCGTCAGGAGGACCTGGTCGGTCAGGTTGTTGGACGAGATCTTCACGATCTGCTCGCCCGTCACCGTCGCGTAGTCCTTGATCTGCGGAACAGCGTCAATCAGCGTCTGGATGGCCAGGTCGCCCGCCTTGTAGCCCGTGGTCTGCGTGGCGGAGGCGGCGGTGCCGGCAATCGTGCCGCCCGTGGCGAGGATCGCGACCTGCGGAAGGTCGGCGGCCATGGCAAAGCCTGCGGAAAGCGTGAGCGCGGCGGCGAGAAGCGTCTTCTTGAAGTTCATGTCTGTCCTTTGGTTTGGGTCAACATCCGGGCTCTGCGGTCCCGGGTCATGTCCGCGCCCATGTCGGAGCGTGACGGACGATTCATTTTGCCAAACGAGCCCGTGCACACCCTAGAGGACAAACCCCGACGACGCCGAGGGAGAACCCGAATAGCACCCCCGCAAATCACGTGACGAACAAGGAGAAATGAGCGGTCGACGCCTTAAGGCGACAGATGAAGTCTCCTCCTGTGGCCGCAAAGCGGCTTTCACAGCCTTTCGGCTTGACAACAGAGCGTGATCACCCGCCCCGAATGCAAAAAAAAACGGCGCCTTCAGGGTGCGAAGGCGCCGGTTTTCAATCAAAGGACGCTGCGGATCAGGTCGCGGCGGTCCTGCGGCTGTTCCAGAAGTGAAGCAGCAGGACGGTGCCGATGAGCGCAACGACGGCGGTCGTAATCGAGAGGATCCAGTTGCCGCCCGTCAGGCCCGCGACCACGTAGCCCAGGCAGGCGGAGAACGCCACCGTGAGGCTGTAGGGCATCTGGGTCGAGACGTGCTCGATGTGGTTGCATCCCGAACCTGCCGACGAGAGAATCGTCGTGTCCGAAATGGGCGAGCAGTGGTCGCCGAAGACGGAGCCCGCGAGCGTTGCGGAGAGCGCGACGACGGTGAGGCCCGGATCGATGGCCTCGACAACCGGCACCACGATCGGGATCAGGATGCCAAACGTGCCCCAGGCCGTGCCCGTAGAGAAGGACAGGAAGGCGGCGATCACGAAGATCACGGCCGGCAGGAAGATCGACCACTCGGCGCCGCCCGAGGTCACGATGGACTGCACGAAGAGCGGGGTCTGGAGAAGGTCGCGGCAGACGCCGGAGAGCGTCCAGGCGAGCACCAGGATGATGTTGGCCGGAAGCATGAGCTTCATGCCTTCGACGAGGCCGCTCATGAAGTCCGTGAACGGCACGAGACCGCGCGGGACGTACATCAGGAAGGCAATGCCGACGGCGCCGAAGGAAGCCCAGACGAGGGACGGCGCGGCGGAGGAGTTGCCCAGCGCGGAGGCGAAGGTGTGGTACTTCGGATCAGCGCCCCAGTAGCCGCCCGAGTACATCAGCGCGAGCACGCAGAAGACGATCAGGGAGGCGATGGGCACGAGCATGTCCCAGAGCGTGCCGTGCGGATTGGCGTTGGGCGGCTCGGCGGAGGACGTAGCGGCGGTCGACGTGAACTGTTCCCCCTTGGCGGCGCGCTCCTCGCTCTTGCGCATCGGGCCGAAGTCGAAGTCGGTCACGACGATGAAGACGATGAGCAGCAGGCAGAGCAGCGCGTAGAAGTTCCAGGGAATCGTGGCGATGAACGCGGCCATGTCGCTTTCGAAGGCCGTGGAGCCCTGCAGTGAGGAGCCGACGGCGGCGGCCCAGCTCGAAACGGGCGCGATGATGCACACCGGAGCGGCCGTCGAGTCGATGATGTAGGCGAGCTTCGCACGGGCGATGTTGTAGCGGTCGCAGATCGGACGCATCACCGTGCCCACCGTGAGGCAGTTGAAGTAGTCGTCGATGAAGATGAGCGCGCCGAGACCCGTGGTGGCTGCCAGGGCGCTCTTGCGGCCCTTGATGCGCTTGACGGCCCAGTTGCCGTAGGCTTTCGTGCCGCCCGACATGGCGACGACGTAGACGAGGGCGCCGAGAAGCGAGCAGAAGATCAGGATGTTGAAGTCGACCTTGTTGCCCATCACGGTGAACGCGCTTTCAAGCGTGCCCATCAGGACGTTGCCGTCCATGCCGATCGTATAAATGAGAGTACCCGTCAGAATGCCCAGAACGAGGGAGGAGAGAACCTCCTTCGTAATGAGCGCAAGAGCAATGGCCACGATCGGCGGGACGATCGAAAGCCATCCGGCGTTAAACGGTTCCATGAGAATCGCTGTCCTTTGGTTTTCGTGCGGCAGGACCCCCTGTCCCGGAGCCCTGCGGCCCGCATGCGCCTCTCTTTGACCGCACGCAGGCAGCTGATGCCGCTGTTTGTCATTGGGTTGTAAGTCCTTCAATCCTCTTCCCCGCAGGTGTCGGTCCCGCGAGGACGTAGTGGCGGATTTTAGGCTGATGCGAAGTGTAGCAAGGCGTAACAGACTTCAACGGGAAAAAGCGCCGCAACACCGCATTGCTCAACCTGCATTGGCGTAAGTGCCTAGATGACGACCCCAAGAGACCCGGGTTAACCCTGACGTTTTCAGACGGCGCGGGCGTCCCTCAGCCCGAATGGAACGCGAGGCGGTGACGTCTCGCGGCGAACTGTCCGCCGGCATCCATGAGGCTGCCGATGCGTCACCTCCCGGAACCGTCACCCGTCAGAGGAACGGATGCGAAAAAAGGAGCCGAGCGCGAGCTCAACTCCCTTTTGAAGGATCGGGCAGGATCCCGGCCTCGGGCGAGGCCGGATTCAGCCATTAGGGGCGATAGGTCAGACCAGCCTTCAGGCAGGCGTCCTTCACGACGGGGTTGACATTGCCCTGGAGCTTCTCGATGCGTGCGGCGCGGGTGCACTCCCACTGCACGACAGGATGCTGCTCGTTCCAGTTCTGGGCGAGGCGGCGCTGGCGGTCGCTCATGCGGAAGACGGGTGCATAGGCGCCCTCCATGTAGAGCATGGCGCGGGCGATCTCGCCGCGGGAGCGCTCGGGCGGCTCGGCGCGGCGGCCGTCGATCTTCATCTCGCAGGTGCCGAAGGTGTTGGGCACGCCGGGCAGGAGCTCGTAGTTGTAGTTCGAGCGGATGGCGTTGACGGCGCCGACGGCGGGGAACAGGTTGTACATGTCGGCCTGCATCAGGCGGTATTCGGCAGACATCTTCTCGGCGCAGCGACGGCCCTTGTAGAAGTGGCCCTTTTCATTCGTGCAGCGACCGTCCCCTTCGCGCCACTCCTTGAAGGCGCGGCCGAAGTTCTCGGCGGGCACGACGTGCTCCCACTCGACGCGGCCCGCGCGCTCCTTGTGCTGGGGCGCGACGAAGCCCGCAGGCAGACTGACGTTCTTCTGCTTGTCGAAGGCGTAGCCGCAGTAGAGCGTCACGCGATGGTCGAAGTAGACCTTGCGCTCGAGCATCTTCTTCGAGTCACGGAAGTCTTCGTTCGTGGTGTTTCCCGCAGCGAGGGCGCCGAGGGCGAACGTGGCGGCCATCAGGGCGGCCGCGGTGCGGACAAGAGTCATTTATGTCTCCTTCCCATTTCGGGTTCTCTCAATGTCCGTCCATCATACCGAGATTGTCCGCAACTCGCGCCCCCTTTTCTCCCCATCCGACCGCCTCCCGCCCTCAAAATTCCCCTCGCAAATGTTGCGGCATCTTGCCGCCCGACTTAATCCAAAACGACTGTGCCGCAGGCGTTCAGTCCGCTTTCTTAAGAAATGCCTCATCAGGGCAAACCCTTGGAAAAACTTTCTTACAATACCCGAGTCATTTACTCGGGTATTTGCCTTGCGAACGATTCTCAGGTTCGATATAGTTCATTTCAACGAAACACGGTTCCACTGCAAAACAGCGTGAGGGGTCGCGCTGAGTGGCAGGCGGATGAGCACCGCCTCGAACAAACCGAACGTTCTTTCTCCTGCGTTCGAGATCGTGTTTTGATGGGTCTGAGGACAGCCCGCCCAGCAGCGATGCTGGGCGGGCTTCTCTTTTTGCGCGGGAAGCATCCGCCCGCACCGTCCTGCGGCTCCACCCCTTCTGAAAGTTGCTAAAGTAGCCTCAGGTACCGCGCCCTGCGGTGACATTTTGGGACTCAGTCATGAAAGAGATTTTTCCCTGGATCTTCGCCACCGCGCTGCTCCTTGCCGGCTCCGCCTTCCTCTACGCTGGCGTGAAGCTCACCTCCACCGCCTGGACGCTCAAGACGAGCGGCGAGCAGACGACCGCGACGATCGAACGCGTCGAGGTTCGCGAGGCCCACGTCAGGAAGGACGATGCGCCTGCGATCGTGCACTACTACACCGAGGTCGTCTCGTTCACGGCCTGGGACGGCAGCAAGGTCGAGGCTCGTCTGCCCGAGAAGAACGACGACGAGGCCCGCGGCAGGCCCAGCGACCCGATCGAGATCCGCTACCGCCACGACGATCCCTCGGTGGCCGCTCCCGTCAACGGCAGTCCGCTCGGCATTCAGGGGCCGATCCTCATCATCGCGGGTCTGGCGCTTCTCGCCTTCGGCGCGCGCTGGACGATCGTGAAGCTCCTCTGACTTGCACTGCACGAAACAAAACGGCCCCGCAGGCTTGATGTCCTGCGGGGCCATTTTGTTTTCATCGGACGCCGTCCGCGCCTCAGGCGAGGCGCAGGCGGCTCAGATGGTCTCGCTTAGTCCTTGCGCTTGTTGTTGGCGAAGAAGTTGGCGGCCTGGATGTCCGTCGTGCGGATCGTGAAGACCTGGTTCGTCAGGTCCTCCGTGAGCGCCTCGGCGTCGTTCATGACCTTGAGGTTGAACTCGTTGAGGAGCTTGCTGGCGGCCTTCGGGTCCTTCTTCACGACTTCCATGTACTTCTTTTCCACGTCGGCCTGGGCCTTGGCGGTGTCGGCTTCAAACGTCTTGTAGGCAGCCTTCACGACCGGGGCGAGCTTCTGGTAGTCCGTCATGACGAGCGTCTGGAGCTTGCGGTACTTCCAGTAGATCGACTTGCTGTCGGCCTTGTCCGTGCCCATGCCGTAGTGGGCCGGGTAGGATTCGAGGCCGTGGTAGTACGGAACGTAGCAGGAGAGGTCGGCCATGCCGATGCCCACGTAGGCGACTTCGCCGATTTCCTTCGGCAGCCACGGACGGACGTGCATGACGTGGGATTCATACGTGCGGAACACGCTGATCGGACGCCACGGTTCGTTGCCGTTGAGGACGGGGCTGTACGGATCGTGGTCCGTGCCCTCGTAGTGGTTGCGAAGCATCGTCTTCATGTCGTCGACGGTGAGCTTCTTTTCGGGCTTGAGGTAGACCGGGTACGTACGGCCTTCGTCGGGCTTCTGTTCGAGGCTCGGGTTGAAGAGCTTCTGAATCTGCCAGACGCGCGGGTCGTTGTAGACGCGGTCGCGGGCGTCGTCACGGCAGTAGGCCTTCGAGAAGTTGAACTCGCCGTCCTTCTTCGGATCGTAGAAGCCGTTCTTTTCAGCCCAGCTCACGAGGGTCTTGGAGGCCATGAAGTCGGCGCTCTTGGCGTCGTACTGCTGCAGGCGCCCCTGGTTGCCGGAGGCGAAGTACGTGTCCTTCGGGGTGCGGTGAGCCATCCACTGGTGGCCCGTGCCGGTTTCGAAGTACCAGACTTCCTTCTGGTCGACGAACACCACGCCGAAGCCTTCGCCGGCGCCGATCGTCTCGACGATGGAGCCGAGGATCTCGATGCCTTCGCGGGCGGTCTTGGCACGCGGCAGGACGACGTCATGGATGTCGTCTTCGGTGATGCCGGTCTCTTCGTTGTACGGGTCAAGCTTCAGGGCGTCGTCGCGGGCGAAGATCGATTCCGTGCCGGAGATGCCGACGCCGGCTTCATTGAAGCCCACGGCGCCGTGCAGCTGGGTCTTCCAGTTGGGCACCGTCGTGTAGCGCATGCTCTCCTTGGGGAGCGGATATTCGAAGTTCGTCGCACCGTCATGGTCCTTGGTGCGGTACATGCCGGACTGGTTCTTCTTGGCCGGATGAATGACGAAGTGCTGAGCCTTGAGGGCGCTGCTGTCGGCCGCACGCGCGACGAGGAAGGAACCGTCGGCGGTGGCGCCTTCACCCACCACGACCGTGGTACAGGCGAGGGCGGAGGCGGAAAGCGCGGTCGTGACGGCGAGCGTCAGGGCAAGCTTGCGAAAGAACATGGCTGGTCTCCTCATGTTTCACGTAGTCCCGCCCGAGTGGTCAAAAGGGATGGGCGGGGCTGTGGGTGAACCGTCTGCATCGGGCGCCCGCTCCTTCGTGTTCAAGCCCCGTGCGACGTCCGGCGGTTCGGAATATGCATGGGGCCGCGCGCCCTGTCCTCTGACGGGGCGCGCGGCATCCGCCTCTATATATGTGGCGGCGGACGCCTGCGAAGGTGCGATGGCGACGGGACGCGGACCGTTCGTCGAACCGTCGGTCTGTCTGTCGTCTAGGCAGATCATCTTAGTTGAGTTGATCTCACGCTCGCAATCGTTCTCAGGGTAAACGGCATCCCCACCTAGCGAAAACCCGCTCCGGCTCACGCAGGATGGAAATGCATCATCGTTCCGCGCAGCCGCCGCTTCGGGAAAACCGCGCCGCAGTCGGGAACGCGACGGGCTACAATGAGGATGCCCGTTCCAGGTCCGCTCCCCCGGCGGTTGCGGAACACCCCATTCAGACCACCCAGTTTAGGAGAGCGTATGTCCAAGCACATTCGGCAGGAGGTTCGCGTCGCCATCGACGAGAACAATCCCGCCATTGTCCGCGACGAGGATCTCTGCGTTGAATGCCGCCTCTGCGCCGGCATCTGCAACGAGTATGTCGGCGTCAACAACGCCTACGATCTTGCCAAGACGGGCGGACGATCCGTCTGCATCCACTGCGGACAGTGCATTCCCGTCTGCCCGACCAACTCCCTTCAGATCAAGTCCTCCTGCGACGCCGTCAGGAAGGCCGTCGCTGATCCCGACAAGATCGTGATCTTCTCGACGAGCCCGTCGGTGCGCGTGGCGCTCGGCGACGCCTTCGGCATGGCCGACGGCGCCTTCGTCGAGGGACAGATGGTCGAGCTCCTTCGCCGCCTCGGCGGCGACTACGTCCTCGACACGAACTTCGCCGCCGACCTTACGATCTGCGAGGAGGCTGCCGAGCTCATCGAGCGCATCACCAAGGCCAAGGGTCCGCTGCCCCAGTTCACGAGCTGCTGCCCCGCCTGGGTCCGCTACTGCGAGACCTTCCATCCCGAAATGATTCCGCACATCTCCTCCGCGAAGAGCCCCATCGGCATGCAGGGTCCGACCGTCAAGACCTACTTCGCGAAGAAGATGAACCTCGACCCAAAGCGCATCGTGCACGTGGCGGTGACGCCCTGCACGGCCAAGAAGGCCGAGATCCTGCGCGAGGAGATGAACGCCGCGGGCCGCCTGCTCGGCGATCCCGCCATGCGTGACACCGACTACGTCATCACGACCGTCGAGCTCGCCGACTGGGCCAAGGCCGCCCGCATCAATTTTGCCGAGCTCCCCGAGGGCGCCTTTGACCGCCTGATGGGCGAAGGCTCCGGCGCGGGCGTCATCTTCGGCAACACGGGCGGAGTCATGGAGGCTGCGCTTCGCACCGCCTACCGCCACCTGACGGGCGAGACCGCCCCCGCCGAGCTCTATCACCTGACCCCCGTCCGCGGCCTTCAGGACGTCAAGGAGGCCACTGTCACGATCGCCGGCAACGACATCAACGTCGCCGTCATCTACGGCACCGCCTCCGCAGGCGAGTTCATCCGCCGCCTCAACGCGAGCGAGACGGACAAGCCCTATCACTTCGTCGAGGTGATGTCCTGCCCCGGCGGCTGCATCTCCGGCGGCGGCCAGCCCTCCGCCTTCGGCAACAAGGCCGACGTGCTTCGCGAGGCCCGCATTGCGAGCCTCTACAAGCGCGATGAGGAGATGGACTGCCGCACGAGCGACGAAAACGAGGAAATCAAGGCCCTTTACCGTGACTTCTACGGCGAACCGCTCAGCGAGCTCGCCGAGGAATTGCTTCACACCAGCTACACCGACCGCCGGTCGGATTTAGGAGAAAAGAAAATGTCTTACCGTTGCAAAGTCTGCGGCTACATCTACGAAGGCGACGAACTGCCCGCCGACTACATCTGCCCGCTCTGCCACAAGGGCGTCGAGGTCTTCGAAAAGGTTGAGGAAAAGCCCGCCGCCACCGGCGAAAAGACCCTCGCCGGCACCAAGACCGAAAAGAACCTCCAGGCCGCCTTCGCAGGCGAAAGCCAGGCACGCAACAAGTACACGTACTTCGCCGAAGTCGCCAAGCGTGAAGGCTACGAGCAGCTCGCCGAAATCTTCCTGACGACAGCCCGCAACGAACAGGAACACGCCCGCCTGTGGTTCTCCGCCCTCGGCGGCATCCAGTCCACGGCCGCCAACCTCAAGGCCGCCGCTGAAGGCGAAAACTACGAATGGACCGACATGTACGTCCAGTTCGCCAAGGACGCCGAAGAGGAAGGCTTTCCCGAACTCGCCGCCAAGTTCCGCGCCGTCGGCGCCATCGAACGCGCCCACGAGGAACGCTACCTCAAGCTCCTCAAGAACGTTGAGATGCAGCAGGTCTTCGAAAAGGCCGGCGAATGCATGTGGGAATGCCGCATCTGCGGCCACCTCGTCGTCGGCACGAAGGCCCCTGAAGTCTGCCCCGTCTGCGGTTACAGCCAGGCCTATTTCGAAGTGCGCGCTGAAAACTACTGATGACTGGCTAACTATTACGCGTCTCTACAAATAGGATGTCTTCAAGAAGAGAGCCCATAGCTCTTGCTAGAGAGATTTTGGAAACCTATTTGTTGAGATTACTAATAACAGCTAAATACTTGAAGACCCCGTAAGATCGACTGTGCCACAGTCATCTTGCGGGGTTTTACTTTCTGCGCACCGCTCATTTGCTTGCAAACTACGGATTTGACTGAGGGACAAAATAGAAGGGCTTCATATTCTCTCCCTCACTTCGCAAAATGCAAGTCACCTCAAAAAACATCGGCCTGCTGCCGGACGGCAGGTACACGATCGAAACGAATCTCCAAGTCCGAGTTACGAAAAGCAAGGCGTCCTTCATCTTTCGCTACCAGTTTGCGGGCCGCCGGCGAGATCTGTCGCTCGGCAGTCACCCCACCGTCACCGTCACGGCCGCCAAGCAAGAAGCTGCCAAGTGTCGCGCCCTGCTCGCGCGCGGCATCGACCCTTTAGATGTCAGAGCAGAGCATCGCGCCGAGCACGCCAGGCGAGCGCTCGACTTTGCAAGTTACGCGGAGCACGCGCTCGAAACGATCTTCGAGCTCAAGCACCTGTCCGAAGCGACCTAGGTGTCTTGGCGAGGACCGATGAAGAATCACATCCTGCCAGTGCTCAGGCACAAACTAGTCGCAGACATCACGGTGCAGGACATCTGCGAAGTGCTAGACCCACTGTGGGAAAAGAAGACGACAATCGCATCGAGGATCCGTGGACAGCTGGAAGCGATCTTCACGCTCGCGAAGCGTGAAGGCGTCTACATTGGCGAGAATCCCGCCACTTGGAAAGGGAATCTGGAGGCGTACTTCCCGCCGCCGGCGAGGGTCCATAGGCGCGAACATCAGAAGGCCTACACCATCGAGGCGCTCGCCGATCAGCTGAAGGCGAGTCTTCGTGTCGACAGACCCGTGCACAATGCTTTCGTCTTCGGCGTCCTCACCGCCACGCGACAAGCTGAGTTCAATGACGCAAAATGGTCCGAGATCGACTTTGAGCATAAGGTCTGGACTGTTCCGCCCGAACGAAGGAAAGACCGCAAGCCCGAGCCATTCCGCGTCCCACTGTCTGACCAGGCGATCGCGTTGCCCAAGCGCATTACGCCAGAGAGCGAGTACATCTTTTCGGGCAGCTACTACAACAATCGCTCAGTGGCTCGCTACTATGTCTCGACAATGGTGCAGTACGCCTCTGGCGGCACGGCAACAATGCATGGCTGCAGGTCTACATTTCGCGACTGGTGCGCGCGCGAAGGCGTCGACACCGCCGTGGCGGAAAAGTGCTTGATGCACTCGCTCAAGTCCGTGCAGGCCGCATACCAACGAGACGATCTTCTTGAACGACGGCGTCCCGTTATGCAGGCATGGGCTGACACGATCATGCCAAAGAAGTGACATTTTCCGCGAGCACAAAAAAAGCGCCCCACCTACCGTTGCTGGTAAGTGGGGCATTTTCATGGACAGGATTTCTCGGCACTCCTCATGATCGAGCGCAGGTACTATCGTAGCCCGTATGGTGTTGTTACTCTACGTAGAGCTCCATTTGGTCAATTGTATATGTTTTGGAATCACCCTTCTCTGCGCAAGACATAGTTACTTTCAGAGGAGTCTCATCCCTCTGATAGTCCAAAAGCTCTTTTGCTCTCTCCGCACTCAAGAACAACGTGCTCGGGGTGACGGAAGAGAGAATCTTTTCTGACGACACAGTGTCCTTTAGCAAAACTTTCCATAACTCGGGATTTTCCGTATTCACTTGAACAATCTTGAAAATCCCCTCCCTCGGGTAACGCTTCACAGGAACCGACTCGGGAGATTGTATCCGCTTGATCTCGTCCTGCTCGACCACGGTCTTGCCATAGGTAACGCGAACAGCACCCCTCGCGTCTCGGATCAAGGCATCAACCCCAACCCGACCATGAGCACCAGCTGCCACGAGGGTATCCAGATCCTTCTCAGAAGCTTGTTTGCTCAAAAGTATCATGGCGGTGCGAATTGTATCCTGCTCGGCTAGCCTGTTCGCCGTATCGGCCTCGATTTTTTGCCGCTCAGTTTCCTGTTTCTCCACCTCAATGCTCTCGGCAGAATAGGTCTTGTAGATATCTGCCCCAATGTACCCGGCAAAAACAGCGAACACCCCTAGGCCCAAGATCGTCTTTTGTGTTGCGGACATATCTTTTATCATCGCAGTTCCTATGCCCACGCCGAGAACAGCCAGACAAAACACCAGATCCAAAGAACCTTGGCGACTCTGGACAGAACACCAAAGCTTGCTTTTATCCAAACCTCGGAGATCGTCCTTCCCGTATACCGCCATAGCATAGGCTCGGAACGCCTGTGTCTGGAACTCCGAAAGGCTTTGGAGAAGAAAACCAGGGATCTCTCCGCAGTATCCGTCCCCTTCTATCTTGATAGTACATGCAAACGCGCCCGGACTTGTCACAGCAACAAGGTTTTCGACCCCCTTGCCGTCAGAGTCAATGATTCTCTGGCACAGCTCGGCAAATGTATTGATTTCATAATCGGGCATTGATTGCTCCTTGATCAAGACTCTCCCATTTTATCTTACAAGTTGAACAACCGAGTCCTTGTCTATCGCAGTCCGCTCAGAAAGCTCGACGCCTCGTTTAACCAGCTCTGCGCCTCTGACGACAAGGCCTGAGCATCTGCCAAGGCGCTCTCTTTCAAGCTTGCAGGTATCTGAGGTGGTTCCGGACAGTCGACGGCGGGCTGCGTCGGCCTCGAGGCGCACCCTGTCAAGGTCGCCAGACAAGTCACTAGCGCGAGCAAGTGCGGCATCGCGCACCTCCCACGCATCCACCAGGCTCTGTGCATAGCCCCTCTCCTTCTCTCTGTACTTGACCTCAAGAGACTGCGCACGCGTGGCGTAGTCCGCCCGCAGTTCTGCGATGTCGTTACCGTAGAGCGCCGCCGCGAACTGGTAGCCGCCAATGAAGGCGGCGACCAACGCAACGCCCATGATGATCTCGGTCCTCATTCTTCACCCAGATAGAGCTTCGCTTCTGCCTGACGGCGGCGCGTGAGTCCTGGCAGGACTTTGCCGTTGGCCTTGTTCACGTCCAAGAACTGGCGGGCGGCTT
>OGZE01001403.1_pt1 | contig 14141 bp, 14 predicted proteins | sample 1576731 | NCBI WGS metagenome assembly OGZE01 (sample SAMEA3541503, study PRJEB24748) | human gut metagenome | biome: human gut; feature: human-associated habitat; material: faeces | place: China | collected 2012 | reverse complement strand
ACGGAGGGTAGCTTATGAGCAAGAAGAATATTAATCCTGTCCGTGAGGTAGAACGTTCCCTGCAACCACACAACCTCAGCGCATACGCTGACAGCTTCCCGGCCACACTGTGTAGGCTCTCTTCACGATTTCTCTCAACTGCATAAAAAGTTGCGGTAATTGTGAGGATTTTATGGAGATTCATCTCGTTACATTGTAATGATAATTGTTATCATTAATATTCTCGATCTCATTTTGCATTGTTTTGAAAAGGATATTTACATGAGATCGCCGCAATATTCTGTGCCCACGACCCTGGCGCTGGTCATATCCAGTCTCCTCGCCCCTAACGCCTTTGCTGAAGAATCAGAACAAGATACCGAAACGATGATTGTGCGCAGTACGGCAGAAGAGGCGCTTAAGCAACAGCCCGGGGTGTCGATTATCACGGCTGAGGATATTGCTAAGCAGCCGCCGGTCAACGATCTCTCAGACATCATCCGTAAAATGCCCGGGGTGAACTTGACCGGCAACAGCGCCAGCGGCAGTCGGGGCAACAACCGCCAGATTGATATCCGCGGCATGGGACCGGAGAACACCCTGATCCTGATAGATGGGGTACCGGTCACGTCACGTAACGCGGTTCGCTATAGCTGGCGCGGCGAACGCGATACCCGGGGCGACAGCAACTGGGTACCTGCCGAAATGGTCGAACGGATTGAAGTTCTCCGCGGTCCGGCAGCCGCGCGCTATGGTTCCGGCGCGGCGGGCGGAGTGGTCAATATCATTACCAAACGTCCGACCAACACCTGGCACGGTTCGCTGTCTTTCTTCACCAACCAGCCGGAAAACAACAAAGAAGGCACGACCAATCGCGCTAACTTCAATCTCAGCGGCCCACTGGCCGGCGAGGCGCTGACGATGCGCCTGTATGGCAATATCAATAAAACGGAACCCGACGCCTGGGATATTAACCATGCGCAAAACGGCTCTTACGCTGCGGGGCGCGAAGGGGTCCGCAATAAAGACATTAACGCGCTACTGTCATGGAAAATGACGCCGCAACAAATTCTCGATTTCAGCTACGCCTATAGCCGTCAGGGGAATATCTATGCTGGCGATACCCAGTACAGCAACGGCAATCTTAGCCCGAACGGGCTGGTGGACTCCCTGTACGGCCACGAAACTAATCGCCTCTATCGCCAGTCCTGGGGACTGACCTACAACGGTCTATGGGATTGGGGCCAGTCCAAAGCCGGTGTTTACTACGAGAAAACCAACAATACCCGCCTGCAGGAAGGCTCTACCGGCCGCGTCGAAGGCATGATCAACAGTGAAGATTATGCCACCAGCCGTCTGGAATCCTGGCGTACTACCTCGGAATTCAATGTGCCTTTCTTCTGGCTGGCGGACCAGACGCTGACGCTGGGAATGGAATGGAACCATGATCAGCTCGACGACCCGGCATCGATGCAGGCCACTAACAGCAACGGCGAGACTATCCCTGGGACCTCGGGCGACCCTACGCAACGCAGTACCAAAAACAGCGCCACCCTCACCGGTATCTATCTGGAAGATAATATCGAAGCCGTGCCCGGCACCAACCTGATCCCCGGCATTCGCTTCGATTATCATAATCAGTTTGGCAGTAACTGGAGCCCCAGCCTCAATCTGTCCCAGGAGCTCGGCGATATGTTCACACTGAAGGCCGGTATCGCGCGCGTGTTTAAAGCGCCAAACCTCTATCAATCCAGTAAAGGATATTTGCTCTCCACCCGCGGCAACGGTTGTCCAAACACGATCGCTGAAGGCAGCTGCTACCTGCTGGGTAACCCTGACCTCGACCCGGAGATCAGTATCAACAAAGAGATCGGTATCGAATTTAACCTTAATGGTTACGCTGCCGGAGTCACCTGGTTTCGCAACGATTACAAAAACAAAATCGTCTCCGGAACAGAGGTACTGGGCTATACCTCCAGCGGCAATAATATTTTGCAATGGCAGAACGGCGGCAAAGCCGTGGTCGAGGGGCTGGAAGGAAATCTGCTGATCCCGGTGCTGAGAGATGTCCTCAGCTGGCGGACCAATGCCACCTGGATGCTCAAATCTGAAAGTAAAGAGACTGGCAACCCGCTGTCGGTTATCCCGAAATATACCGTTAACACGATGCTCGACTGGCAGGTAAATGACGCCCTGTCTGCGAATGTGAACTGGACGCTTTATGGCCGTCAGAAGCCGCGTCAGTATGCGGAGATCCGCAACGAAACCGGGACCCTTGCCACCACCGAGGTTGGCGCCTATTCCATCGTGGGTATTGGTACTCAGTATCAGCTAAACCGGGATATTCGCCTGAATGCCGGAATAAGTAATCTATTTGATAAACAACTGTATCGCGAAAATGCCGGCGCCTCGACCTACAATGAGCCTGGCCGCGCGTATTACGCCGGCGTTACCCTCTCCTTCTGAACCACCGCGCCCGCGCCAGCGGGCGTATTCCCCTATTCTCACTGCGCTATTTTCATAGTAGCATCCCGCTGATCGTCTTTGACCACAACAGAGTAGAGCATGACAACAACAGATCTCGCCCCAAAGGGCGAAATGGTTTTACGCACCCTGGCAATGCCGGCGGATACCAATGCCAACGGGGATATTTTTGGCGGCTGGCTGATGTCGCAGATGGATATTGGCGGCGCCATTATGGCCAAAGAGATCGCCCAGGGTCGCGTGGTGACCGTGCGGGTGGATGGGATGACCTTTTTACGCCCGGTCGCCGTTGGCGACGTGGTGTGCTGCTACGCCCGCTGCGTGAAGCGCGGCAACACCTCGGTGACAATTAATATCGAAGTGTGGGTGAAAAAAGTCTCTTCAGAACCGATTGGCCAGCGCTACAAGGCGACGGAAGCGCTGTTTATCTACGTTGCCGTTGATAATCAGGGAAAACCACGTCCTCTGCCAGCGGAATAAGAAGGTGCCCGGCTTGCCGGGCACCTGACTTACAGAAAGCCCAGCAGCGAAAAGAAGAAGTAACCGATGACAATCACGATCACCGGCAGCACGTACAGTGGGAAATACTGCACCAGGATCGTATGGCGCGGTACCACAATGCGTTCAGCGAGCTGCTCGCGGGTTAACCCATCTGCGCCTTTGGCCTGTTCGAGGATCAGCTGATCCTCAATCCCCTCGCGGAGAAATTTCGCCTGCCGCGCCATTCGCGCGCCGGAAGCCTGCAGGGCCATGCCGACGAACACCAGAATGAAGATGATCCAGAAGCCGATGTTCAGGCTATGGTGAAAATCCGGCAGCGGCGAGTTGTACCAGAAAAAGTTCAGGAACGGCGTGTTAAAGCGCATCATCTCAATCATCACGTGCGCAAAATCCATCATTACCGCATCAATGCCGGGTTTCTTTTCACTGTGCTCATACATAAATTTGAGCACAGAAATCAGCGTCGACAGCACGGCGGGAATAAAGATAACCCATCCTAAAATGCGTTTGATAACCGCTATGCGTCCAGCTTGTTGGTACGTCATGAGTTCCCCTTGTTAAAGACGCGTTGGTGGTTCGCCTGCTGCCTGTTGCGTGGCGCTGGCTTCCCTCGCTCCCCCGAGTATGTCGGGTATAAGTCTATCTGCCACGGCGAATTTCGCCCAATAATGCGCGGTATGATATACCATGATTGCCGATTCGTTTATCTGATTACGCAACAGGAGAAGGACATATGTCAGCGAAGCGCCGCATTGAGGCCGCGATATTTGATATGGACGGGTTGCTGATTGACTCGGAGCCGCTCTGGGATCAGGCGGAGGTCGAGGTCATGGAGAGCCTGGGGGTGGATACCCGTCGCCGCGATGAACTGCCCGACCTGCTCGGTCTGCGAATCGACCTGGTGGTGGATCTGTGGTACGCGCAGCAGCCGTGGCACGGCGTAGACCGGGCGGAAGCTACCGCGCGCATTATTCGTCGCGCCATTGAGCTGGTGGAAGCCTCACGCCCGCTGCTGCCGGGCGTACGCGAGGCAGTGGCCCTGTGTAAAGCTCAGGGCTTAAAGGTGGGCCTGGCCTCGGCCTCGCCGCTGATGATGCTGGAGAAAGTGCTCGATATGTTTGAACTGCGCGACCAGTTTGATGCTCTCGCCTCCGCGGAGCATTTACCCTGGAGCAAACCGCACCCGCAGGTCTACCTCAACTGCGCCGCTGCCCTGGGAGTCGACCCGCAGCGCTGCGTCGCGCTGGAGGATTCGGTCAACGGCATGATCGCCAGCAAAGCCGCGCGCATGCGGTCTATCGTGGTGCCGGAAGCGGAGAACAGCCGCGACCCGCGCTTTGCGCTGGCGGACGTCAAGCTTCCGTCACTGTTGGCACTCACTGCTGAGAACTTGCTCGGCTAAGACCGCTGGCGGGTGCAACAATCGCTGTCACGCCGCCAGCCACAAAATCAAAACATTGTTTCATTTTAATTGTAATTTTGTTTTCCTCCCTCTATGCTGGTCACAGGTGGCGTCATCGTACGCCAGTAGATCAGCTGACAGAGGTGAATATGGTACTGAACGCCTTCGACCTGACGGGTAAGGTCGCCATCGTGACCGGTTGCGATACCGGCCTGGGACAGGGAATGACGCTGGGCCTGGCGCAGGCCGGGTGCGATATCGTCGGCATCAACCGTAAAATTCCCCATGATACGGCCGCCCAGGTGCTGGCGCTGGGCCGCCGCTTTCACGCCATTCAGGCGGATCTCAGCCAAGAGAATGATATGAGCGGTCTGGTCGACCAGGCGGTGGCGGCGATGGGCCGGGTCGATATTCTGGTCAACAACGCCGGAATTATCCGCCGCCATGATGCCCTGACCTTCACGGAAAGCGACTGGGACGCGGTGATCGACCTGAATCTCAAAGCGGTTTTCTTTCTCAGCCAGGCGGTCGCCAGGCAGTTCATTCGCCAGGGGGAAGGCGGGAAAATCATTAACATCGCCTCGATGCTCTCGTTTCAGGGCGGGATCCGCGTCCCCTCCTACACCGCCTCGAAAAGCGGCGTGCTGGGTTTGACCCGTCTGCTGGCCAACGAATGGGCTGGCCAGGGTATCAACGTCAACGCCATAGCGCCCGGGTATATGGCCACCAATAACACCCAGGCGCTGCGCGAAGATGAAGAGCGTAACCAGGCGATCCTCGAGCGCATTCCCGCTGGTCGCTGGGGAGCGCCGAAAGACCTGCAGGGGCCGGTGGTGTTTCTCGCCTCATCAGCGGCCGACTATATTAACGGCTATACGCTGGCTGTCGATGGCGGATGGCTGGCGCGCTGAGAGTTTGTGACAAAGAGTTACACCGTCACCTCTTCCGTACACTGTATAAAAACCCTATACTGTATGAATCGACAGTTTAGGGTGTGTTATCATGACGGCGGAAGGCCATCTCTTCTTTTCAATCGCCTGCGCAGTATTTGCCAAAAACGCAGAGTTAACGCCGGTGCTGGCGCAGGGCGACTGGTGGCATATTGTGCCCTCGGCGGTATTGACCTGCCTGCTGCCGGACATCGATCACCCAAAGTCGTTTCTTGGCCAACGGCTGAGCTGGATCTCAAAGCCCGTGGCGCGGGCCTTTGGCCACCGCGGCTTCACCCACAGCCTGCTGGCCGTCTTTGGCGCGCTGACGCTGTTCTATCTGAAAGTGCCTGACAGCTGGATTGTCCCGGCAGACGCTCTCCAGGGCCTGGTGCTGGGCTATCTCAGCCACATTCTCGCCGATATGCTCACCCCCGCCGGTGTGCCGCTGCTGTGGCCCTGTCGCTGGCGCTTCCGGCTGCCGATCCTTGCGCCGCGCAAGGGCAATCAGCTCGAACGCGCCTTGTGTATGGCGCTGTTCGTCTATGCCGTCTGGATGCCGCAGACGCTGGCGGACAACAGCGCGATACGCTGGTCATCCGGGGTGATCAATTCCCTGCAGATCACCTTCAATCGCTTTATAAGTCACCAGAGTGGGCGATAAAGCGGCGGAAAACGCCATTTGGTTATAACCCATTCCATTTGAATATAAGTCCTTGATAACGCCTTCTGCTAACCTTGCCGTCATAAGAGCTGGTTATCCACCAGCCCAGGTTATAAAAATATCAGGAGAACGGGGATGATCTTTCCATTAATAGCGAACGTAGTCGTGTTCGCCGTATTACTGTTTGCGCTGGGGCAAACACGCCATAAACAGTGGAGCCTGGCCAGAAAAGTGCTGGTCGGTCTGGCGACTGGCGTGGTATTTGGTCTGGCGCTGCAGTTGATCTACGGGTCTGACAGCCAGGTGCTGAAGGATTCCATCCAGTGGTTCAATATCGTCGGCAACGGTTACGTCCAGCTGCTGCAAATGATTGTTATGCCGCTGGTCTTCGCCTCCATCCTTAGCGCGGTGGCCCGCCTGCACAATGCCTCGCAGCTGGGGAAAATTAGCTTCCTGAGCATCGGTACTCTGTTGTTCACCACCCTGATCGCCGCCCTGGTTGGCGTGCTGGTGACCAATATGTTCGGCCTCACCGCCGAGGGTCTGGTCCAGGGCAGCGCGGAGACCGCCCGTCTGAACGCCATCCAGAGCAACTATGTGGGGAAAGTAGCGGATCTCAGCGTCCCGCAGCTGATCCTTTCCTTCGTGCCGAAGAACCCGTTTGCTGACCTGACCGGGGCTAACCCAACCTCCATCATCAGCATCGTCATTTTCTCGGCGTTCCTCGGCGTCGCAGCGCTTAAGTTGCTGAAAGAGGATGTGGAAAAAGGCCAGCGCGTGCTGACCGCGATCGATACCCTGCAGGGCTGGGTAATGAAGCTGGTTCGTCTGGTCATGCAGCTGACCCCTTACGGTGTGCTGGCCCTGATGACCAAAGTGGTTGCCGGGTCGAATTTGCAGGACATCATCAAGCTTGGCGGCTTCGTGGTAGCCTCGTACATTGCGCTGGGTATTATGTTTGTCGTCCACGGCCTGCTGCTGGCGATTAACGGCGTCAGCCCGCTGAAGTACTTCCGTAAAGTCTGGCCGGTGATCACCTTCGCCTTTACCAGCCGCTCCAGCGCCGCCTCCATTCCGCTGAACGTTGAGGCGCAAACCCGTCGTCTCGGCGTACCGGAGTCGATTGCCAGCTTCTCCGCCTCCTTTGGCGCCACTATCGGCCAAAACGGCTGCGCTGGTATCTATCCGGCAATGTTGGCGGTGATGGTCGCGCCGACCGTGGGCATCAACCCGCTGGATCCGATGTGGATTGCCACCCTCGTGGGCATCGTCACCGTCAGCTCGGCGGGCGTCGCCGGGGTGGGCGGCGGCGCGACCTTCGCCGCGCTGATCTTCCTGCCGGCGATGGGGCTGCCGGTGACCCTGGTAGCCCTGCTCATCTCCGTCGAACCGCTGATCGATATGGGGCGTACCGCGCTGAACGTTAACGGCTCAATGACCGCCGGGACGCTGACCAGCCAGTGGCTGCGCCAGACCGACAAGTCGATCTTCGATAGCGAGGAAGAAGCCGAACTGGCGCATCGCTAAACGGCAAGCACAAAAAAAACCGCTGATCATTCAGCGGTTTTTTTATTTCTGCAGCCGACTCAGGCTTCAATCTCACCTTCCTGACGCACCTGGTTAGCCCAGCGCTGCGCCGACTCCGGCACGCTGAATGCCGGTGAGCGACGGAAATGCTCCCCCATCAGCAGAAAAGCGACATACTTCCCGCGCAAAATCCAGACATCGCGAAAATGGTCCATTTTCACGGCATGTTCCGGGGGCGCAGGCTCCACGCGCGGCACGTAGCTAATGACAGGGCGATTTTGTTGGCGCAATGGTTTCATAACAAATGGATTCACTAAACATAGCGGGAAACAGAAACCTCTATCATAGCCGATTGTGGCCCCGTTCGTCGCCCCTTCGCCGCCGATGCGCATTTTAGGATAACTCCCTGCCCCCTCGCCGGGCGCAGACAGCGTAATGTTCTATAGTTAGAAGGGTTTTGGTCTATCAACGACCACTTTTAGCAATGAAAGCAGGAGACGAGTAATGTCTGATAAGCACCCGAACCCTCACCAACAGCAGGCACCGGTCCACGACAGCGAGGAAGCGCAGCCGGGTCTCGATTCGCTGGCTCCGGACGATCGGGAGTGGCGCCCCACGCCGAAACCTACCGCTCCGGGCGTCGAATCCACCGCCCCAGGCAGCCTGAAAGCGCCCGATACTCATAACAGCAAACTGGATTCCCTGGAGGCGCAACGCAAAGGGGGGGAAGATTTTCCGCTGACCACCAACCAGGGCGTGCGCATTGCTGACGATCAGAATTCGCTGCGCGCCGGTAGCCGCGGCCCAACGCTGCTGGAAGATTTTATCCTGCGGGAGAAGATCACCCACTTTGACCACGAGCGTATTCCGGAGCGTATCGTTCATGCCCGCGGCTCTGCCGCCCACGGCTACTTCCAGCCCTACAAAAGCCTGGCTGCGTTGACTAAAGCCGATTTTCTTTCGTCAGCCGATAAAATCACCCCGGTGTTTGTACGCTTTTCCACCGTGCAGGGCGGCGCGGGGTCGGCGGACACCGTCCGCGATATTCGCGGCTTCGCTACCAAGTTTTACACTGACGAAGGGATTTTTGACCTGGTGGGCAACAACACACCGGTCTTCTTCATCCAGGACGCGATGAAGTTCCCCGACTTTGTCCACGCCGTGAAGCCTGAACCCCACTGGGCCATCCCACAGGGGCAGAGCGCCCACGATACTTTCTGGGACTATGTTTCCCTGCAGCCGGAAACGCTGCACAACGTGATGTGGGCGATGTCGGATCGCGGCATCCCGCGCAGCTATCGCACCATGGAAGGCTTCGGGATCCATACCTTCCGTCTGATTAATGCCGAGGGCAAAGCCACCTTCGTTCGCTTTCACTGGAAACCGGTCGCCGGCAAGGCGTCGCTGGTGTGGGATGAAGCGCAGAAGCTGACCGGCCGCGACCCCGATTTTCATCGCCGCGATCTATGGGAGGCCATCGAAGCCGGGGACTACCCGGAATTTGAGCTTGGCCTGCAATTGATCCCCGAAGAGAATGAATTTGCTTTTGACTTCGACCTGCTCGATCCCACCAAGCTGATCCCCGAGGCGCTGGTGCCGGTGCAGCGGGTTGGCAGAATGGTCCTCAACCGCAACCCGGATAACTTCTTTGCCGAAAATGAACAGGCGGCCTTCCATCCCGGACATATCGTCCCGGGCATTGATTTCAGCAACGATCCGCTGCTGCAGGGGCGTCTCTTCTCTTACACCGATACGCAAATTAGCCGCCTGGGTGGGCCGAACTTCCATGAAATCCCCATCAACCGTCCGACCTGCCCGTATCATAATTTCCAGCGTGACGGGATGCACCGGATGGACATTGACACCAATCCGGCCAACTACGAGCCCAACTCGATTAACGACAACTGGCCGCGCGAGACGCCGCCTGCCGCCAAACGCGGTGGCTTTGAGTCCCTCGCCGAGCGCGTCGACGGCGAAAAAATCCGCCAGCGCAGCCCTTCGTTCGGCGAATATTACGCCCAGCCGCGTCTGTTCTGGCTGAGCCAGACGCCGATTGAACAGCAGCATATTATCGATGGTTTCAGCTTCGAACTCAGCAAAGTGGTCCGCACCTGGATCCGCGAGCGGGTGGTCGATCATCTGGCCCACATTGATACTAAGCTTGCGGAAGCGGTTGGGGCGAACTTAGGCATCGAACTGAGCGACGATCAGCGCAACATTACCCTGCCCGCCCCGGTCAATGGCGTGGAGAAAGACCCCAGCCTCAGCCTCTACGCCGATGCCGAAGGAGATGTGAAAGGTCGCGTGGTGGCAGTCCTGCTCAACGAACGCACCTCAGCGCAGGATCTGGTTCAGCTCCTGCAGGCGCTGCAGGCCCAGGGCGTGCACAGCAAGCTGCTCTACTCGCGAATGGGCGAAGTCATTGCCGACGATGGTTCTCCGCTGCCGATCGCCGGCACCTTCGCCGGCTCCCCGTCGCTGACGGTGGATGCGGTGGTGGTGCCCGGCGGCGACCTCAGCGCCCTGAGTCAGAGCGGTGACGCGCGCTATTACCTGCTGGAAGCCTATAAACATCTGAAGCCGATCCTGCTGGCAGGGGATGCGCGGCAGCTGACGTCCGTTCTGCATGTTCCGACCCAGGGTGAAGAGGGGGTCATCGTCACCGATGCGCTCGACACGCCAGCGGCGGACAAACTGCTCGCCCTGATGACGGCCCACCGCGTGTGGTCGAGAAGCCCGAAAATCGCCGCTATTCCGGCGTAGTAAAAAGCCCGGCACGCTGTGCCGGGCTTGATTCACTTTCCCTTTCCCCCGTCGGGCTTACACGTCGCGGTAGGTTCCCAGACGATAACCCCGCTCGGCCACCGCCGCTTTCAGCGAGGCAGATGTCAGCACATCAAGCTCATCCAGTCGCGGATAGCAGTAGGCGCTGCCCATAATGATCCGATCGACATAAGCCGGATGACACATCACCTCCAGGGAGCGCTCCCCGCGGGCGATGGAGGCATCCAGCGTCTGCAGAAACAGTTCCTCAGAGACCGCTTCGCCGTAAAACTCGCTGCTGAAGCCGGCGCTGCTGCGCGCCGCCTGCTGGTCGAGCCCACTCTGCGCCGCCACCTGGCGGTCAATGCGTAACGCAATGCCCTTCTCGCGGGCAAAGGCCGCGACGATGGGATAAATCTGGGCGAACATATGCACATGGTGATGGCTGTCGATATGCGTCGGCTCATGGCCGAAGAGTTCGACAAAACGACGGTACTGACACGCCAGCTCGTGGGCGATCTCTTCCAGCGGCAGGCTATCTTCTTCCGCCTGCTGCCAGATCCATTTGCCCAGCCGGCCATCGCGGGTTAATCCCGGCATGGCCGACAGCGGCTCGCCCAGCGTCAGCACAAAGTGCATACCGACCGCCAGCTCCGGAGTACTGCGGCTCAGCTGGGCGGCGTGGTCAATGGCCGCGCCGTTGACCAGCGCGGTGGTCGATGTCACCACGCCGTTGCGACAGGCCTCGATAATGCCGTAGTTCTGCCCTTTACTGAGGCCGAAGTCGTCGGCATTGACGATCAATACGCGTTCCATTTGCTACTCCCGTTACGATTTTAGTTTTTCGATCGTCGCCGCAAAGTTCGGCAGCCATTTTTCATGCGCCAGAATCATCTCCCGCGCCAGCTGTTCGGCGTCACGATCGGAATGGATCAGCGGGCTTAAGTTCAGCGCCAACAGGACATCGTTCAGCTCACCGCTGATCGCCGCCTGGCTGGCCGCCACTTCGAACCCCTTGATGGTGTAGATAAGCCCTAACACCTTCTCATCGAAATGAGTAATGCGCGGCGTCGGCTTCGCGCCGTCGCGGCCTAAGGTGCAGCTCATCTCTACCGCCCAGTCCGCCGGGATATTATCGACATGACCATGATGCGGGATATTCACATAGTGCTCAGTCTGCTTGTCGTTATAGATGGCATTGATTACTTCGCAAGCGGCATCAGAGTCATAGGCCCCGCCGCGCTGCTCCAGCTCCTTCGGCTTAACGTTAAGATCCGGGTTTTTATACAGCTCGAACAGCTGTTTCTCCACCTTCTGCACCACCTGGGCGCGCGCACCGCCTTTGTAGTACTCGCCCATCTCAATCGCCAGCATCTCTTTTGGCTTAAAGTAGTAGAGCAGGTAAGAGCATGGGATCAGGCGCAGGGAGCGGATCAGCCCTTCGCTAAACGGCAGGTCGAAGATGTTTTTCACCGAGTTCGCGGTCAGACGGCCGGAGGCCACGCCGTCCAGCAGCTCATCGAAGCGCGAGACACCGTTAACCAGCACGTCGCGGACGAACACCAGGTGGTTCAGACCAAACAGGTCGATATTCAGCTCATCGCTCGGGCTCAGCTGCAGCACGTCGGTGATGAACATCTTCATGCCGATAGGAATGTTGCACACGCCGATAAAGCGTTTGAAATTGGTGTGGCGATAGACCGCCTCGGTGACCATGCCCGCCGGGTTGGTGAAGTTGATGATCCATGCGTCGGGGCAAATTTCCTGCACATCTTTCACGATATCGAAAATCACCGGGATGGTGCGCAGTCCTTTAAACAACCCGCCCGCCCCGTTGGTCTCCTGGCCCAGGTAGCCGTGACTCAGCGGGATGCGCTCATCTTTTTCACGCGCCTTCAGCTGGCCCACGCGCAGCTGGGTGGTGACGAAATCTGCGCCCTGCAGCGCTGCGCGGCGATCCAGCGTTTTATAGACTTTCATCGGCACGCCGGCTTTTTCCACCATCCGCTCGCACAGCGCGTGGATAATATCGAGCTTCTCCTGTCCCTCTTCGACGTCTACCAACCACAGTTCGCTTACCGGCAGTTCATGATAACGTTTCAGAAATCCTTCCAGTAATTCCGGGGTATAGCTGCTGCCGCCGCCAATAGTGACTACTTTTAATTTCTGGCTCATCTTTTTCTCCCTTAGGCGCTGCGCCTGGACGCAGGCCGCTCTCCGCAACAATGCGGACAGTTAACTTGAATGATTTTCGGTATAAACCTGGCGGCGAACGCCGCGCGGGTTTAATTAATACTGGTCAAATGTTTGCGATAACTGCTCGGCGTAAACGACGTCAGTTTTTTAAAGGTTTTAATAAACAGGCTCGGGCTGCTGTACCCTGATTCATACGCAATATCCGTCACCGAATAATTGGTAATTTCCAGCTGTTTTTTGGCAAAGTTGATACGGATATCATTAATTATCTGCATCGGCGTTTTACCATAATAGCGCTGGGTCGCCCGGGTTAAATATTCCTGCGTTTTTCCGGATAAGCGAACCATATTTTCGAGAGCGCCTTCACCGAATTTCAGCTTATCATGCATGGCTTCCACGGTATTTTTTAACCATTGCGGCGTCACGTCGGCAACCGGCTCTTCACGATAGTGACGTAAACGGTTAATGACATAAAAGGAGACCAGCTCGATAAATTCGTCAAATTCCGTTTCGCGAAAATTGAGTGAGGCGATGACCGACTCAACGTAGCCGAGAAAAGCGCTCTGCACGGCGTAGACTTGCGAAGCCACCAGACCAAACGGCAGCAGCGGCAGGTAGTGTTTCTCAAAGAAGCGTCTGCTGATGCCGACGTTAAGGATGCGCGTCGCCCCGAACTCGTAAAAGCTCTGGTGGTGCGAGCCCATCGGGATAAAGACGAAATCCCCGCGCTCCAGCAGCACCCGTTTGCCATTGATCTCCTGGTAATAGCGCCCGGTTAACACCACGGTAAATTCGTAGTAATCATGCTGGTGAAGCCCGCTCACGCTTTCCGTTTTGTTATAGATGACCACATGAAAGTTCTTCCCGTTGAACAGCTGTTGTTCTCTGGCGGTACTGATCTCGGTGGTCATCATTCTGGGCTGCCTCATCGTCGCGATGGCCTATTGTACCTTCTCGTGCAGCTCAATCAATTCGGCCACCAGCTCACGAGCCAGCATGGAGGTCATCAGATGGTCCTGGGCATGCACCAGCACCAGGCTGACCTTCATTTTCCCTTCGCCCTCGTCGCTTTCGATAAGCTGGGTCTGCACGCGATGCGCCTCGCTCAGCGCCTGGCGCGACTGCTCCATCATCGCTTTCGCTGCGGCAAAGTCGCCCTGCTTCGCCTGCTTCAGCGCGCCATAGGCCAGGCTGCGGGCTTGTCCGGAGTTGATAATCAGCCCCATCACTACCTCTTCGAGGTCATTTTCCGGGGTCTCTACCGCGTCGATGTTGTCCAGATCAAACATAATATTTCCCTCATTTATCAGGCGGTACGGGACGCTGCCCGTACCGCGCGGTATCAGAATTTCAGTGCGTTAGCGATGTCTTCTTCGCTCTCTTCCTGCTCGATAACGGTCTGCGCTTTATTCGACAGCACCACAAACGGCAGGTAGACCAGGGTAGCGACGCCAAGGTTGAACAGGGCCACCAGCAGGGCGGCAACGCTGCCGTTACTGTTAAAGAACGCTCCCAAACCGGTCGGCATAGTCCACGGCGCCAGGTTGGTCACCGGTGGGATAATCCCCAGGCTGTAGGCCGCCAGCGTAATGGCCGCCAGAATCGGCTGAACCAGCACGAACGGGATGAACATCACCGGGTTCATGATGATCGGCAGACCAAACAGAATCGGTTCGTTAATCTGGAAGATGCCTGA
>OGZE01001397.1_pt1 | contig 14214 bp, 7 predicted proteins | sample 1576731 | NCBI WGS metagenome assembly OGZE01 (sample SAMEA3541503, study PRJEB24748) | human gut metagenome | biome: human gut; feature: human-associated habitat; material: faeces | place: China | collected 2012 | reverse complement strand
TCGCCCGGCACCAGGCAGAGGACGCCCGGCGGGTAGGGAAGCGCGCCCTCGACGCCCACTCGACCCTCGGCCTCGCTCAGGCGCACGAGCTCGACGTTGTCGCGGATGAACTCGTAGTTGGCCTCCTGAGCGTTGAGCACACGCCTGGGGAAGTACTCCTTGCGGAACATCGCCTTCTGGAGGTCCTTGACGTTGACGGACTTGTAGAAGTCATGCATCTCCTGGCAGAGCTCGCGGATCGTGTAGCCCTTGTAGCGCTCCTTGTGGGCGTTATAGAGCTCGGGGAGCACTTCGGAGAGCGGCGCGTCATCGTCGACGAAGCTCTCGAAGCGGGCGATCTGCGTGATGAGGTGCGCCATCTTGGCATGGTCCTCGGCGGGCGTCATCAGGAAGAGGATCGAGTTGAGGTCGCTCTTTTCGGGGACGACGCCGTTCTCGCGAAGGAAGCTCGCGAGAATGGAGGCGGGAATGCCGAAGTCGGAGTACTCGCCCGTCGTGGCGTTGATGCCCGGCGTGGTGAGCAGGAATTTGCACGGGTCGACGAAGTACTGCTGCGGTGCATAGCCTTCGAAGTGGTGCCACTTGTCCTTGGGATTGAAGGCGAAGAACCGGATGTCGGTCGCGATCTGCTCCGTCGGATAGCTGTCCCAGGCCTTGCCGTCGACCGTGGGCGGAATGAAGGGCTTGATGTAGTGGCAGCAGGCGAGCATTTCCTTGCGCGCATCGATCGCGACGCGCACGCAGTCGGCCCAGAGGCGGCGGCCGGATTCACCCTCGTGCATCTTCGCGTTGACGTCGAGCGCGGCGAAGAGCGGATAGAAGGGCGAGGTGGACGCGTGCATCATGAAGGCGTTGTTGAGGCGCTTGTGGGTGCAGTAACGCTTCTGGCCCTTGATGTGAAGGTCCTTCTTGTGGATCTGGGAGGTCTGCGAGAAGCCGGCCTGTTGCTTGTGGACGGACTGCGTCACGAAGATGCCGGGATCCTCGGGACCGAGGTCGAGCAGGAGCGGCGAGCAGTCCTTCATCATCGGGATGAACTGTTCGTAGCCGACCCAGGCGGAGTCGAAGAGGATGTAGTCGCACAGGCGGCCGATGCGGTCGACCACCTGACGGGCGTTGTAGATCGTGCCGTCGTAGGTGCCAAGCTGGATGACGGCGAGGCGAAACGGGCGCTTTTCATCGGCGCGCTCGGGCGCAACCTCGCGGATGAGCTCGCGCAGGTACTTCTCGTCGAAGCAGTGGTCGTCGATGCCGCCGATGAAGCCGTAGCTGTTGCGGGCGGTCTCGAGGTAGACGGGAGTCGCGCCCGCCTGAATGAGCGCGCCGTGATGGTTCGACTTGTGGTTGTTGCGGTCGAAGAGCACCAGATCGCCCGGCGTGAGAAGCGCGTTGAGCACGACCTTGTTGGAGGCGGAGGTGCCGTTGAGGACGAAGTACGTCTTGTCGGCGTTGTAGATCTTGGCGGCCGCCATCTGGGCGGCACGGGGCACGCCTTCGTGGATGAGCAGGTCGCCCATCGCGACGTCGGCGTTGCAGAGGTCGGAGCGGAAGACGTTTTCGCCGAAGAAGTCGGCGAACTGACGGCCTGCCGGATGACGGCGGAAGAAGGCGCCGCCCTGATGGCCCGGACAGTCGAAGTGTACGTTGCCGTTGCGGACGTAGGACTCCATCTTGCCGAAGAAGGGCGGCAGGATCTGGTCCTCGTACTTCTGGGCGGCGGCGTCGATCAGGCGGCCGTAGAGGCCGACGTTGTCGGGCTGGGAGTTGATGACGGAGACGACCTTGCCGAAGAGCTCGGTCGGGAGCTTGGCGCCGTTGTTGAGCAGAATGACGGGAATGCCGAACGCCGTCGCCTCGACGCGTTCGAGCTGGCCCGAGAGCGCCTCGTCGGCCGTCATCACGACGGCCGAGACGCTCGTGAGGTCGGCCTTGTTGAGGTCGACGACGACGCGTTTGGACTTGAAGGCGTGCAGCGTGCCGGGCGTCGCTGCAATGTTGTATCTGCGCATGTGGGACTCCGTACGGGCGGAAAGGGCGTTGTCGGGAGGAAGGACCCCTGGTCGTGACGGCCCCTGAGGGCCGCCGGGGCTTTCCGATTTGCGTGAATCATATCAGCAAAAGAGGGCGCGGGACGCGTGAGGGAGCCGATGCGCATGCCTTTCGCATCGGTCGGTCGGGGCCGAATGAAGAAAGGCCGCCCATTTGCGGGACGGCCTTGCAGAAAAGGTGCGGCTCGGAGGACGTCAGCAGACGGCCTCGATTTCCTCGGAGAGTTCGAGCCAGCGCATTTCGAGCTCCTCGACGACGGGCTTGAGCTCGCCGTGTTCGCGAAGCACGCGGGCCACTTCGTCGGGATCAGTCGAGGTGTAGAAGTCGCCGTCGGCAAGGCGATCGGAGAGCTTCCTGAGCTCCTCGTTCTTCTGCGCGAGTTCCTTTTCGACCTTGGAAAGCTCCTTCTGCAGGGGCTTGCGCAGGGCGGCGATGCGCTGGCGCTCCTGAGCCTCGGCACGGCGGGCCTCCTTGCGGTTCTGGGAGGGCTCGCGCTCGCCGGACTCAAGCCTTTCGGCCTGATTCGCCGCCTTTTCGGCTGCGACCGTGGTTCGGCGGTGTTCAAGCACGAGCTGGGCGTAGTCGTCAAGGTCGCCGTCATAGGGCTGGACGGCCCCGTCGTGCACGAGGATGAGGCGCTCGGTCGTGGCACGCAGAAGATGGCGGTCATGCGAGACGATCAGCACTGCGCCCTCATAGGTGGAGAGCGCCATGGTCAGGGCCTCGCGCGTCTCCATGTCGAGGTGGTTTGTCGGTTCGTCGAGCACCAGAAGGTTGGGCTTGCGCCAGGCGAGGAGTGCGAGCGCAAGGCGGGCCTTCTCGCCGCCCGACATCGGGCCGACGGGGGCAGACGCAAAGTCGCCCGAGAAGCGGTAGATGCCGAGGTAGTCGCGAAGGTCCTGCTCGCGCACGTCGGGCGCCATGCGGCGCATGTGCTCGAGCGGGCTTTCGTCGGGACGCAACTGATCGAGCTGATGCTGAGCGAAATAGCCGATCTCGAGACCCTGGCCGCGACGAAGTTCGCCCGCCATCGGAGCAAGGTCTCCGACGATGCCCTTGACGAGCGTGGACTTGCCTGCGCCGTTGACACCGAGGATGCCGATGCGCTCGCCCGAGCGAATCGAGAGCGTGACGCGGTCGATCACGACGCGCTCGTCATAGCCGAGGCGCAGGTTCTCCGTGTCGACGAGATGCTCGGGCAGGCGCACGGGCTTCGGAAATTCGAAGCGCCACTCGCGCTTGGCGCGCACAGGCTCGACGGCTTTGAGCTTTTCGAGCATCTTGATGCGGGACTGGGCCTGACGGGCCTTCGTCGCCTTGGCGCGGAAGCGCTCGATGAAGCTCGAGAGATGGGACGCCTCGCGCTCGTAGGCCTTGGCGGCCGCATCCTGCAGCCTGAGCTTTTCGATGCGCTGGGACTCGAAGGCGGAGTAGTTGCCTGCGTAGCGGCAGACGGTGTCGTCCTCGACGGACCAGATCGTCGTGACGGCGCGGTCCAGAAACTCGCGGTCATGCGAGATGATGACGACGGTCGCCTCGACGCGGCGCAGCCAGTTCTCGAGCCAGATGAGCGAGTCGATGTCGAGATGGTTCGTCGGCTCGTCAAGGAGAAGCAGGTCGGCGGGGCACATCAGGGCGCGTGCGAGCGCGATGCGGTTTCGCCAGCCGCCCGAGAAGTCGTAGACGGGGCGGTCGACGTCGGTCTGGCTGAAGCCGAGACCCGCAAGGATGGTACGGGCCTGTGCGACGATCGCGCCTTCGTTGAGCTCGGCAAGATTGGCGTGGGCCTGAGCAAGACGCATGTCGTCGCCTGCCTTTTCGGCTTCGGCGAGTGCCGCGCGGGCGGCGATCAGGGGAGCGTGCCCCCCGAGAACGAAGTCGACGGCGGGGACGTTGTCGGCGACGAAGGACTGCGCCACGTGGGCGATCCTGTCGCGGGGCGGCGTCTCGATGTCGCCGTCTTCGGGAGAGAGGTCGCCGAGCATGGCCGCAAAGAGCGTGGACTTGCCGCAGCCGTTGGGGCCGACGAGGCCGATGCGCTCGCCCGGCGCCGCAGTGAGCGTCGCATGACGGTAGAGGACGCGGGTGCCGCGGGAGAGCGCAAGGTTGAGAAGTCGGAGCATGACGCTGGATTACTGTTCGAAGTAGTTGAGGAGCGCTTCCTTCGTGACGAGGAAGACCTGGTCGTCGCCGCCCGAGGTGGCGAGCCAGATGATCTCGAGGCCGGGGAAGGTCGCCTCGACCGCTTCGGCGCCGTCGCCCACTTCGACGATGATCATGCCGCCGTCATTGAGATGTGCGGCAGCTTCGGGAAGCATGCGGCGCACGACGTCCATGCCGTCGTCGCCTGCGCCGAGCGCCATGGCGGGCTCGTGACGGTATTCGGAGGGCAGCGTGTCCATGCTCGCCTGCGTGACGTAGGGCGGGTTGGAGATGATGATGTCGAACGTGCGGTCCTGCAGGTTTTCAAAGAGGTCGCCCTGAACGAGCTCGAGCGTCTCCTCCATGCCGTAGTCGCGGCGGTTGATTTTGGCGACCTCGAGCGCGTCGGGCGAGAGGTCGGAGCCCGTCACTTCGGCGTTCGGGAAGGTGCCCTGGGCGAGAATCGCGAGGCAGCCCGAACCCGTGCAGAGGTCGAGCACGCTGCCCACTTCATACGGATCCTCGACCCAGGGGGCGAGGTCCTCCTCAAGAAGCTCGGCAATGTAGGAGCGCGGAATCAGCGCACGCTCGTCGATGTAGAAGCGGTGCTCGGTGAGCCAGGCCTCGCGCAGCAGGTAGGCGGTCGGAACCTTTTCGTGGACGCGGCGGTCGATGAGGTGCACGAGTCGGGAGAGCTCGTTGTGCGTGAGCGCGGCGTCAAGGAACATGTCGAAGTGGTCGAACGGAAGCTTGAGGCCGCGGCAGATGAGGAAGGAGGCTTCCTCCCAGCTGTCGGGAGAGCCGTGGCCGTAGGAGATTTCGGCGTTTTCCATTTCCGTGATCGCCCAACGGAAGACGTCGCGGATGGTCTTCAGATTGTGAATGGGGTCATCAAGCAGCGGAGCAATTTCGTACATGGCGGTATCCAGTAAAGGGGCGGACGCGGCGAATGCGGCGCCCGCGGGAACGCGGAAAACGGAGGGCGCGCAGGCGATGCGCAGGTCCGAAGGATCGGACACGGCGCGTCTGCGGCGATGCCCGACATTATAAGGTCGGCGGGGGCGACCGTCCGTGCAGGGGGATGTCCCGCGGGCGGCCCTCATTTAGAATAGGCAGACACGCCTGTTTGCGCCGCCGGTCTGCGGCGCAACGGGCCTTCCATCAACCGGCCGCACCTTTTCAGGAGACCTTCTTGCGCTTACGTCAGATCAAGCTCGCAGGCTTCAAGAGCTTTGCCGATCCGGCGCTCATCGAGCTCGAGCATCCCGTTGTCGGGATCGTCGGACCCAACGGCTGCGGCAAGTCGAACATCATCGACGCCGTTCGCTGGGTGCTCGGCGAGGCGCGCGTCTCTGAACTGCGCGGCTCGTCCTCGATGCGTGAGCTGATCTTCGCGGGCTCGACCACGCGCCACGCTCTCGGGCGCGCGAGCGTGGAGCTCATCCTCACGAACGACGACGGACGCCTCAAGGGGGCGTGGTCGGAATTCGGCGAAATCAGCGTCAAGCGAGTCGTGACGGCCGAAGGTCAGTCCGCCTACTACATCAATCATCAGCAGGTGCGTCGCCGAGACGTGCAGGAGATCTTCCTCGGCACGGGGCTCGGGCCTCGCAGCTACGCCATCATCTCCCAGGGGATGATCTCGAACTTCATCCGCGCCAAGCCCGAGGAGATGCGCGTCTATCTAGAGGAGGCCGCGGGCGTCTCGCTCTACCGCGAGCGACGCAGGGAGACGGAGTCGCTTCTCAGTCAGACGAGGGGCAACCTCGAGCGCGTGCGCGACATGCAGGCCGTCAAGGAAGAGGAGGCCGCAAGGCTTGAGGGCGAGGCGCAGCTCGCAGGGAAGTGGCGTGCGCTCACGGACGAGCGCAACGCCGCCGAATCCCTCTGGTACTGGATCCAGTATGAGGACGTGAAAAGAACGCTCGACGGGATTGCCGCCGACATTGCGCGCGGCGAGGCCGAGATCGAGGTTAGAAAGGCCGACGCCGCCCGTGAAGCGGCGTCGCTTCCCGCGCTCGAGTCCGCGGCACGCGAGGCTGAGGCGAAGGAGCTTGAGGCCGCTGCAGGACTGAGGCAGGCCGAACGTGCGCTCACCAAAGCCGAAGCCGAGGAAAGACGGCAGCGCGAACGCAGGGCCGGAGCGGAAAGAGCCGCAGCCGAAGCCCGAGAGGCAAAGGCGGCCAAGGAAAGGCGCCTTGCCGAGACTGTTTCCGCCAGAGAGGCCCAGGCATCCGAGACTGACGAGCTTGAGGAGACGATTGCGCTCTCGGGCGAAGAGGAGGCTGCGGCACAGGAGGAGGTTCTCTCCGCCGAGGACGCCCTGAACGACGTCAATGCCCGCGCGGCCGAAGCTCGAAGAGCCGAGTCCGACGCGAAGGCTCAGGCACGTGTTGCACATGCGCGGCTTGAGGCGGCCGAGCGCCGTGCCGAGGATCTCAGACAGCGTCTTCTGAGGCTTGCAGCTTCCGAGGGAACGCTCGAAGCGCCTGACAAGGAGGGGCTCGAGGCGATGAAGCTCGACTTCGAGGAGGCTCAGGCCGCCGCAGAGGAGGCGCGCGCACTTGAAGAGGAGGCGGCTGAGGCGGCAGCAGAGGCGAGACGCAGAAGAGACGCCGCCAACGAGGCTTATTTTGCGGCTCTTGCTCAGGAAAAGGAAACGGCCGCGAAGCTCGACGCCCTTGAGGCCGTCGAGGCGGGGGCTCAGGCAAAGGGGCGGCTTGCCGAATTCGAGGCCGCCGAAGGGCTTGACGGTCTTCCGCGCCTGTCCGAGGCGCTTTCGGCCGACCCCGAATGGGTGACGGCCGTCGAGGCCGTTGTCGGATCGAGGCTGGGAGCACGCTTCTTGAGCCGGCTCGGCATGGCTCAGGGCTACGAGAGCCGCCGGCCGCCCGCCGCCATCTCGTTCGTTGAACGAGGTGAGACGCAGGAGGGCCGCCCTGCACTCGAGCTCGACGGCGTCAGGCTGGAACCCATCACCTCGCACGTCAGGTGTCGTTCGTCCGACGCGACGGCGGCTCTCGCGGACGTTGCGGCGAACGTCTACTGCGTGAAGAGCCTTTCGGAGGGGCTGGCTTTGAGAGCCAGGCTTCCCGAAGGCGTCACGCTGGTGACTCCGAAGGGCGACCGGCTCACGAGCCGAAGCCTTGTCGTCTGGACGGCGAGCGATCCGGGACAGTCCGTGCTCTCTCGCCAGCAGGAGATCTCCGCACTCAGGGACTGCCTTCATGAGCTTGAGGACAGGCTGGGCAAGCTTGATGACGACAGGAATGCGGCCGGAGCGGCGGCCGAGGCCGCTGAACGGACCGCACGCACTTCGGCTCAGGGCGCCCGTGCTGCTGAGGCGGGGGTGGCCGACCTGAGGCTCAGGATCAAGGCGGCGGAGGCGGCGGTGGCGGCCCACGAGACCCGTCTTGCCGATCTGCGTCGCAGCAGGGAGGAGCTTGAGGCCGAAGGCGAGGAGGCCAGAGCGCTTGCCGAAGAGGCGGGCGTAGCGGCAGACGAGGCGGAGGCGGCGTCAGAACGCGCCGTGCGCGCTGCCGCAGGATTCACGTCCGAACTTGCGCGAGCCGACATGCGCTTCAAGACGAAGACGGCTGCGCTTGCGGCCGTGAGGCACAAGGCGGAGCTGGCACGCGCGAAGCTGCGGCAGCTTTCGGAGTCGGCCCGTCTGTATGCACAGAGCGAGGCGGCTCTTCGAAGCGACATCGCCCGAGAGGAGGCGCGTCTTGTCGAGGCCTCCAGGCTCCTTGAGGAGAGCGCGAAGGTGCTCGGCGACGCGGCGTCGGCCGCTGCCCTCAAGGTGCTTGAAGAGGCGGAGCGTGCGCATGCCGCACGTCGCGACGCGACGGCCGCGGCCAGACTTGCGCTCACCGAGGCTCAGGGCCGCTGGCAGGCCGCGCAGGCGGACGTCATGCCCATGACGGAGGCGCTCGGCGTCAAGAGAGTCGAGCAGCAGATGAAGGAAAGCCTTCGGACTCAGTTTGAGGAGAGGCTCGATGAGCTCAAGGCCGACAGGACGGATCTTGCGCGTCGCGCGGCGGAGCGTCCGCAGAAGGCTCAGAGCCTTCGCGCCAAGGTGCTGAGGCTCATCAGCGAGATTGCAGGATTGGGTCCCGTCAATCATGCCGCGCTCGAGCACCTCGAGGCGGTGAGAAGGACGCTCGAGGCGACGGCCAGACAGGTGGAGGACCTTGAAAAGGGCATTGAAACTCTGGAGGCCGCCATCAGAAAGATCGATGCGGAGACCAGAGGACGTCTCAGGGAGACGTTCGAGGAGGTGAACGGTCACTTTGCCGAGACGTTCTCCGAGCTCTTCGGAGGCGGCGTCGCCTCGCTCGTCATGTCGGGAGACGATGTGCTCAACGCGGGCGTCGAGGTGAAGGCTCAGCCGCCGGGCAAGAAGAACGCGGGCGTGAAGCTGCTTTCGGGCGGCGAGCAGGCCCTCGCGGCCACGGCGCTCGTCTTTGCGATCTTCAGGCTCAATCCCGCTCCCTTCTGCCTGCTTGACGAAGTGGATGCACCCCTTGACGAGGCCAATCAGGCGAGGCTTGCAGGTCTGTGCCGCCGCATGTCGAGCGAGACGCAGTTCCTCATGATCACGCATCATCGCGTGACGATGGAGTTCGCGGGAGCGCTTGTGGGCGTAACGATGAAGGAGCCCGGCGTGAGCCGCGTCGTGAGCGTCGACATCGAGAACGCGGTCCGCATGGCGAACTGACGCCTGCGGTTCCGCGTCCCGCACGCGCGTCGTGGCGAATCCGTCAAAAGTGCGTACAATCAACAGAAGCTGCGCCCGCGTCGGGCGCCCACAAAGCCGGACATAATTCAAATGAGTCAGACTCAGATCATTCTTATCGTGGCCGCCCTGGTGGTCATTGCCTTCTTCTTCTGGCGCTCGATGCGCGAGGAGCGCCGCATGCGCGCAAGCCGAAAGGCCCGCCTGCAGGCGGGAGGCGACGTTCGCAAGGACGTGCTCGCCGAAGAGAAGCCCGAGCCTCGCGTCGAGCCTCAGCTCGAGGACATGGTGGACGACGACGAGCCGCACGAGGCGGTTCAGTCTGCCTCCAGGGACGACCTTCCGTCTGAAAAGCCGCCCGTCTACGAGCGTTTCGCCGAGGAGCAGAAGGCGCGCCTTGAGCGCGAGGTCGCCCGCGGCGGGCGAAAGGCAGGCCGCATCGCCGGCATCGAAAAGCCGCCCGTCGACCACGGCATCCAGTGGGTGCTCGACGTGACGCCCTATGAAGGCAAGACCTTCCCGCTCGGTTCCATGGACTCCCTTGTCACGCAGATCCGACAGCTTTCGCTGCCGCTGCCCGTGTCGCTTTGGGCGAAGTCCGCTGAGGACGGCCTCTACTATCCGTCCGAATGCCTGCCTGCGGAGGCCGTTCACATCGTCGCGACGATCCTGATCGCCAATCGTGCCGCCGTGCTTGACGACGTTTCCGCCTCGAGCTTCCTGCAGGTGCTCGAGCAGACTGCCGCCCAGAACGACGTTGACGTGCGCACATCCTGCGACATCAAGACGGCGGTCTCGACGGCTGTTCAGATCTCCCGCTTCATCCACTACTACGACAAGCTGATTGAGGTTTCGATCGTCCCCGCTCCGCGTGAGGAGGGCCTGACGCTCGAGGAGGTGACGAAGGTTGCCGAGGGCGCGGGCTTCGTCAGCGCGAGCGGCCGTTGGGAGCTTCGAATCGACGAAGGTTCCAGAGAGCCTCTGATGACGCTCTCGCTGGCGGGTGCCGACTCCTCCCAGCTGCGCCTTTCCTTTGACGTCCCCCTTGCCAACGTGCCGCGCGGCGACCTCAAGCGCTTCTTCCAGCTTGCAAACCACATCGCCTGCCATCTCGGCGGCGTCTGGGTCGACGGCGCGGGCAACCGCATCGAGGCTGCAGGCGGCCTGATCCTTCAGGACGAGATCGAGCATCAGGACGCGCAGATGGCCGCCAGCGGCGTGCGTCCCGGCTCCGAGCGCGCAAGGCTCCTCTTCTCGAGAAGCGCCTGACGCAGGATCCGCGTCAAGCATCATTCACTGCCCGCCGCATTCGGACGCAAGCCGCCCGGCGGCGGGCTTTTCTTCTTCGCTTCTTCGGAATGCAAGATATGACCGAACCGACAAAGACTGAAACCCTCGCGAACGACGACTTCGACGGTGCCGCAAAGGCTGCGGCGATCGAGCCCTCCAGGGCCCCCGCCCGCATGCGTGAGCTCGAGAAGCTCGTAGAGACCTGGGACTACGAGTACTTCGAGCTTGACAATCCGAGCGTTCCCGACGCCGAATACGACCGCACGTTCAATGAGCTCAAGGCTCTTGAGGCCAGATTTCCTGAATGGAAGAGTCCTGCCTCGCCCACGGCCCGCGTGGGCGGTGCTGTTCGAAGCGACCTTGCAAAGGTCGTGCACGCCGTGCCGATGCTTTCCATTCACACCGAGACCGACTTTTCGAGCGAGGGTGCGGCGGCATTCGACCGCCGCGTGCGCAGCGAACTCGGGCTCGCGGATGAGGATCCTGCCGTGGCGTACGACTGCGAGCTCAAGTTTGACGGTCTGGCAACGAATCTTCGTTATGAAAAGGGCGTTCTCGTACAGGCCGCCACTCGCGGCGACGGCAGTGCAGGGGAGGACGTGACCGCGAATGCGCGCACGATCCGCACGATCCCGCTTCGTCTGGAGGGCGACTTCCCCGACGTGCTGGAGGTGCGCGGCGAGGTGATCATGCATCGCGACGACTTCGAGGCGCTCAACCGCCGTCAGGCAGAGGAGGGGCAAAAGACCTTCGTCAATCCGAGAAATGCGGCGGCGGGGTCCCTGCGCCAGCTCGATCCTGCAGTGACCGCACGCAGGACGCTTCATTTTTACGCCTATGCGCTGGGTGAAGTCTCGGGCGGCGAATTCGCGCCCACGCAGACGGAAGTTCTCGACAGACTTGCGTCGCTCGGGTTCCCTGTTGCGGACGTCCGCCGAAGGGTCGAGGGGCCGACAGCGCTCGCGACCTTTCATGATGAGGTGGCAGAGATCAGACACACGCTGCCCTTCGACATCGACGGCGTCGTCTACAAAGTGGACAGTCTTGAGCTTCAGAGGGAGCTCGGCTTCATTGCTCGCGAGCCCCGCTGGGCCTGCGCCCACAAGTACCCGCCCGAAGAGGCTCTGACGGTCTGCGAAGCCATCGACATTCAAGTCGGGCGCACGGGCAAGCTCACGCCTGTCGCGCGCTTGAAGCCCGTTTTCGTCGGCGGCGTGACCGTCTCGAACGCCACTCTTCACAACGAGGACCATATTGCGGGCCTTGATCTGCGCCCCGGCGACACGGTCGTGGTCCGCAGGGCGGGGGACGTGATTCCCGAGGTGGTGCGCGTCGTGCACGAGCGCCGTCCAGAGGGTACCGTGCCGTTTGCAATGCCGTCCGTCTGCCCTGTCTGTGGGTCGGCCACGATCCGCGACGAGGAGGAGAAGGACACGCGATGCACGGGCGGCCTGTACTGTCCGTCGCAGATGAAGCTCTCCCTCGTTCACTTTGCCTCCCGCAGGGCCATGGGCATCGACGGGCTCGGTGAGAAGATCGTCAACATGCTTGTGGACGAAGGGCTGGTGAAGAGTCCTGCCGACATCTTCACGCTCAAGCCTGAGGATCTCATCGCGCCGACAACGGCGACGAAGGATCTTGAGAAGCCCGTCAAGCGCATGGGGCCGAAGGCCGCTTCGAACCTGCTTGAAAGCATCGGGAAGGCGAAGCACACGACGTTCGCCCGCTTCATTTTCGCGCTCGGATGCAGGCATGTGGGTGAGGCGACCGCGTTGTCGCTTGCGCAGCACTTCTGCACGCTTGCCAATCTTGAGGCCGCCGACGTGGAGGCGCTCACAAAGGTTGATGACGTGGGTGAGATCATCGCCGAGAGCATTCATGCCTTCCTGAAGGAGCCGCACAACCGAACCGTGATCGAGGCGCTCGTTGCCTCCGGCGTCGTCTGGCCCGTGGTGGAGCCCAGGCCTGCAGCGGAGGCCTCCGAGGTTGCGGGCAAAACCTTCGTGCTGACGGGGACCTTGCCCACGCTCACGCGCGACGAAGCAAAAGACCGTCTCATCGCGGCGGGCGCCAAGGTGTCGGGTTCCGTCAGCAAAAAGACCGACTTCGTGGTTGCGGGCGCGGAGGCGGGTTCCAAGCTCGAGAAGGCGCAGACACTGGGTGTGAAGGTGATCGACGAGGAAACTCTCCTTGCCATGCTCGAGGGCGGCGTTTCAAGCGAAAAGCTTGTTGTGACGCCTGAGGCTGAGGAAGAGGAGAAGGCGGCGGCCGAGGGGGCAGTCAGTACTCAGGATGCTTCCGACACACCTGCCAATCCTGAAGAGAAACGGGCTGCAGGGACGGAGGTGGGGAAAACGGACGACGAAGGCCCGCAGCAGGGCGCCCTTTTCTGAGCCTGATCCGCAGAGGCATTGACGGAGCGTGGTTGTTCAATTTTTCAACTGCGCTTCGTCATGATGCGGTGGAAGGCCCTGTTACGGAGCGGAGGGCTATACACGTATCAGGTTCCCGGCTCTTTTAGAATTGAAGATCGCCTGCTGTCGGCGGTTGCCAGAGAAAGAAATCATTTTGAGGAAAGTGAGATGCTTGCATTGATCGGCGGATCCGGCTTTACCGGCAACGACGTCATTGAGGACTGCGAGGAAATTGAGATTACAACGCCCTGGGGGGCTCCGAGCGCACCGCTTGTCTTCGGACGCCTCGGCGGAAGGTCGATCGTCTTCCTGCGTCGTCACGGCGTGAAGCATGAGTTCGCCCCGCACAGGGTGCCCTACCGTGCAAACATCTGGGCGCTGCAGAAGGCGGGCGTGGAGGGTGTGATCGCCGTCGGGACCGTGGGCGGTGTTGCGCCGGACATGGGGCCCGGCCGCATTGCGGTCCCCGATCAGCTGCTTGACTACACCTGGGGCCGTGAAGTCACTTATTACGATGACTTCGGGACTGCCGGCATGAAGCACGTCGACATGACGTGGCCGTTCGACAGGGCGTTGAGCGCCAGACTGGTTGAGGCCGCGGAAAGGCTCGGTGCGGGCGTGAGGACTGCGGGCGTCTATGCGTGCACTCAGGGTCCGAGACTGGAGACGGCGGCCGAGGTGAGGCGCATGTGCAGGGACGGAGCCGACATGATCGGCATGACGCTTTATCCCGAGTGTGCCCTTGCCAGGGAGCTTGATCTTCCTTATGCGGGCATCTGTGTTTCCGTCAACCATGCCGCAGGCATGGGTGACTGTGCCGATGAGATCGACTTCGCGTCGCTTGAGTCGTCGCTTGCGCGTGCCGTCAGGGGCGTCGTCGACATCGTCAGGGAGACCGTGCGTGCTGATGCGCAGAAGGGAGGGGCCGAATGATCCGTCCCGTGTTGAAGATGGGCGAGGAGCTGCTTCTTGAGAAGGCGATGCCTGTGAAGGCGTTCGGTACGCCCGAGCTCCGGAGGCTTGTGGTCGACATGTGGGACACCATGGACGTCGAGGGCGGCATCGGCATTGCCGCACCTCAGGTGGGCGTCTCGCTTCGGGTCATCTGCTTCGGTACGAAGGAGAGCGAGGAGGCTTCGGGCGCACGCAGGGTTCCGAGAACCGTGCTCATCAATCCCGTTGTCGAACCCGTCGGCGAAGAGACGATGAGCGCCTGGGAAGGTTGCCTCTCGGTGCCGGGGCTTCGCGGCAGGGTTGTGAGGCCGGTTGCGGTCCGATACAAGGGGTTTGACCTTGAGGGCAACAGGATCGAGCGAACGGTCGACGGGCTGCACGCCAGAGTCGTCCAGCACGAGGCCGATCATCTGGTCGGCATTCTCTATCCGATGCGCGTAACGGACTGGCGGACCTTCGGGTACTCGGAGGTTCTCTTTCCCGAAAAATCCAAGGCGTGAGCCGGAGGGATACCGTGTTTGCGGTATTTTTACGACAAGTCTTGACAAAGCCTGCGGAAAGGTGTTTAATTTCAATCCTTCGCTGACGACGCCAAGTCATCAGCGAATAAATTTGACAAAGAGTTGA
>OGZE01001396.1_pt1 | contig 14227 bp, 10 predicted proteins | sample 1576731 | NCBI WGS metagenome assembly OGZE01 (sample SAMEA3541503, study PRJEB24748) | human gut metagenome | biome: human gut; feature: human-associated habitat; material: faeces | place: China | collected 2012 | reverse complement strand
AAATATCTCGCTCCGATATTATAGGATGCTGACAGGTCGCAGTTATACTGCTTTCCCGTCCGAAAGGTACATAGGCTATGGTTCTCCGGGTTTCTTACTACCGCTCCGCTTCCGTCACAGCCCAGCCTGCTGGTGTTCCGGGCACTGACTCTTGCAACGTAGTAATCAAGGATCGCTTTAATTAAGGAAGCGTTGGTTGTTACATTGCTGATTGTGATGATCTCTTCCGGCATACCACTCGACTTGCTACTCGGTTCATCATATACCGGGAAGTCAGCCTGGGAATAAAGCCCTGTTGCACGATCCTTCGGTGTCTTGATACCCATACTACGCATCATCTGTTCTAATTCGTATTTGACATATCGAACATTTTCAGCACTGGTAGTAAAGGCTGCGGTATACTGTGCATCTCCTGACGGCTGCGCGGTTGTCGAGGTAATTTTCTTTGCTTCAACACCAACTCCTGTGAAAGCACTCGGAACAGGTACTGCATTTGGATTTGCAATCGGGTTTCCATCAATGTCTTTCTTCGGTGTCGTAGATCCGTCCGCCGTTAAGTACAGAGGCGCGGTTGTTGCATCTTCCCATGTACCGCCATCCGGGACCTGAACAGTTACATCTTTTGTTGTCACATTATCAAAGTAGAAGTCAGCGCCCTCCGGGATGCCGTCAAATACTACATTGAATCCGTTTGTTGCATTATTGGAACCAACTGCAATATCGAAAAGGTTTTCTCTCTTACCGTATGCAGCGTTTCCTTCCGGGAATGTAACTACGTGTTTTAATTTCTCTTTTACCCACGCGCTACCCTGCGGATTGGTCTTGGTATCATCTGTCTCGCCATACTCATTCCGGTTTCCGTTTGTCGGATTGGTTACTTCCATATCCTTACCTGAAATAGAAAGCTCAAAGCCCTCGGAACGGGTCAGCTCTTTAATATAGTAGTTACCAAGAATCAGAGGTCTTCCGATCCAGTAATCTCCGTTTGTCGTTACATTATCTGTATAAATACGTCCAGTTTCTTCATCGTCGTATTCTTTTCTGTATGTATCTGCATCATAGAGATTCTTCGGATAGGATTTTCCTGTATAAACAATTTTTCCTTCCTTATAGTTATAAACCGTATGCGGTTTTTCAGTGATGGCAAGGAATGAACCGTCACCATTCTTATCTGTTGTGGCTACTGCCACAAGGTCATTCGCATCAAAGATAACTCCGGTTCCCTTGGTTACATTACCTGATTCATCTCTCTGCGTATCCGGTCCGTAAATATCATCTGCTGCGAACAGTCCGTAAACTGCACCCTCCAGAGTAGAATCGCCCTGCGTATCTCCATACGCGTTATAATCGTTATTCTCTCCGGCAGCAAGGAGCATATCCTTTTTATTGAAATGGATCTGTCCCGGTACACGATGATCGTATACCTTAAAGGAATGTCCGATGTTATCAGCTGGTCCCGGTGTTACGGCTGGCTGGGAATCTGGGATCGCATCATCGAGGTTAATGTATCCACCATCATCTTCCGAATACATCGTTCCCGGATCATCATCTTCATCATCCAGTGAGAATGTTGCTGCGGATCTCTCAAAACTGTATGCCGAGACTTTCCGCATATTTGGAGAGGTTGCAACACTGTCTTCCTCTTCCTCATCGTCCTCTTCATCCTCTTCTGGATTCTTTGCAGACGTTAAAGGAACTTTTTTCGGGGAGATGGAGAGCTTCACATCTTCATCATCTTTCTTATTTTTGTCCTCTACGGTTGCTTTCTCATCATCAGCTGCCTTAGTTGCTTTTTCTGCCTTTGTCTCTGGCTCTTCTGATTTATCTTTCGTTTCGGAAACCGTTTCCTTTTCAGATGCTTTTTCAGTCTCTTTTGCCTTGGTTTCCTCTTTTGTCTCATCCTTAGAAGACGGCTCTACGGCAGCAGCTGTTTCTTTCTCTGTCGGTTTCGTCTCTTCTACAGATTTAGTCTCTTCTGTTACATCCTTTGACTCTGGCTCTGTCTCTTTGATTTCCGCTGTTGGTTTCTCAACATCATCAATCAGATCTCCATCGTCAATTAATTCTTCCTCATCCAGAGGAAGATCCTCTTCGACTTCATCATATTCTGCAACAATATTGAGTGAGAAATTATTTTCTTCTACGAACTCTTCCGGTAAGCCCACAAATTTGCGTAATGCATTGACGATCTGCTCGCCCCAGGAAAGCTCATATTTTTCAGTTAAATATAATCTTTGACTTAGATCGGAATAATCTGCTGTTTTCACTCTCTTACTTTTCATGAAGAATCTCTCATTTGAATTTAAGGAAAGTGAATCTGTATCATCCCCATCATCCCCATCATCGCCACTGTCATTGCCTCCGCCAAGAGAACTTTCGGCTTTACCTGCAACTACAATATCTTCATTCGTGCAGTTTGTCCATTCGTACTCTTTTTCTGCTTCGGAGGATGCCATTGTGACAATCTCAACAGGCACATCGTCCGGGTGTCCACTCGGCGCATGAAGGATATATCCGTCTCGCGGATCAACCTCGCGGAAAGTATAGGAGTATCTGAGGTTGATGAAATTCTGGTATGCATTATCTCTTGCTTCACGGCAGCCGGAATTTTCAAATGCTTCCTCTTCGCTCGGTTTTTCCTCAGAATTACACATCCAATGATGGAATGTTCCGTTGCTGCTGGCAGCAGCCGCTTCACACTCATCAACCGCAGCCTGCCATTCTTTCATTAACTCTGCATACTCATCATCGTCATCATCATCGTCATCGTCGCTGCTACGCGCGCTTCTGGTATCACCATCATCGTCTTCATCTTCCGGCTCTGGCGGAATCGGATGTCCGTCACAATATTTGTGGTCGAAATCATAAAAACGCTCATCTGCATGGCTGATATAACCGTTTTCATCTGTAGCCATATCTTCCTCGAAGATTAGCCAATCATCCCAGGTTGTCGGCGCTTCACGCATTTTGCTTTCTACCAGCTGACCGTTGGTTTCATTATCTGTACCAATCTGGTCTTTATCCGGGAAGGCTTCTAATACCTGCCAGATAGAATCCTTTAAAGGTTCTCCTGTCTCATAGTCATACTTCGTAAGATCTACTTTGTAATGGCTATTAAAGGTTTCTGAGTGATCATAAATTTTAACAGTAATGCTATCTACTTCATCCAGATCGCCGCCACCGCCGCCGCTGCTTCCGCCACCACCCGGAACATCCGAAGAGTTCGGCTTCCACTGGGTTGTCATGTAAAACTGTGGTTTTGTAACTTCAACCTTACCAAACGCACGATAAAATGGCTGAGAATCCTTTCCACCAGCATCGTTTGTCTCAAAATATTCAATAAGACCCGTTACATTGATTACTTTGAAGATAGACGGGTTATACTCTACATGAAAGATAATTGGATCGTGTTCCAGTTTTGCAACCGGAAATCCGTTTTCAGGGTTAAGAACTGTCCAGCCAAATCCGGCATCGTTTATATCAACTCGCACCGGATATTCGACACCGCTACTTGCTGGTCCTGTCCCCTTAACAGGGCTGGCAGTAATTGTACAATATTTCTGGAATGTAGCCCAATCCTGCAAACCCGCCATATCATACAGTAATTTCGCATCTACAGTATTCGGACCGGATTTAAGCGCATCCACAGAAATGGCTTTTTCCGGGGTTCCGTATTTACTGGTAGAATTAAAAACATCGTTCGGAGATTTACAGCCTGCCGGAATATTTTCCAGAGACATAAATCCATCATGCGCTAATGTCTCAATTCGCGGATCTATACTTGATGCTCCATGTGACCAAGCTACTTCTTTTGCAATTCTAGTATTTCCCTTAAATGGTTGTCCAAACGTATTTTCGATAGAATGATCATTAAATTGAAGATGAATGCCTGTTGTATTTCCGTATGTCAGCATATACGCCCAAAACAATCGTTTATGCTCTAACGATCCTTCCGAATAATTAACATCATTGTCCGTTTTAAAATAATCATATGCTGCCTTTGCACTGGCTCCTTTCTTCATACAAAGGAAGTCTGTTGTTGGCTGATTTGGCATTGCGCCTTTAATGTCATAGTGCCCGTCTCCACTTGTAGACGTATTAAAAGTCATATGAAAAGCATACGCCGTCAAAATGTTTGGTGGAAGATGGGGTATGACAGACATACTGAGTGTCATGGTAGACAAGAGCAAGGCTACCCCACGTTTCAATCGTCCCTTTTTCATAAGTACCTCCCTATTTATGTCTGTTTCCTGCCCCAAATGGTTCAAGAATATAAATATGTTATCTATATAAAAAAGTATATCTGGCTTTGCGGTGCATCCAGCTTGATACGCTTTCGAATTTTCTAAATAAATACCAGCTCTCTTCCGCCGAAAAACTGTTCATCAAAGTAATTTCCAATTACATTACATTCCTGAAAATCATCATAATTTGTATTATTTATAACCTTTGGGACTCCAAAACCAGGTATTTCTTCTATCCATTTTACTCTTCCAATCACTTCTTTCGACTCAAAATTGCCATGTCCATCCAACACTGCTATTTTATATTGAATCATATCATTTTCAAAAACTTTCTTTCCTTCTGTATCTATCCTTCCAATGTATTGGCAAACCGTTTCTGGTTCGACCAGATAAGAAATGGCTACAACCATAGGAATTTCTCTTCCTCCAGTAATGAATGAAGTTGATATATAAGTTCCTTCTTTTGAATATAATAGATCTCCTTCTACCCATTGCTTTTCTTCCGGCAGAGTTCTCCATTCTTCCCTTCTTGCTTTGAATAGTATTTCTCGGTTCATCTATCTATTCGCCCTCTTTCGTTTTAATCTTCAAAAGTTATTTTCCACTGACTATCAGCTGGCGCAGGGTGGGTTTCATAGGGCGGTCCTTCGTCCTTGGTAAGATGCCCGGTGTTATTACACCGAGCGTATCTTGTCATTTATTATCCTCTGATAAAAACTCGCCCAATTTTAAACAAAAATGACAGACTACCAAATAAAAATATTTGATAGTCTGTCACTTTTTATTTCTTATTTATAAGAAGAGTTGAAGTCAATCGCAGTCTTGCCGAAAACAGTTCTTGTGGAACCAAATTTGCTTACTTGTGAATCGTCTGGAATCTGATATCCTGTATTATAACAATAATCACCAATAACCTGGTACATATCTGTTGATGTATAAGAAGAAGTGTCCGCTCCCATATTTAACATCATTCGATAAATCGGATTATATTCATATACATCAGCTACTGTAAAATATTTATTCTGAGTTGTTGGTTCATTAGCAAGCCAAACACCATCTACTAAAAACAGCGGATAGGTGTGTCCTACATCTCCCATTTCAAATGTTTTAAGCCCAACTGCATATCCCAATAACCCAGCAGCTTCTGTGTATCCCTGGCAAACAGCCTTTCCATTTACTAAACAACCATATGCGCCGTAACTTAAAGAATTAGACCAACCTGTTGTAGCTGCCTCATTTGCAGCATCATTATCATAGGACGCCTTATGAATACGATTGCAAATACGAGTTGCTTTTTCTAAGTCGGATGCATTTCTCCAGTCAAAGCTATTCATAAAAGACTTAACCTCATTTAATAAGGCATTAACCTCTGGCGTACCTGCCGTAACATTTTTGTCTGGATATCCAGCCAGTTCTGCAAGGACTTCCAAGTTATATCCACCAGTGGGATTAAGATAGGAAATATCCCTATCTTTTACGGCTTTTTGAAAAATATACAACTGTCCAGTTATTCCATCCGGTTTGGTGAACCCTTGCGCTGCACATAACGCACACGGAAAATGTGCTCCATTAAATCTTGGAACTAACCCTGCTGATTCTTCATGACAAAAATATTTTTCAATTCTTCCTTTTAGCGGATACTGATCATCTGTATTCTGAACAAGATTCGCAGTAACCTGCTGTCCCTGGGTCTGAACTACGCCATTAACGGTCCATGCGCCATCTCCGTTTACGGTACAACCGTCTTTTGTGGTATTTGTCAGCAGATAACCGTTTTCATTAAAATAGTAGCTTTCGGAAACTCCATCTTTATTTCCATCAATCCACTGCCATGTATTTTTAGGATAGCTGCCATCATCATTCTGATACCACCAGCCGTTATTATCACTCTTCCATTCTCCGGCAAAAGAAGTTAGTGGAGAAAATGCACTTAATAAGGTAGCGAGGGTTAAGACCTTAACAAAATTCTTTTTCATATATTTTTTCCTCCTTATGCGTTCATTAAGGTCGCAATTCCTAATGCCAACGCATATCAGATAAAAATAATGATCAGAATTTGTTAATATTTTAAATTTGATTATATATGTATAGTAACATTATCTACTCAAAAAATCTATTACTTTTTTATTAAAGAAACAGTTTTATCGTTCCTATCAAATATTTTTATTCGGTTTTCAATGTGCTGTTTACAGATTAAATCTGTAAATAGAAAGATTGGGAATTGAACCCAATAAAACATTTTTGGTTTTCTGCATATTTCTTTCCAGCAGCTTTCCTTTTATTTTAATTAATTACGAAATTTTTATAATCCGAATCGTGCCATTCTGTATCATTCGGAAAAAAATAGCGTTTTGTTGGGTGATGTTCCAGATTATATCTCATCCATTCTAACGCATCAGACCATTCCAAATAGCTTTTTATCTGGAGAGTGTTTTTATTACAATCCTTATAAAACTCTACCACATACTGATAGCGCTCTAATTCATGCGTCACAATATCGAAGCAGGCTTTTACATGGGTCCAGTTGAATCCAACGAAACATTCCCGTCCGCTTTCATCATAAAAATTCATTCTCATTGCATAATTTTTTGGTTTCTGTATACCCTCAGTCTGTTTGATGATTTTTTCAAACGAATCATAATGTTTGAAATACAATTCGAACGCCCAGTAGCTTATTTGATTCAGATACGACATAATATTGTCCAAATCTGGCTCTGGCTGCCTAACGAAGAGATGTTCTTCTCCTTTTACATTTAAGGTAAACATTGATGTCCCATCTTCCAGGGTAAATTCATGTTTAGATGGATCTGGATATTTTACTTCTATTAATGCCGCAGAATTAGATTTTAATTGATAAACTTTTAAATTCTTTTCAACCTTCTTTTTTAAATTATAATTCATGTTATTGTTTCCGTTTCTCTTCGCGATTCTCATACCCTGATTTTTTATTGTTGATTTGCTTCCCATATTCACGAAGTCGATCAATCTTTTTCTGTTCATTTTCTTCGGTTGTTTCGAACAGTACAGCCTTATTTTCTTCCAGCATCCTCACATTACTTTCTCTTTTATTGCAACATTTTTTTGAAGAAGGGTCAAATTGCTTCTTGCAAAATGACCCTTCTACTTGGTTTATGGAACCATTACGGTTTTATTTTACCTGTACAACTCCGTTTACAGTCCACTCGCCATTCTGATTTACAGTCCAGGAACCATTGTTATCTGTGATAGTGGTACTCTTCATAAGTTTTCCTCTGAAACCATCGGATACTTCATTGAAGTAATAGCATCTCTGCTTTCCATCAGCACCAGCAATCCAATTCCAGCCTGTGTACATACGTCCAAGGGTATTGTCAGATACGTTATGAAGGAAATATACATTTCCATCTGTGTCAGTAAACCAACCCGTTACCATATTGCCATTTACATCGAAACGGAACCAGCTAAACGCTTCCTGTCCTTTTGATGTATCAGCATATGGATTAAGAATTGCAGCCCATGAGTTAGCTATTTTCGCTCCACTAGCAACGTAGCTCCATTTTCCGGTCTGCGGATCGAATCCCCACGCGCCATCTTTCACTACATAGCTCGGAACAGAAGCTGCCGGACCAGAACCAGTTGAAGTTGCAGTTGAGGATTTGGTGCTTCCACCGCCGCCTCCGCCACCGCCGGAGTGTCCGCCACCACCGCCGGAAGAACTTCCGCCAGAGTAGGTGTTATCTGTAACTTTGATATTCAGTGTTACTACGCATACGTCTGTACTTGCTCCACTAGAAGCGGAAACATTTACTTTTGTTGTTGCGGTATACGGATAAGACATTGCTGCCTGCATCCAGCTTGCATTTGGATCAAGAACTGGTGTAATTGTACCATTCTTATCTACTGTCAGAATACCAGCATTAGAGCTTGCATAGCTTACGGCACTTGTTGTATCCGGGTATGGTGTTGCTTTGATGTTTCTCGCATCACCACCAGCCCATGTATAAACCGGACTGTAACTTCTACCAGTTTTTGTGAGTTCGATATTATAAGTCTGTGTTTCTACTGGAAGCTCTACACAGTTTGCCTTGAATGTAAGGTTAAGGGTGCAGGTATCAACGATGCCATTATAGGATGCGCTAATGTCTACAGTCTTAGAAGCTGTGTATGGTGCTTTTGCCATAGCATTCTTAATCCACTGAGCATTTTCATTGATAATTACCTGTCCATCTTTTACGGATACTGCATCCGCATCGGAGGTGGACCATACAACATCTTTCTGCTCCGGGTAAACACTGGCAACAAGAGTTCTTACATCAAATCCATCTTTCTTAGTCGTTGCAGAATTAATATCTCCAGCTTTTGTGAAAGACAGGTCGTAATTCATGCTCTCTTTGTCTAACTCAACACAATTTGTTACATAGTTCAGCGTTACGGTTGTAACACCACGTACATTGTTATCGTTTGCAGTTGCATAAACTTCAACTGTTTTGGTTGCCTTGTAAGGTGCTTTTACCATAGCATCTTTAATCCACTGAGCATTTTTATTAGGAATGATATTTCCATCCTGATCAACGCTCAATACGTCCGGTTCGGATACAGACCAAGTAACACTTCTGTCATACGGTTCGTGATCCTCGTCTACCGGACAATCTGGATTTACAACACAGCCAAGGTCTGTTGTGTCAAAACCAGTATAACCAACATTCGCACTGTTAATATCGCCAGCCTTGGTAATAGCAAGGTCGTAATTAACATGGCTCCGGCTCATTGAAACAGATTCTGGATGAATTACTGTTTCGTCTTCGGTTACAAAGTTGATAGTTACGTTACAATTTGCAGAAACCACACCGTTGGTCTGATCATCTGCTGTGGAAGTGATAACTTCCGTCTTTGTAGCGCTGCCCGTCAGCTTCACGTACTTATCATTTGCACGTTTCTGATTATCTGCCTGGATTACACTCTGAATCCACTGCGGATTAGAAACGCCATCTTCGTTGTAACGTGCAGTTACGCGGCAGTTCTCATTATGATCTCCGTATGGCTCCAGTACGATAATTCTTCTGGTTATCCGGCTTTTACGACTCATAAACAATTAAAAATCCTTGATGAAAATTTGTTTGAAAAACATCCATTTCCCATTGAAGAAAGCTGTTCTGTCTGTGACGAAACATCTATGGTTGATATTTATGTAGCCAGAAGAATTTTACAGGCTATCAAAAATGGAAATCAGATTATCTTTCTGGGAGATGTCGAACAGCTTCCATCCGTAGGACCGGGCGCGTTCTTTAAGGATATGATAGATAGTGGATATATTACTACTGTATGTCTGACAAAAGTGTTTCGGCAAGCATCCAATTCCAATATTTATCTTAACTGTAGAAAAATAGTTAAGGGAAATCTATCGTTGGAATATGGAGACGATTTTGTTCTACTTTATGCATATGAGCAGGAAGAGGCAGCAGAAATCATAGCGGATGTCTTTATTAATGAGGTGAATACATTTGGAATAGAAAATGTGTGTTGTTTGACTCCACTAAGGCAGAAAACACCTACCGGGGCTTTTGCGATGAACAAACGCATACAGTCCATCATTAATCCAGCTTCGGATGATAAGCTAGAAATTTACCACTCTCCTACTCATACTGTATACCGTTTGGGTGACAGAGTAATGAGTAAGAGAAACACAGATAAAACCTGTAATGGAGATCTTGGGTTTATAACAGAAATGACTCGAAGCAATGTAAAAGTTCATTTTGCTGAGTGTGATGTGAATTATGCATACGATGAGCTGGACGATATTACATTGGCATACTGTATGACCATCCATAAAAGTCAGGGAAGTGAGTTTAAATCTGTAATCTCCACTATGTTAGAGTCTCATGGGGAAATGTTGCAGATGAATCTTTTTAATACTGCCGTAAGTCGAGCAAAAGTGCGTTATGTTTGCGTTGGAAACAAAGAAGCCATCAATATGGCTATTTTAAACCGAGAAGGCATAATGCGAAATACAAAGTTATGTGAAAAAATCATTACATTATTTGAACATTATGAGGGTGTTGCATGAGCAACCCCTCATTTTTTTTAAAAATATTTTTTGTAATAAAATATTCATACCCTTTTCTGGATAAATCTTGTATAATAAAGTATAAAGGTCGCAAACCTAATGCCTCCGCTATCATCAGGGCAAGGAGGAAAAGAAACAGTGAATAATAGTACAGAATTGTTTAGATACTGTACAAGTGTCGGAGTTTACGAAGGATACAGTAAAAAAGAAAAAGCCCATATTGTTACGGCTAGAATGCCAGATGATGTAGTAAACGCTGGAGGACAGCGTTTTATAAGACATTATTTGGATGAATACCAGTTTATGGTGTGGCTAGTCTGCCATGCAACTGTCATTTCTGAGGATGATATGTATGAGGCAGCGAGTGATTTGTGGTATGAGTGTGATATACAGCCTAAAAAACCTATTATCAGAAGTTACAGAGAGTTAAGAGAGAAAAAACTTCTTGCCATGTCACAGGCAGAAGAAAAAGAGGTATCTTTATATGAAATAGGGACTCAAATACAGCCATATACAATCAGCCTATCCAGTAGCATCTTTGCTCAGAGAAGTTTTCGGGTTTTGAAGAATGCTTTATGGAATACAATCAAGGGCAATTTTCTGCCAAAAGAAGAAAAGAAGATTTTTAAGTTTTTTTCTGGCAATAAGGGGTATACTTTCTTTGATTATGCAAAAAAAGAGGACATAATGGAGAATGAAAGTTACCTTGCCGTAGGAAAAAGTATAAAAAATCTTTTACAGAAAGGCTATATGTGTCCAGTTGGGTGGTGTTTCATGCCATCTGATTAACCAAAAAGAACAACATTGCTGGTGCATATGCACAAGAAATGTTGTTCTTTTTGGTTAATCAATACGATTTCAATATAGAGCTTTGTCAGCGCTCTTCTTTTTTAGCAACCTCTCCCTGCTTCTTATAGATAGAGTTTGCATCTACCCCGCCGCGCACGCTGGAAAGCGGATAGATGTTGGTACCGCGTCCGATGATGCTGCCCGGGTTTAGGATAGAGCCGCAGCCTACTTCTACGTTGTCACCGAGCATGGCGCCGATTTTTTTGCGTCCGGTTTTGATCTTGCCGTCTTCGGCGTGGATTTCCACCAGAAGTTTATCGGATTTTACGTTGGAGGTGATGGAACCGGCGCCCATGTGGGATTTGTAGCCTAAGATGGAGTCTCCGACGTAGTTGTAGTGCGGTACCTGTACTTTGTCAAACAGGATAACGTTTTTAAGCTCAGTGGAGTTTCCGACTACCGCACTTTCTCCGATCAGGGCGCTGCCACGGACGAATGCACAGTGGCGCACCTCGGCGTCTTTGCCGACGATGACCGGTCCGTGCAGATAGGCGCTGTCAAATACCTTCGCTGTCTTATGAACCCAGATGTTTTCACCGCGTTTCTCATATTCTGCCGGATCCAGGCTGTTTCCCAGTTCGATGATAAAATCACTGAGACCTGCCAGTGCCTCCCACGGGTATGTAAACTGTTTCAGATAATCCGACGCCAGCGTATGGGTTAAATCATATAATTCTGTGATTTTCATTTCTTCTTTTTTCATGATCATTGCCTTTCCTGAAATTTAATTGATTCTATTATTATAAATAAGCTATTTGGTTCCAGCTTTTGTCGCTCTTGCAGCTTTCATATTTCCCGCGCTCTTCGCACTTCTCGAACTCTTCTTCTCTTTCTCTGCATTCTGGTAGAACACAGCAACCGCATCAAATGCCGGCCGCAGCCCATACGTATTTCCCATATGAACCGCATTGTAGGTGCGTCCGATAACGAAGCGCTCTAATTTCTGCATATATTCATCCGGTGTGATGCTGCCCTCTGCCACATAGGTCAGACCTTTTTCCCAGCTTGCCGTCAATTCCGGGTTGAGAAGCTGCTTCATGGATGTGTGTACAACCTCGTAAATCAGCTCGCCCAGGTAGGTCGGCGTGATAACCTGCGTTTTTTCATTGAGCGCCATATATTTGATGTTGAACAACTTTTTCAGGATCTCCGCGCGGGTTGCACTCGTTCCGATGCCGCTGCCCCTGATCTGAGCGCGCAGCTCTTCGTCCTCGATAAGCTGACCGGCATTTTCCATCGCCAGAATCATCGAACCGGAGGAATAACGCTTCGGCGGAGACGTCTCGCCCTCTTTAATCTGCAAATCATCCAGTGACACTTTCATCCCCTTTTTGAGCTGTTCCAGCATCTGGATAAACTCTGGGTGGGACGCGTCAATTACCTTTGGCTGGCTGCTGTCCGTTCCATCTGCTTCTCCTGCCGGATTTTCCGCATCATTTCCATCTATACCTGTTTCAAAACGGTTCGTTCTGCCGACACCTTCCCCGGCAGTGTCCTTTTTCTTTTTCGGAATTTCTGCCACTTTGAGATATCCCACTTCTTTCAATACTTTGAAACCGGCAAAGAAATGTTCACCTTTTACCTCAATCTCAACCGCATATTTCTGGTAAATCGCCGCCGGATAAAAGATGCTTAAGAAACGGCGCACAATCACCTGGTAAATCTTACGGTTCAACTCCGGGAGACTTCGCAGCGCACCGAGTCCCTGTCCGGTCGGTATGATTGCGTAGTGATCGGTAATCTGCTTATCATTGACATAGCGCGTTTTTGCTATGTTTTTCCACAGCCCCGCCTGCATCGCCTCCGATGCAAATGCCGCCAGCGGCTCATAATGCGTCAGACCGCCGATATTTTTACTGATCTCCTTCGCCACCGCCGTTGAAAGCACACGCGCGTCCGTTCGCGGATAGGTAACCAGTTTTCGCTCATACAGCTCCTGCACCACTTTCAGGGTCTGATCCGGGCTGATTTTAAACATTTTAGAACAATCATTCTGGAGCTCCGCCAGGTTATAGAGAAGAGGTGGATTTTTGGTTTCCTTTTTCTTTTCCACTTTTAAAATGGTTCCCTGCGAAGTATTATATACGCCCATTAAACCCGCGTTCGCTTTTCCTGCGTCGCTGACCTCTGACTGCATGACTCCCGAATTTTCGCTTCCATTCTCGCGTTCCCACAGCCATGCAATCAGCGCCTCCGCGTCCTTTCGCTCCTTAAAACCATTTTCCTTATACAGACAAGGCGTTCCATAGTACCGGCTTCCTTCCACCGCCCGCCATTCGCCGTCAATCGAGATGCCTGCCGGTCCGAATGTACCAATCACGCGGTAAAATGGCGTTTTGACAAATTCCCGGATCTCCCTCTCCCGGCGGACTACCATACCGAGGACACAGGTCATGACGCGTCCGACTGAGATCACGGTCCGGTCAGAACTTCGCATATAGTTAGAAACAGATGGTCCATATTTCAACGTCAGTGCGCGGGAAAAGTTAATTCCCATCAGATAATCTTCTTTTGCCCGCAGATATGCCGAATCCGCCAGATGATCGTATTCGGACAGATCCTTCGCTTCGCGGATGCCGCGCAGAATCTCTTCCTCCGTCTGTGAATCGATCCAGACGCGCTTCTGTCTCTTGCCCTGCACGCCAGCCATCTGCGCGACGAGGCGGTAGATATATTCTCCCTCCCGTCCCGAGTCGGTACAGACGTAGATTGTATCTACATCCGCCCGGTTTAAGAGACCGCTCACGATTCCAAACTGTTTCTTCACGCTGTCGATAACCTGATATTTCCATTCTTTCGGGAGAAATGGAAGTGTCTCCAGACTCCAGCGCTTATATTTCATATCATATACTTCTGGATAGCTCATCGTGACCAGATGTCCAACACACCAGGTCACAACCGCATTTTCCGACTCAATATAGCCATCCACCGATCGTCCATTTACCTTGAGTGCATTTGCGAACTCACGCGCCACGCTCGGTTTCTCGGCTATAAATAACGATTTTGCCACGTTGTTCTGCTCCTATCTTACTAATTTCGTAACTGTTCAGTACCTTCACAGTCACGCGCAAAAATCCATTAAAAATTGCCT
>OGZE01001386.1_pt1 | contig 14339 bp, 13 predicted proteins | sample 1576731 | NCBI WGS metagenome assembly OGZE01 (sample SAMEA3541503, study PRJEB24748) | human gut metagenome | biome: human gut; feature: human-associated habitat; material: faeces | place: China | collected 2012 | reverse complement strand
TGCCCGACCGGCGGTATCTCTCCGGCCAACTACCGTGACTACCTGGCGCTGAACAGCGTACTGTGCATCGGCGGTTCCTGGCTGGTGCCAGCCGACGCCCTCGAAACCGGCGACTACGATCGCATCACCACCCTCGCGCGAGAAGCGGTGGAAGGCGCGAAATAAACCACGCCTCCAGGTCAACAACCCGGTCTGCGGCAACGCGACCGGGTTTTTTTGTCTTTACCCTTCGACGATGACCGCCGCGGCGGCGGCTTTAGCCCGCGCCACGGCCTCCTCAACCGAATCGGCGACGGCGAGGGTTACCCCCAGGCGGCGGGTACCGTCAATCTCCGGCTTGCCGAACAGACGCAGCTGCAGGCCAGCCCCGACGGCCGACTGCAGCTGGCCAAAGCTGACGTTCTGGCTGGACAACTGCGGAAGGATCACCGCGGAGGCGGCCGGACCATACTGGCGGATAGCGCCGACGGGTAGCCCGAGGAAGGCGCGAACGTGCAGGGCGAATTCCGAGAGATCCTGGGAGATAAGCGTCACCATCCCGGTGTCGTGTGGTCGCGGGGAGACTTCGCTGAAGATCACCTCGTCGCCGCATACGAACAGCTCCACGCCAAACAGACCATAACCTCCCAGCGCCAGCACCACCTCGCGGGCGATGGCCTGGGCACGCTCGAGGGCCAGGTCGCTCATCTGCTGCGGCTGCCAGGACTCGCGGTAATCGCCGTCTTCCTGACGATGGCCAACCGGAGCGCAGAAATGCACGCCATCGACAGCGCTGACGGTGAGCAGGGTGATTTCGAAATCGAAGTTCACCACCCCCTCGACGATCACCCGTCCGGCGCCAGCGCGGCCGCCCTGCTGCGCATAGCGCCAGGCTTCGCTGAGCTGGTCAGCCGAGCGGATAAAGCTCTGGCCTTTGCCGGAGGAGCTCATCACCGGTTTAACGATGCATGGCAAACCGATCTCGGTAACCGCCGCGCGGAAGCCTTCTTCGCTGTCGGCAAAACGATAGCGCGAGGTGGGAAGCTGCAGCTCTTCCGCCGCCAGGCGGCGAATGCCTTCGCGGTTCATGGTGAGCTTTGCCGCCCGCGCCGTGGGGACCACTTTCTGCCCGGCCTGTTCCAGTTCGACCAGGGTGTCGGTAGCGATAGCTTCGATCTCCGGCACGATGTAATCGGGTTTTTCCTGTTCAATCAGGGCGCGCAGGCTCTCGCCATGCAGCATATTGATGACGTGGGCGCGGTGGGCGACCTGCATCGCCGGGGCATCGGGGTAGCGGTCTACGGCGATGGTTTCAATGCCCAGACGCTGACATTCAATAGCGACTTCTTTACCCAACTCGCCGGAGCCTAACAGCATAACTTTGGTGGCTGCCGGGCGCAGCGCGGTGCCTAATACAGTCATAACTCTCATCCGCAGTAAAAAAAGATGGCAGCGATTATAAACGAAAACGTTTGCGTATGTCTTTACGCGCGTAACGCGCGTGAGTTGAGTCCGGGAGGGAAATTTGCTATACTGTATAAAAATACAGTGTTGAGAGGCTGCAGTATGGCGGTTGAAATTAAATATGTGGTGATCCGCGAAGGTGAGGAAAAAATGTCTTTTGCCAGCAAAAAAGAGGCCGACGCTTACGACAAAATGCTCGATCTGGCAGAGGTGCTGAATGACTGGCTGGTGACATCGCCGCTGGAGATGGATGACGTCCAGCGCGATACCATGGTGATGTGGCTGGCGGAGCGTAAAGAAGCGCTGCAGCATATCCTGCGAGTTGGCCGACTGCCGGAGCAAGAGACGCCCGCACAGGACGCCTCCGCGCCGTCGGCTACCGCCGAGACTTCTCCGGCGGGTGATGACGCCGTGCCGGCGGCCAAAGCGCGCAAAGCCAAGGCAGCCTGAACGCTGGCGGTCAGTCACTGGTCGGTCGGCCCCGATGCTGCCGTCGCACGTACCTTTGCGCATCTTTAGCCATATCTAACATTTCCTGACATCGCGTCGTTTAGGCTGATAACAGTGTTTGTCACCTGAGAGGAAAACCATGGCTAACTGGCTACATCAACTGCAGTCGCTGCTCGGGCAGCAGGGTGCGTCACCGTCCGGCGAGTCGTCAAAAGGGAGCGGCCTGCTGCCCGGCGCCATCGGTGGGCTGGCCGGATTGCTGGTGGCCAGCAAATCGTCACGCAAATTGTTGGCGAAATATGGCACTAGCGCGCTGCTGGCAGGCGGCGGGGCGGTGGCGGGCACGGTGTTATGGAACAAGTATCAGCAGAAAATGCGCGCGCAGAATACGTCCGCCCAGGCGCCTGAGACGGCAGCGGCGCCGACGGATGTCGATCCGCGTAGCGTGCGGCTGATCACGGCCTTGGTATTTGCCGCGAAAAGCGACGGTCATATTGATGACCACGAGCGGGCGAATATTGAAACTCAGCTGCGGGCGGCCAATATTGACGTTCAGGCCCGGGTGCTAATTGACCAGGCGCTGGCCCAGCCGCTGGATCCGCAGCGTCTCGCCGAGGGCATCATCGACCCGCAGGAGGCGCTGGAGATCTACTACGTCAGCTGCGCGGTGATTGATATCGACCATTTTATGGAGCGTAGCTACCTTAATGCGCTGGGAGACGCCCTGGCGCTGCCGAAAGATGTCCGGGCCGATATAGAACAGGATATCCAGTCACAAAAACAAGCGCTAAGCGTCTAAATCATCACGTTTCGCTTGCATCGCTCGCGTCTTTTGCCACCCTTATAGACACGTCATCATTCAGGCGCCACCCTGCGGCCTGAATGCTCTTGTGTCACGATAAAGCAGCAGAAGAATAACATGCCACCTAAAGCTAAACGGATCCCTCACGCCATGACCTTGCATGGCGATACACGCATCGATAATTATTACTGGCTGCGCGACGATGAGCGCGCGCGACCTGACGTGCTGGAGTATCTGCACGCGGAGAACGCTTACGGCAAGCAAGTGATGGATTCGCAGCTCAGCCTGCAGGAGCGTCTGCTGAAGGAGATTATCGACCGCATTCCGCAGCGGGAAGTCTCTGCCCCCTACAGTAAAAACGGCTTTCGCTACCGTCAGGTGTATGAGCCGGGCTGCGAATACGCTATCTACCAGCGGCAGTCGGTGCTGAAAGAAGAGTGGGATGAGTGGGAGATCCTGCTCGATGCCAACCAGCGGGCGGCGAAGAGCGAGTTCTACACCCTGGGCGGACTGGGCATTGCGCCCAATAACCAGCTAATGGCGGTGGCGGAAGATTACCTTTCCCGCCGCCAGTACGGCCTGCGCTTTTGCGACCTCAGCAACGGCGAGTGGTACCCGGAAATCCTCGAAAATGCCACCTCCGGCTTTGCCTGGAGCAACGATTCACGCTTTGTTTGGTATGTGCGTAAACATCCCACCACGCTGCTCCCTTATCAGGTCTGGCGCCACACCGTCGGGACACCGGCGCAGAGCGACGCGCTGGTCTACGAGGAAAAAGATGAGACCTTCTACGTCAGCGTGCATAAAACCACCTCCCAGCAGTTCGTGGTAATTTATCTCTCCAGCGCCACCACCAGCGAAGTGCTGCTGCTCAACGCCGAACTGCCAGACGCCGAGCCGGTCTGCTTTCTGCCACGGCGTAAAGATCATGAATACAGTCTTGATCACTATCAGCACGCTTTCTATCTTCGTTCCAACCGGGAGGGGAAGAATTTCGGCCTCTACCGTACCGTGCTGCGTGATGAAGAACAGTGGACCACGCTGATCCCCCCGCGTCACGACGTGATGCTCGAAGGATTTACCCTGTTTACCGACTGGTTGGTTGTGGAGGAGCGCCAGCGTGGCCTGACCAGTCTGCGGCAAATTAACCGCAAGACCCGGGAGGTGGTGGGGATCGCTTTTGACGATCCGGCCTATGTCACCTGGCTTGCCTATAATCCGGAGCCCGAAACGTCGCGACTGCGCTACGGCTATTCCTCCATGACTACGCCGGATACGCTGTTTGAACTGGATATGGATACCGGCGAACGAAGAGTGATCAAACAGCAGGAGGTAAAGGGGCTGGATACGAGCTGCTACCAGAGCGAACACCTGTGGGTGACCGCCCGCGATGGCGTCGAAGTCCCGGTCTCTCTGGTCTACCATCGCGAACATTTTCGCAAAGGGAGCAACCCGCTGCTGGTCTATGGCTATGGCTCATATGGCGAGAGTATCGATGCCGATTTCAGCGCCAGCCGGCTGAGCCTGCTCAACCGCGGCTTTGTCTACGCCATCGCCCACGTCCGCGGCGGCGGCGAGCTGGGTCAGCAATGGTATGAAGACGGTAAATTCCTGTGTAAGAAAAATACCTTCAACGACTATCTGGACGTCTGTGACGCGCTGCTTGCCCAGGGGTACGGCGATCCGCGGCTCTGCTACGGCATGGGGGGCAGCGCAGGCGGAATGCTGATGGGCGTGGCCGTGAATGAACGGCCAGAGCTGTTCCATGGCGTGATAGCCCAGGTGCCGTTCGTCGATGTGGTGACCACCATGCTGGATGAAACTATTCCGCTGACCACCGGTGAATTTGAAGAGTGGGGAAATCCGCAGGATGAAACCTATTATCACTATATGAAAAGCTACAGTCCCTATGACGGCGTGAGGGCGCAGGCCTATCCCCACATGCTGGTGACTACCGGTCTGCATGATTCCCAGGTGCAATACTGGGAGCCGGCTAAATGGGTGGCGAAACTGCGGGAACTGAAAACCGACGATAACCTGCTGCTGCTCTGCACCGATATGGATTCCGGACACGGCGGAAAATCCGGGCGCTTTAAAAGCTATGAAGGGGTGGCGCTGGAGTACGCCTTTTTCATCGCCCTGGCGCAGGGGACACTGCCGGGAAAAGCGGCAGTGTAGGCGCTATTCCCCGAGGTAATGCCTGAGCGTCAGGCGCAGTTCGGGGCTCATGCGGTCGAGATTGTTGAATAACCAGCGCAGATAGCCTGGATCGTTTTCAGCAATCTCGGCGACGGCCTTACCCCGGTATTTGCCGAAGGTAAAAGTAGTCAGCAGCGCCGGCCGACCGGTGATATCGGCCATTTGGTCAGGGGTCCAGCCGGAAACATTGATGATATCCAGCAGCAGCGCGGCGGTGATATAGCAGTCATACAGCGCCCGGTGGTGATGCAGTCCCGGCGGCGTAGTCACGTTCAGCTTACGTGACTTATATAACCCCATATTGCTGTATTTGATTCCCGGCCACAGGCGTCGGGCCAGCTTCATCGTACAGATCCACTCGCCGTGCATCTCCGGCAACACCCGGCGATCGAAGCTGGCGTTATGCGCGACGTACCACGGGCTGCCATGATAGTGCGGAATAATCTCCTCAATCCACGGCTTATCGGCGACCATCTCTTCCGTGATCCGGTGGATAGCCATCGCCTGCGGGCTGATGGGCCGATCGGGACGCACCAGATGGCTCATGGGATTGGTAATTTGCCCGTCGACTATATCGACCGAGGCGATTTCAACGATGCCCCCCTGCAGGCCGCAGGTTTCGGTATCAATGACGCGTAGCATGGCTCGCTCCAGAGCAAAACAATAAGCGTAATGGAATTGGCCGGGCTTGCCAACCGACGGGGAGGAGGCGAGCGCGCATTATTTCTGTTTCGGCTCCCACGGTAGTCGCGAAAGGGAGACGGAGGCCAGCCGATGGGCGATCAGTCGTTCACGGAACCAGTCGCGCAGATGTGCAGGCTGTTCACGCTCGACTAAATCAGCGACCACCGGCATATTGTACCGCTCCTTAAAAGCAACGCCGGCGGCGGCGAGATCGACATTGACTTTATCCATCTCATCTTGCGAAATTTTGGCCAGATTTCTTTCCATCATCCACTCCACTCTGCTTATAAATCCGGTCAGGGCCAGATGCCTGGCTCGACTCTGGCATTATACAGGGTTATTCTCTGTGCTACAGACATAACAAAAGGGAATGACGAATATGCGACTTCTTGCTGGACGCGCGTTGCGCCTCTCCGTTGCGCTTGCCGGGATGTTAACCGCGGCGGGCGCCTTCGCCCACGCTCACCTGCAGCAGCAGATCCCGACCGCCGGGGCGCAGCTTTCAGCTTCCCCACAGACGTTGACGCTCAGTTTTTCCGAAGGTATTGAACCCGCATTCAGCGGCGTGACCGTCACCGGTCCGCAGCAGCATGCGGTGGCTACCGGAAAACTGACCCGCAGCGCCGATAATCCGGCCGAGGTCACGTTACCTTTGGCGGAAGCCTTGCCGCCGGGAGAGTACACCGTGGCATGGCATGTGGTCTCGGTGGATGGTCATAAAACCAAAGGGCAATATACCTTTAGCGTGAAGTAAGCGATGCTGACCGGGCTCTATATTACCCTGCGCTTTGGGCACTTTATCTCCCTGATGCTGGCTTTTGGTTGCGTGCTGTATGGCGCCTGGTGGGCGCCGGTACCGCTGAGACGCGTGCTGATGCTGCGCTTTTATCCACTACTGCGCCCGCTGCTGCTGATCGGCGCGATCTCTACGCTGGCGCTGTATCTCCTGCAGGGAGGAATAATGGGCGAGGGCTGGACGGATGTCTGGCGACCCGCCGTCTGGCAGGCGGTGGCCGGGACCCGCTTTGGTGGAGTGTGGATCTGGCAGATCCTACTGGCGTGGATCGCGCTTGCGGTAATGTGGATCCGTCCCCGTCACGGCGCCCGCCAGCTGGTGGCCCTGCTGGCGGCACAGCTGCTGCTTTCCGCCGGGGTAGGGCACGCCGCTATGCACGATGGTCTCACCGGCGTACTGCAGCGGACAAACCACGCTGTGCATCTCTTCTGCGTCGCCAGCTGGTTCGGCGGTCTGTTGCCCTTTATCTATTGCCTGCGCCTGGCGCAGGGGCGCTGGCGGCCGGCCGCGGTCTATACCATGGCGCGCTTTTCACGTTACGGGCATCTGGCCGTCGCCGGCACGATTGCCAGCGGAGCGCTCAATGCGCTGTTGATCCAGGGAGGATTGATTGGCGCATCGCCGTGGGGACGCATGTTGTTGATCAAATGTGCGCTGGTCGCCGGGATGGTGGTAATTGCGTTAGTGAACAGGTATGTTCTGGTACCGCGCATGTCGGCAAGCGGTTCGCGGGCGGAAAGCCTGATCCTGCGAACCACGCAGGCTGAAATAGGGCTGGGCGCGCTGGCGCTGCTGGCCGTCAGTCTGTTTGCCACCTGGGAACCTTATTGAATTAACTGGCAAAATCATGAAAAAAATTGTTCTGACCATGTTGTTACTGGCAAGCTCCGGGGCTGCTCTGGCAGCGCCGCAAATTATCACCGTGAGCCGTTTTGAGGTGGGGAAGGAGAGCTGGGCGTTCAACCGGGAAGAGGTCATGTTGACCTGTCGACCGGGTAACGCGCTTTACGCCATCAACCCGAGCACGCTGGTCCAGTATCCGCTCAATGAGGTGGCTGAGCAGCAGGTCAAAGCCGGCAAAACCACCGCGCAGCCGATCTCAGTGATCCAGATCGACGATCCGCAGCATCCGGGACAAAAAATGAGCCTCGCGCCCTTTATCGAGCGAGCGCAGAAGCTCTGCTAAACTTTCTCGCTATCCTGCTGTAATAACATTAAAAAAACCGCCCTTGCCGGACAACGGCAGTGGCGGTTTTTTCGCTGGCAGGGGCCCCCTTTCCAGGAATTATGCAGCCACTTTGGCCGCGGACTGGAAAAGCTGACGCGTTAAACTATTCTTATAGTGCAAGGCGACTTAGCCTGCATTAATGCCAACTTTTAGCGCACGGCTCTCTCCCAAGAGCCATTTCCCTGGACCGAATACAGGAATCGTATTCGGTCTCTTTTTATCTTTATCTGTCTTCTTTCTCAATAGCCAGCGACATCCTGTCAGTCAAACACCCGCTGGCCTCTGGATGTCCCGTTATAGCACACCGTTTTTAGCATACACAATTCATTTACACATAAATCGCATCCTGTGGAAGGGGGAGGTGGCAAAGGTGGAACCGTAAACGAGGGCGGAGAAAAGAAAAAACCTGCACCTAAACAGGCCCGGCGTGCAGGTTAACTGGCGGGCCAACATCGGAAGCCTGCTAGTATACATATTTGTATGATAAATAAAATAAGCAAAATCTAAACGATTTGGCAATTCATGCGATTACACCTCGCCGGCTGACGAGGTGGCATAAATAATAAGCACGAGCACTTTTGCGGGCGGAAATATTATTGCGGAACGCTGAATGTAGGGTATATCTGGCTTTCCAGATAGCAGAGCAACAGCCAAATTTCATCGCTGAAAATAAACCATATGCTCCCGAGCAGAATGACCGCCAGAATAATCAGCAGAAAAATTTCGGTTTTACTCATTATGCAAGCGACTATCCGGTGGCCTTCGGGGACCCTGATAGTAGCGAAATATTGACATAATAAGCAAACGCCATGTTGTAATTCGGCTTCACCGACAGCGCAATTTAGTCACCGGCATGCCGCTGCGTCAATATTGCCACCTGCTCCGTCAGCTGATCCAGCAGCTGGAATCGCCGCCGATATTCAGCACGTTTTTTACTGGCGATACTCTCCAGCGATTTTCTTTCCAGACATAGCGGTAGCCGCCAGCGCCAGGGGCTTTCCGGGTGGCCGTCGATAGACTGCCAGAACTCGTCGTAGCTGGCGTGGAAATGGCGGCCTTTGCTCAGGCGATAGCGCAGGGCGCGGAACACGTGACCGTTATCGCTGACGCCGTAAATAGCCGCGATTTGGCTGCGCGCGGCCAGCTGCCAGATAAACTCCAGCAGCAGGCGCTTCGGAAACAGGCCGTAGCAGGCGCGAGTCGCCTGCTTAATCACCTCATGAGAAACGTGACGTCGTGGCCCCTGCAGACCGCCGATAACCAGCTGCCAGGCATCGTGATCACGGGTTACGCTGAAGGTGGCGCTGGCCAGCAGGGTGTGGTCGCTGTCGCGCAGCCACAGAGTGGTTTCACCCTCACGTTCGGCTTTGCCTGCCGAGGAGGCATAAAGAGTAAACCGGCGGTCCTCTTTTCCGTTTAACGTCAGCAGCGGGACCTCAGACACCGCGGTCATAGCGTGCGCCAGCCGCGATCCGCGTAGGGTGTCGATATAGCGATAATGGTTGATTACCGCCACCGCCCGCTGCCAGGCGTTGAGATCGCGGGTCAGATATTGACGGTGTACTTTGCCCGGCAGCGTAGCCTGTGCGGCCAGCAGCTGATTAAAATCATCCCGAGCGCTGAGCGCTTCCAGCATCGCTCTGGTGGCGTTATAAAATAAGGCCGTGCGCAGCAAAAACTTAAAGCGGTAATTTTTTTGCCGCCAGATGGGGGCAGGTGTCAATCTGCCCATCACCAGATCGGCAATAAGATGCGAGCGCGGCGCTAGCACGCCGGATGAATGCAGGCTATTGTCTGTCACGATAAACACCTCGTTGTGATTTCCCCCTATTTTAAAGCGAGCCACTGACAAGCTTAATCCTCTGGCGGACTATATTTGCCGTCTGTTTAAAATTGATTGAGGTGTAAATTAAATTCCGTGGACCTTTGCTGGAATTACCTATAATTACCGCTGAGAGGTAATTATATGTATCAACGTATTAACGGCAGCGACTGGCGTAATATCTGGCTGATGGGCGATCTGCATGGCTGCTTTGCGCTGCTGATGAATCGCCTGCGTCAGCTGCGCTTTGATCCCTGGGCCGATCTGCTGATCTCGGTGGGCGATCTGATCGATCGCGGGCCGCAGAGCGCCGATTGTCTTGGCCTGTTGCGCTGTCGCTGGTTCAGGGCCGTTCGGGGGAATCATGAGCAGATGGCGCTGGAGGCGCTGGAGAGCGGAGATATGCGGCTCTGGCAGATGAACGGTGGCGACTGGTACGTCAAGGGCGATGCGCGGCAGCGGGCCGACGTCGATCGGCTGCTGGCGCACTGTCGGCGGCTACCGTTGATTATTGAAGTGGAATGCGGGAAAGCGCGGCATGTGATCGCCCACGCCGATTACCCGGCGCCGGTCTATCGCTGGCAGCAGCCGGTGGATCCCCAACGGGTACTATGGAGCCGCTATCGTCTGAGTGAACACCTGGCGGGGCGCCATGGCGCTATTGCCGGCGCAGACCATTTCTGGTTTGGCCATACGCCGCTTCAGGCGCGTTATGACCACGATAATCAACACTATATTGATACGGGCGCTGTGTTTGGTGGGGCGCTGACGCTGGTGGCGCTGCAGTCGGCAGGCTAAAAGTCGCTGTATTCGCTGGCGGGTTGCCAGAAGCCATCAATAAAATCTTCTATCGGGTAGCAGCCACCGTGGCGGATCCGCTGATCCTCCATCGCCACTAAGCACTGCGTTTCCTCGCGGTAGACGTCAACCACAATGTCCTCGCAGCCGCCATCCAGATAGCAAATAAACAACACTAAGGCAAACATCCTGGCCTCATGCTCGGGTTCACATACTATTTAGTGTAGGGGATGACGGCGGGACGGGGAAATAAATAACCCGTCTCAGGCGACGGGTTCATTGGTGTCAGGCAAGGCGCATGACCCAGGCATCGGACTGGCGGTCGTAATGTTTACGGTAGAGAACGGAATGTTCGCCATTGAGAATCGCGGGCACGCTGGTGTCGGCATCCCAGGCGTCAAGCTGCATACATAAGTCTGGATCGGATTTGCAGGGTATGCTTAACGTTCGCTCACCCTGATGCTCACCGTGCAGTTCGGCATCGTCTATTTCGAACGCGCCGATGCGGACATTGGTTTTACTCATCGCTTCACCCCATTTTTCAGCTGAGTTGTGGTACGACCAGTTATGGCCGTTATTTTTCAGCGTAGTCAATGGGGCGAAAAGCGCCAGTCAAAAAGTGCGCATTTTTTGCGCGGCCTCACACCTTGCCGGCAAAAAGTTTTCCATCGCGCACCAGTTCGCGCGGATAGCTGTTCTTCAGTCGGGAGCCGACGCGCTTCGCCAGGCCCAGCGGGACGCCCTGGAAGGTCACAATGGTTTCATCCTGCCCAGGCGCGGTTTGCGGATAGACGTCGCGCCCGCGATACCATTCCTCCGCTTCCTCCTGCGACAGCTCGAAGGCGCGCTGCGGCGCGGCAAAGGCGATAACCGCCTCATGCTGCCAGCGGTACCCCTTATTGTGCAGTTCCGCCAGGCGCACGCCGATGCGAGAAAAGCGCACCTTGCCGAACAGGGGCTCCAAAGCCAGCGGAAACAGCCACAGCTCTTTATCCCGCTGCCACAGCGTATGGCCTGCGTCCCACTCCAGGCCAACAGCCCTGGCGGCGGCAGTTACCGCGGCGGCCTCCCGGTCCTTCAGCGGCGTAAACGGGAATTTACCGACCTTATAGCCTGGCGCCGGGAGCGGATCGATCGCCGCAGTTTTGCGCAACCTCGCGACAAAGAAGCCTTCGCAATCGTAAATTTGCGGAAAAACGTGCAGAAAACCTTCCGCGGTTAAGGCGTCGGCTGCGCCGGGAAACAACTCTCCCAGCGGCAGGATCTCCACCGCTTGCGGATAGCGGGACAGCAGCCACTCAATGACCGATTGATTTTCTTCACGATTCAGGGTGCAGGTGGAATACACCAGCGTCCCGCCAGGGCGCAGAGCATGGAAGGCGCTGTCGATAAGCTCGCGCTGAGTGGCGGCGATGTCGAGGTTGCTCTCCGGCGACCAGTTTTTCAGCGCGTCGGCGTCTTTACGTACAACCCCTTCGCCGGAGCAAGGGGCGTCAAGCAGGATGGCATCGAAGGTTTCGGGCAAGGCCGCGCCAAAAACCCGGCCGTCGAAGTGGGTCAGAGCGACGTTGCTGATGCCGCAGCGGCTGATGTTAGCATGCAGCACCTTCACCCGGCTGGCGGAGAATTCATTGGCGAGAATGCCGCCCGCGTTGCCCATTCGGGCTGCAATTTGGGTGGTTTTCGATCCCGGGGCGGCGGCAACGTCCATCACCCGTTCGGGCTGCCGGTTATCGGCGAACAGGGCGGCGACCGGCAGCATCGAACTGGCTTCCTGAATATAGAACAGTCCGCTGAGATGTTCGGCGGTACTGCCCAGCGGCAGCGCGTCGTCATCCTCTCGCTCGATCCAGAATCCCTCTGCGCACCAGGGCACCGGCGCGAGCTGCCAGCCGTAGGGGGCAACCAGAGAGAGGAAATCATCGACGCTAATCTTCAGCGTATTGACGCGAATACTGCGGCGTAGCGGGCGCTGACAGGCGGCGATAAAGTCGTCGAAAGAGAGATGCGCTGGCATCGCCGCGCGCATTTGAGCGAGAAACGCTTCAGGGAAATAGACAGTATTTTCAGCCACGGGCAGCGCACCACAGAAAAAAAGGGTGCGCAGTTTAGCACAAACGCCCCGGCGTGTGACACCGGGGCGTGCGGTTTACCCTCTCCCCGCGCCCGGCGTTGCCCGGGGCGGGAGAAGGGGGCATTACTGCGGCAGAGCGGTGCCCCACTCCCGCCACTCTTTCGGCTCGCTCTCCTGCAGCAGGAAGTGCTTGCCATCCTGGGCCTTCGGCGCCAGCGGCGTGCCCGGCGGCGTGGCAAAGGCGATCCCGCCGCGGATAAACTGATTGAAGGTACCGGTTTTCACCACCCCGCCAATCAGGCCGAAGTCGAGGCTGTAACCCGAGGCCAGCCAGAACACCGAGTTATTACGTACCAGGTACTGGTAGCGCTTACTGATGCGCAGCTTAACCATCACCCGGTCAGACATCGACCCCAGCGACAGTCCGGTAACCGTCCCGACTTCCAGTCCGCGGAACAGGACCGGCGTACCGATGCCAAGCGACCCCGCCTCCGGCGCTTCCACCACGATGTTAAGGCCGTCGATATAACGCGAATCGCTGATCGTCGTATCCTGGATCTCAAAATCGCGTCGTGCCGGGCCGCGGCCGGGCTCAACGTTGATGTAGGCCTGGAACAGGGTGTCGAGATGTTCCACGCCCGCGGCGGAGATTTGCGGAGTGATCACCGAGAAGCGGGTCCCGGCGCGGGCGAAGGTGCCGACGTATTCCGGATAGAGCACCGCTTTCGCCTGCACTTCGTTTTTGGCGGTGATTAGCTCCAGCGACTGGATTTGACCGATGTCGATGCCGAGATAACGAATCGGCATTCCGGCCGCCATCTTCCCGGCGTCGTACGCGTGCAGGGTGATTTGGCCGCCCACGGCGCGCGCCGCCGTTTCAGATGCATAAAGGATACGTTTGTTATTCAGCCGTGCTCCGGCGCTGCTGCCATTGAGGTTATCGAAACTGATCGCCCCTTTGATCGCGCGCGCCAGCGGCGAGGCCTGCACGGTGAGTCCGTTACCGTCAAGCTTGACCTTCGCACCGCCTTCCGCCCAGAAGACGCTGTTGTTGGTCAGCAGGTAGCGGTACTCCGGCTTGATATGCAGATCGATATCGAATGCATCCTTGCGCGGTTTGACGGCGATGATCTCGCCGACGGCGAATTTACGATACAGCACCACCGAGCCGGCCTGAACGTCAGGCAGCGTCTCAGCAGACAGGCTCAGGGTAGTGGTCGGCACTTCGCTCAGGCTATTTTCCTGCGCCTTTTCAAGGTTAGCGTACAGCGGATAGCTGCTTTGCATTTTGCCTTTTTCGCCGGGGATCACCCTGATCCCGCCGTTCACCCATTCGCTGGCGCTGGCGCCCAGCACCTGCACGCCGTCGAGCCCCACTTTGACGTCCAGACGACTGTTAACCACAAATTTGCTGTCGCCGTGAATTAGATCGCGGTATTCAGGGTCAATGGCAACCTGAAAGGTTACCCCTTTGGCCGTCAGTTTACGCTCCAGCACCTGGCCGACTTTTACTCCGTGCAGCACCAGCGGCTGACCGCCGTCGATGCCGTAGCTCTCCGGCGCCGAGAGGGTAACGGTGGCGACGTTGGGCTCATCCAGCAGCGCTTTATCCGCCGGCATTACCGAGAAGTGATTGCGTGGCTCGCCTTCGCCGGGCACCAGCTCAAAGGTATTGCCGGTGAGCAGGGTGCTAATGCTGGGGTTATCGAGGGAGAGCTTCGGCTTCTTCATCTGAATCAGCGTTTTCTCCCGCAGCAGCGTCACCACGCTCGGGTCGACGGTCATCTCGCCAGTAACTTTGCCGCCGGGGTTTAGATTCAGTTTGCTTAACTGGCCCACCTCCAGCCCCTGATACATGAGCGGCGTCGAGCCTGCTTTCAGTCCGTCGCCATCAGGCAGATCGAGGGTCACTACCACGCCGCGCTGGCTATGCGCCAGATCTTCATACAGGTGATATTCATCGTTTTGCGAGGCGACATGCGAATCGGCTTCTATAGTACCCACCAGCATAGTATGACCGGGTCCCTCCACCATACAACGAAT
>OGZE01001356.1_pt1 | contig 14670 bp, 8 predicted proteins | sample 1576731 | NCBI WGS metagenome assembly OGZE01 (sample SAMEA3541503, study PRJEB24748) | human gut metagenome | biome: human gut; feature: human-associated habitat; material: faeces | place: China | collected 2012 | reverse complement strand
GCCCCCACCTCGTTTGGCGCCAGCGTGATCGCGCCCCTGACCGCCACCTTCCTGCAGGCCTGGCCTGCGGTCCGGGTGGAACTGGATCTGACTAATCGGATGGTCGATCTGGTGGATGAGGGGTTCGATCTGGCGATCCGTATCGGCGAGATCCATCATGAGGATCTGGTGGCTCGCTACCTGGCGCCGTATCGGATGGTGATCTGCGCCGCGCCGGCTTATCTGGCGCGTTACGGGACCCCCGGGACGCCAGAGGATCTCGCCGATCATCTCTGCCTGTCCCATACGGTCTGGACCGCCCGCAACGAGTGGCGGCTGCCGGGCGTAGAGGGAGAAGTGCGCTGGAAACGCGATGCGGTTTTGCGCTGCAACGATGGCTACGCGCTGCGCCAGGCGGCGATCGCCGGGGCCGGGCTGCTGATGCAGCCGGAGGTGCTGCTGGCCGATGCGCTGGCCAGCGGCAGCCTGGTTCGGGTGCTGGAGGCGTGGACTCCGCAGCCGAGACCCGTGCATCTGCTCTGGCGCCAGGATCGTCGGCCCCTGCCGAAGCTGACGCAGTTTATCGCCCACCTTCAGCAGGGAATGGCCGACGCGCTGACAACGACCCGCGCGTCGGAATAATCACTCCCTCCGCAGCGCCTGCTGCCAGTCGGCAATCAGATCGTGAGGATCTTCGATCCCCACCGACAGGCGGATCAGCTGCGGTGTGATACCGTTCGCCAGGCGTTTCTCCAGCGGGATCGAGGCATGGGTCATGCTGAAGGGCTGGCTCACCAGACTCTCCACGCCGCCCAGGCTCTCCGCAAGCGTAAACCAGCGCAGCTTGCTGATGATGCGCTCGGCGTAACCTTCATCGCCCTTCACCACCACCGAAATCATGCCGCCGGGCAGGGCCATTTGCCGGCGCGCCAGCTGATGATGCGGGTGCGAGGCCAGCCAGGGAAACCAGACTCGCTCCACTTCCGGCTGCTGTTCCAGCCATTCGGCGAGCTGCAGCGCGTTCGCGCTGTGGCGCTCCATCCGCAGCGCCAGGGTACGGATGCCGCGCAGCGTCAGGAAGCTGCTGAACGGGTCAAGCACGCCGCCTACCGCATTCTGCAGATAGCCAAGCTTTTCCGCGAGCCCGGAGTTATCGCCAACCACCGCCAGGCCGGCGACGACATCGGAATGGCCGTTGAGGTACTTGGTCGCGGAGTGCACCACAATATCAAACCCATGCTCCAGCGGGCGATGGATCGCCGGCGAAGCAAAGGTGTTATCGGCGACGCTGATCAGGTTATGGCGGCGCGCGATGGCGGCGATGGCGCTGAGATCCGCGAGCTTCAGCAGCGGGTTGGTGGGCGTTTCCACCCAGATCATGCGGGTGTCGGGGCGGATCGCCGCTTCAATTCCCGCCAGGTCGTCGGGTTTCACCCAGCTCACCTGCAGACCCGCGCTACGGCGGCGAACGTTTTCCAGCAGGCGGTAAGTGCCGCCATACACATCATCGACCGCCACCAGGTGACTGTCCTTATCCAGCAGCTCCAGCACGGTGGAGATGGCGGCCAGCCCGGAGGCGAACGCGTAGCCGCGCGTGCCGTTTTCCAGGTCGGCGATCGCCGTCTCCAGCGCGTGGCGGGTGGGATTCCCGCTGCGGGAATATTCATAACCGGTATGCTGCCCCGGCGCTGGCTGAGCAAAAGTGGAGGTGGCATAAATCGGCGGCATCACTGCGCCGTGGCTGTCGGTGAAGGTTCCGCTATGTACACTCAGGGTGTGGATAGATGACATAAAAAATTCCTTATTGTGCGACTCGGTTACGCCAGGCGGTCAATACATCGCTGCGGGTGACCAGGCCAAGAAAACGCGCGTTGTCAGCGATCACCGCCACCAGACCGCGATCGAGAATGGCCTGCAGTTCGCTCTCGGGCGCATGCTTATCGAGGGTTTCAACATGGCGACTCATCGCTTCGCTAACCGGCAGGGAGAAGCGTTGGCGATCGCCCTGTACGTGGCGGATCAAATCCCACTCATCGACGATGCCGACCACGCGGCCATCCTCCAGAACCGGCAGCTGGGAGATGTCATACAGCCGCATGCGGGTAAAGACCGCGGCCAGGGTGTCGTCCGGCGCGGCCGTGACGGTAGCGCCTTCGTCATGGCGCAGGGCGATAAAATCACTGAGATCGCCCTGTTCGGGGCGGGCGATCAGTCCTTGCTGGCGCATCCAGTCGTCGTTGAACATTTTGGACAGGTATTTATTGCCGCTGTCGCAGGCGAAGGTTACTACCCGTTTCGGACGGCTTTGTGCCCGGCAGTAGCGCAGCGCGGCGCTGAGCAGGGTGCCGGTGGAAGAGCCGGCCAGCACGCCCTCAACCTGCAGCAGCTGGCGCGCGGTGTGGAACGCTTCGCGGTCGCTGACGCGATACGCGGTATGTACCCCCTCCAGCCTGGCCAGCGGCGGGATAAAATCTTCGCCGATCCCTTCGACCAGCCAGGATCCCGTTTCGCCGTAGCGTCCGGTATCGACCTGATCGGCAAGGATGGAACCCGCCGGATCGGCGAGAATAAATTCCGTTTTCGGCGAGTGCTCAGCAAACCAGGCCTGAAGCCCACCCAGCGTGCCGCCGGAGCCGACGCCGACGACGATGGCGTCGATGTCGCCCTCCAGCTGCTGATAAAGCTCCGGCGCAGTGGAGGTGGCATGGGCCAGCGGATTGGCGTCGTTATTAAACTGGTCGATATAAAAGGCGCCCGGCGTTTCATCGGCAAGGCGGCGGGCATAATCCTGGTAGTAGGCCGGGTGGCCTTTATTGACGTCGGAGCGGGTGAGCAGCACCGTCGCGCCCAGCGCCCGCAGGTGAAAGATTTTCTCGCGGCTCATTTTGTCCGGCACCACCAGGATCAGGCGGTAATTTTTCTGCGCCGCAATCAGCGCCAGACCGAGGCCGGTATTGCCGGCGGTGGCTTCGATAATCGTTCCCCCGGGCGCCAGTTTTCCCTGGCGCTCGGCTTCATTAATCATCGACAGCGCAACCCGATCTTTAATTGACCCGCCGGGGTTCTGATTTTCCAGTTTTAAAAACAGACTGCAGGGCCCGGTATCCAGTTTGTGCAACTGGAGCAGGGGAGTATGACCGATCAGGTCGCTCACGGAATGAAACAGTGACATAACCATTTACCCACTCGTTTAAGATATTTTTGCATACTAGAACTGTGAAAACGGTTATTTAAAGAATATTTCTCTGTCATTTAGCGCAAAATGGAATATAAGATGCTATTTGGCCATCTGGAGGGAAAGCAGGGCAGCCACCTGGGCGGATCGATTTCCAGAAAAGGGCGTTTTTAGCCGCTTTTAGCGGGAAAATGGCGATTTTAATCAGTGTGTTATCTGATATCTGAAAATGTGTTTGCGAAAAGATTCTATGGAGAATAGGCCTGCGCTTGTCGTTAACTAGCAGCGGGCTGGCCAGGAGAAAAACGCAGCAGGGAAATCACGGGTTAACGCAGTTCGATGGAGAGTCCGGATGCAGAAAAGCAAAAACCCGCCTTTTGGGCGGGTTCTTTAAATAATGGTGCCCGGACTCGGGAACATTCAGTACTCTATTAACTTGAAATTTATCATAAATCTGTTTTTGGTTGATTATCAAAACTCAGAGTTAGACCCATAATTTTACTTTCAAATCAAAATACTAGATTTGAATATTTAAAGGCATGTTCGGTTCGATACTCCGATTCGATTCCTTATAAATTTATCGTAATGACATCTGCGTTACGCGTGTTGTATACTTAATATCCACAGAAACACAAGAGGACAACACGATGCCAGCCGCAAACAGCATGTCCATAAAACGCGAAACGTTAAATCTGCGCATTAAACCTGCCGAACGCGATCTTATTGATCGGGCGGCGAAAGCCAGAGGGAAAAACCGCACAGACTTTGTGCTGGAGGCCGCCCGCGCTGCCGCTGAGGAAGCGCTGATTGAGCAACGCATCATTATGGCCGATCCGCAGGCTTATCAGGAATTTCTCGCTCGTCTGGATCAGGCTCCTGCACCTAATGCCGCACTGCGTAAAACTATGCAGACCCCTGCGCCGTGGGAACAGGAAGAATGATCTCGGCACCAGAACCGCTTCATGCCGGGCATATTCTTACCCCGTTTTGCTGCGGTATAGATTCCATGGATCACTGGCTGAAACAGCGGGCGATGAAAAATCAGGTTACTGGCGCATCCCGCACCTTTGTCTGCTGCGACGACGCGAAGGTGATGGCTTACTACTCACTGGCTTCCAGCGCTGTGACGACAAATACTGCGCCGGGTCGTTTTCGCCGCAATATGCCTGACCCGATCCCGGTTGTGGTACTGGGTCGTCTGGCGGTGGATAAATCACTACATGGGAAAGGTGTCGGGCGGGCGCTGGTACGTGATGCCGGGCTGCGTGTGATTCAGGTGGCGGAGACTATCGGCATTCGCGGGATGCTGGTTCACGCCCTGTCGGATGAAGCACGGGATTTTTACCTGCGGGTGGGGTTTGAGCCGTCGCCGATGGATCCGATGATGTTGATGGTGACGTTGAGGGATTTGGTTAATGCCTGATGGGTATTATTTGGAGCCAATAAGATGGTAGCTTTATGAATAAAATTATCAATGATATATTGTTGTCAGACATTTCCGCTATCTAAAGCCATCAGGTATATTCAATGGTTAATGTGATATTTAATAATAGCTACACACAACCTCAAACATTACTTTAATGCTTGAGGTTGATTACAATTCAAAAGGTGAAAATTAATTTCATCCGGGGAAATAGGTTGGATAAAAACGCCAAAAAACTAATAGAATAGAAAATATAACATACAATAAATATTGGTGATGTTTTTAGAACTGGAATAATTGATTTTCTATATTCCTCAACTAATCCCAAGTCATATAACCTGGCTTTCTTGGTGTCTCCTGTTAGGTTACTATCAATATCATTTTCTATATCTTTTTCTATTTTATGAAACGATCTCTTGTCAGTCATTTCCTGTTTGGAATTAAATATAAATATACAAAATAACAAGAATGCCGCGATAATTTGAATCAGTGGTATATTTACACTCCAGCATCCAAGAGTTGAAATAAATAACCAGATCCCTTGTGAATTTGCCTGAGTTCTAAATTCATCAATATGTTTGCTATAATTTTTGATATGTTCTAATATAACGTCATTTTTACATTGGTCCATATAATTATTCCCATTGTAGATATTTAAAGTTATCAGATGAAAAGCAGCTATATGTAGCTGCTTATAGATATAAAAATGCTATTGTTTCCGCTCTTTATTGGCTTGGGAAAGAACTTAAGCAGCAAGAGTCTTTGTTTGGTCATTATATTTAGGGCTATTTAAAACTTTTGAGGCTGTAGTCTCCATTTCCCCACCCGTTTGGTTTGAAAACCCTGATTGAGATAAGGTAGAACCTGCTAAGCTATTTCTCAATAGCTGAAACATTAGGATCTTTCAGCACTTGAGCTGCTGGTGATGCAATTGTTGAAGAGGTTTTCTTTGTATTATTTGGCATATGTATTAGCACCTATGTAGAGTTACATCTTTGAGCATGTAGTATTATTTTGATAAAAAATACTATATGTTGTGTATACTGTACTCATATACAGTGATGCAATCAAGAAGCATTATTTGATATATATCAAATAATGTAGATATTATATTTAAAATATAATATCTACATTGCTAGCGTTGGCGGTCACAGTGTCGTGAAACATCTAAAACGAAAACATCAATTAAACTACGGAGATCAGTCGGTAGTACTGCATCAATACTAACTTTAAGATCCTGAGCGGTTTTAATTCCGTGGTTTTTGCGGCCAGCTACGGTTTCGCTTTCTCCAAACCATATGACAAGAAAGATACCTTGCTGCTCGGCATCAGGATGAATGGAATAACGGTCATAGAGTTGGGCTGAAGCGGCAGAATATAACTCTCTGTGCCACTGGCCTTTGACTTCCGTAACGAGCAGTCGTCTTTTTCCGCCAATCAACTTAGATGCTGTGAAATCACTCCTGTTTTGCCCTTTCAACTGATGCTCTGGAGTTATAGCAATACCCTGAGGTTGAAGTCTTAAATTCAGGCGTTCAGCAATAATTTCCGTGGATTTTACTTCATCAAGGCGTTCGTTTTTCTCATAGAAGCGATCTGCCGAGTTAAACTCCCCGCCATCAATCGCTTTCTGGAAATCATGAAGCTCCTGAAGAACTAACTGACGCAGGCCTTCAACGGTAACAACTGAATCACAATCCAAGCGTTGAATTATCTCATCTGGCGTCGGTGGTTCAAAATCTCTGAGCGCTTTTTTTCTGATTTGAGCGGCATGTATGCTTTGTAACTCCTTATGTAGATTGGTGAAACGAGGATCATTAAGAAGACGGTCCAATACCGGTATTGCATCATCGGGAGTGTCCGAGTTAATTGACCAAATCAAATCATTCAAAAAGCGGTAGGCTTTCTCTTCTTTAGGGCTATCACTACCCCAGCTATCAGGCAGATCAACATGCGGCCAGTGTTCAATAAAAGCGTCTAAAATGGCTTCAACCTTCATTGAGGTAAGTTCCGGCCAGGCACGGTGCTCACTCCGGCTCATGCGTCCGGACCGTTCATAAAAATGCAGTAAATTCTCTTTGTCAGATTTTAGCCATGCCCAATAAGTAGCCGTAATATTCTCCAGAAAGTAGAATTCACGTACCAGCCAGAATATTCGCTTGCGTTCAATATCCTCATTTTCTGTCAGATTAGGCCAACCTGACATCATATCTGAGCAACGCTCTGTAATAACCTCTTTTAAATCCTCACGATCGCCGTATTGAGCAGCAATTTCAAAAAGTGTGTCTGCTGAGTCAAGGGATAAATCAGTAAAACGACGAAGCCACTCAATGGAAAGTTGAGCGCGTGAATGACAAAAGACCTCTTCTCCACTTAACATCCAGATTTCAGGATGAGGGCATGGTTGAGCGAGTTGGGGTTCAACATACTGTCGGAGATATTTTTCCGCACTTTCGCTGTCAGGAAAAATAAGCCGGTCAACCTCCGCTTGTAGCGCATCACGTTCTTCCGTAGAAACTGAGTTGTATCCCATGTGAATGTTAGTTCTTAAGGCTGTAAGTAACTCAATATTGACGCATTCAAGATTGCCTTCTGCACGTAGAATCTCCAGACAGGCGGCATATAAAACCGTCTCAGAATGCCTGTATTTAGATTCGCATTGCAGTGCTGCTAGTTCGGGGAGTGTGGGAACCTCGGGAGTAATAAAATCCAGACAATTTCTTAACGCAGCCCGAACTAGTTTCTCGTCACCAAATTCCAATTCAATTTTTGCCGGATCCATGAGAACGAGTTCTGCAAAACGCACCAGACAACCCCAGTGACGACCACGTTCTATAATTTCTTTGTTTTCACTAACAAATTTTATGTTTCTGGCGTGGATCTCCCGTCGCTTTCGGTCATGGCGTTTCATGCTTCTGTTATGTCTGAATCTCCAGAAGAGATGTTCCTGTTCGGATAATTTCATGCCATTATTGAATCGGGCCCATTCACGCATAAATACAGGTTTGGAAAGGGCATGCTGACGCATTTGTGCCCGCAAATCATCCGGGCCTTGCTCTTCCTTGTTTTTGTAACGTTGATGGTTGACTAGGAAACTCGCCCACAGGTCAACGTTATCTGTTTTAAACGCCAGATCGATGAGAAATTTATAGTCTTTCCTCCATAAATGAAGGCCTGAATGTGAGTGCAGGTGTCCGGCAAATTTCTCTACTCTTAAGTTTAATATCTCTTTACGATCCGTTAAAGGCCCAAATACATAGGCAATGATCCCCTGACGAAGCGTTTCATTTTCCCGAAGCACCTGTACCGATTTGCTTTGATCGGCCTGACATTGGTGATAAAAATTGAGATTACTTATCCATTGCCAGATCCTCACAGGATCAAACGGTGCTTGAGCTAGTTCAAAATAGCGATCGACCATTGAACCAACAATCTTGCTTATTCCATTGCGACAATCACACTCATAGGATTTTTTCCCACAATGGCAATGAAGATTATGGGTTAATTCGTCCAGAAGAAGTTCAAGCGTATGCTGTGAAAAATGGGAGATTAGCTTCTTAATAAAATAACGAGTGCCTATCACTCTTTCAAATTGTGCTTTGTGATCGGGATAGAGATTCGCACAGACTCGTAAGAATCCAGAGAGATATGTGTGATTAAATTTTTTTGGCCCTATGACTTCGATGACTTTGGCTGCTATATTGAGTGAAATATTACTGGCTTCAAAAATCAAAACGGCTAAAGCGCCAATGAAATCGTATTCTTTGACATCAAGTAAGCATCTGCTTGCTAATGTACGAATCTGTTCAGACTCGTCGGGATTTAAAGTAAGCAGGCTTAACTCAGATGCCAAATGACAATTAACCGGCGAGTCTGCCAGAAGTTCTAAAATCAAACTACGTAAATGACCTTCATTGCTCATTGTTAAAAGTGGCTTTATTTCTTCAACAACGTCTTGTGTGAAAAAACCAGCCGCGCTGAACCGGCGCCAGAAGTCGCTCCGACGAAAGTAAGGATCTTCGGCTTCAATCTTTTTAAGCCGATGAAGAAGCTGTCGTTTCGATGAACGTTCAAGCTGCGATGGATCGCCGTTTGCGAGCACCGCATAGGCGTCAAGCTCAATAATTGATCCCTGTACCGACTTATTGCCTAATGCCGCCATCCATCCGAGCAGACCTCTCAACTCATCTCTGGCAGTGCCGTTCGGTGCAATAACAGGTAAGCACTTTGGTAAAGTGAGGACATCGACAGGATCGGCTATTCGTTTAATGAGATAATCCGCTGCGCAGTATTCAGCCACGATCTTGTGGACCGGGCGGTGCTGGTCTTCCTTATCGCCGGGCTTGAAAAGCTGCGTTGACAATATGTCGTAACAGGCTGTACTGCCGCTAAACAACGCTGACAGCATGGGATACATCCGGCTAGAAGTCGCATCGGTGGTACTGACGCCCTCTGCGCCCGACAACAGAAGTTTGGCATAAACCTCGGCAGAAAATGAAATCTTATGCGCAACTGAAAGCGATACAGAGGCTTTCGGGATATTTGGGTTGGCTTCCTTAGCCAGTCGTTCTACCGCTAAAGCAAAGATTGAACGTTTGTCAGCAAATCGCCTGCCACTTTCTAAATAGGCATCGGTGAACATTTTCAGAAACTGAGGGTTTGGTAACAACATGTCTAAACTAAACCGTGTTACTTCAGTCTGGAATGCAAAGAAGTCTTCTTCTGGCGCATGGTGCTTAAAAATGGCGTGTTGTTCGTTTTGATCGAACTCTCTCAACCTCACAACCATCGGGGAGAAACCAAGAAATTTTTCAAAAATACTGGTAGAAGCCTGTCCCCATTCGCTTGATCTGCTCGACATAATTACGCGAGTCGGGGTTGACGTTCTGGCGAGAGCAAGGAGTTTATGAATACCTGATTGATCGATCCTGGCGACTTCATCAACGGCGTCAATTATCAGCGGGCTATTTTCTTTATCTGCTCCCACGTAGGCAAATACACTGGCATTAAAGACAGAAGTGTTTAGTTTCTGAGCAAAGCTCTTCATCAGTTCGGTTTTCCCGCCGCCGGGTTCTGCTAACACAACAATGTGCGTTGATGCAGCCAGCAACTCTGTCTCTGTGTACGTCCTGTCACCGTGTGTAAAATTACGTTCAAGATAGAAAGTTGAATTCATAGTTACCAAATGCTTCGTGTTTAATAAACCAAATATTCCAGCAGGAAGGAAAGCTGCATCTGAGTATTCTTGCTTCTGTCAAAGATTGTACGGCATTTTTTCTTTGTTAAGGGGATATTTTCGCAACTGCTCGACGAGTTATTTAATTCATTGATTTTAATGCTATTTTTATAATGAGACCATGCGAGCTAACAATGCATAAATTCCTGCCTGTTATTTTGCTGATGAAATTACTTCCCCATGCTGGCTTCGTATAGACTATGGCATAAAGTATATTGATGAGATGGCGTCTTGATGTAAAAAACACTGATATTACGCTGCTTTCAGCAGATCAGGGCTGGTATCGTCCGCATTGGCAAACATGCTGACAAAATACTGACCAAAAGGTGAAAGGGCTGTTCGCCGAAGAGTTGTGGCTCGCGCCAAAGCAAATCTAGCTTTTGCGGTCTAGGTAAGAGGGGGAAGCAAACCATGGCTTTCCCAAAAGCAAAAAACCGCCTTTTGGGCGGGTTCTTTAAATAGTGGTGCCCGGACTCGGACTAACGCCGCAGGCGTTGAACAGCGCGCGTGTCGCGCTGGCCCCGAAGGGGTGAGCCGCTGTGCGGCGAATAATCGAACGGAGTTCGATGAAGAGTCCGGATGCAGAAAAGCAAAAACCCGCCTTTTGGGCGGGTTCTTTAAATAGTGGTGCCCGGACTCGGAATCGAACCAAGGACACGGGGATTTTCAATCCCCTGCTCTACCGACTGAGCTATCCGGGCAACGGGGCGCATTAAACCGTAATCCGCCCACCCCGTCAACCAAATTTCTTAAATTACTTATCGATTGCTTATCTTTGCGGCAATTCTGCGTTCAAAGGCGCGTTTTGGCTTAACTTCACTGCATGCCGTTATCGCCCTCGCGGGTTTTCCAGCCGCTGGTAATGGCGATAACGTGGCGTAGTCCGGAGATGAGATAATCGCCAATGACCTCCTCGTCCTCACGCGGCGAGCTCAGGGTAATTTCCGCATCCACGCCGTGGCGATAGGCGCCATGATGGCTGAAAATGGTGCCGATATAACACTTCCCGTTCAGCCAGACCGGAATATAGGCCACCGTCTCATAGATATAGTTAACGGCGACGCCGCTGTAGTAGTTATCCGCCTCGTCAGCGGAGGTGCCCGGCGGGATGGGGCAGATCGGCGCGTCGTTGTCGCTGGCGGGTCTGTCTTTCAGCAGGCTGCCCTGCATTACCTCCAGCGAGCGCAGCAGGTCCGCTTTATCGCCGTCGCTCAGGCTGGGGGTCAGCGGCTGGTCTTTCTCCGGGGAGCGGATGCTGTTCAGCGTATAGCGATAGCGAACCGTCACCGCGGGCGTCTGGCTGGTGGTGCTGAACGGGCGTAGCAGGTAGAGGTTATCTTCGCCAAACTGGCCGTTGTACCACAGGGCATACACCTGGCCGTTGATTTTGACCCAGTGGTTCCACTGGTTAGCCCCGCGGCCATTAATGGAAAAGAGGGCGCCGGGCACCCCGGCATCGAAATCATCACCATTATCACTGTCGCTGCCGTTGACGGCGGCAAAATCATCATCACCTCGCTTGAGCACCCCGGTGTAGCTGAAGAGCCCGGTGCCGCCCACGTAGCTGTCGATGATCAGGTCGCGTTTGCCGTCGCCGTCGAGGTCGATAAGGGTAAAGCTGACTTTGCCGTTTTCTGAATCTGCGCTAATCGAGGAGCGCAGAAACGCCTGCCACTCATCATCGCTGATATCCGGGGACGGTTTACTGGTCGTGATCAGCGTATCGTCGGCGTAAGTGAGCGTGAAGTCGGTAATATGGCCGGTTAACGGAAACTGCTCGGCGACCTTATTCAGCGACAATTCTGGATCGCTTTTTTGCGCTTTCAACACTGTGTTATACAACGTGCGCAGAGCCAGGTTATCCGCCTCTTTCTGCTGCCTGGGGATCACCTGGCTGACAAAGGTCGGCAGCATCCAGGTGCCACCCGGGGTGATTTCCCGACACATACCGGTGCTGTACTTCAGGCTGGGGGTAAAGGTTTTACCATCCCAAACGCGCGTCTCGCCGGTGACGCAGTCGGCCATGCCCCGTTCTTTGTGCAAAAAGACGATAGCGCCGTCGGCGTAGCTGGAGGCCTCGGTAGTGAGCAGCCGCGGTTTGCTCAACTGGGCGTTATCGACCAGCCACAGAGCGTAACCGTCGTTATAGGGCGCTCGCCAGCAGAGCGCCTGCGCCAGAGAATGGGTTTTATCCAGCGCGGTCAGCGTGATCTGGCGATCTGCCGCCGGAATGGCCTGATTCTGCCAGTCGTCGCAGCGCTGGTTCAGCAGCGGCGTCAGGATGGGCAGCAGTTTCTGGCGCTGAAGCATACTCAACGGCACTGGCTGCGCGTTATGGAGAACCGGGGCGGCGATAATTTCCGGGGCGGGAGTGGCTGGCAAAATGGCATCGTCGCCGGCATCGCCTTTATCCAGCAGCGCATCGGCGGTGCCGGTGCGTCGCTGAAACGCATCCATTTTACCCAGCACCTCGCGGCTGCCGGCGCTGGACAGCGGCAGGTGCTGGCCGTTAAGGGTGAATTCGATTTTGCGCTGATTCGTTAACGCCTGTAGCAGGGCGGTGGTCTGATCGCTGTCGAGGCGAAAGTGGCTGTCGTCGAGAGCGTCCAGCGCGCCAAAATCCCGGTCGTCGATCAGCAGGCTGGCGGTGGAGTCGGCGGGGATATCGTGCTCGATTTGCGCAAAGGTTACCGTGGCGGTGAGGTGCTGTTCGCTGCCCGCGTTGCGGGTCAACAGCACGCTGACCTCACCCATGCGGACGCCGTAACCCGCCGCCCGGCAGGCGCCGGTATTATCGCAGGCGAGCTCCCAGTCTTTTTGTGCAAAGGAAAAACCTTGCAGGGGAGCCGCCAGCAGGGGCGTAGAGCAGAGGCCCAGCCAGGCAGCCCAGAAGAACGCGCGCATATCAATCCCTGTCAGCAATCAGTGAGGGGGAAATTATAGGCGCGACGTGGCGGTTAGGATATCAGAATCAGGTCAAGGCGCCGCCCATACGGCACTGGGCGAAGCGTAGAATATCTTCAGCCAGCCGCCGGGCGGTATCCACATCCGTCTGGCTACGTTTGACCAGCAGACGGCTCAGACAGCCCTCGACAATCAGCTCCATCTGCTTGGCGACCATTTCCGGGTCATCCACCTCCAGCTGAGTCAGCAGCTCGTGAGTGTAGGCCAGCGAAGCCCGCTTCTGCTGTTCCGCCAGCTGGTGAATGGGGTGCTGAGGATCCGGGTAGAAGGTGCAGGCGGCGATAAACAGGCAGCCCGGGTACCGCTGGTTGCTTACGCAGGTGGTGAGTGCGGCATAGCGTGCCAGCAGCTTTTGCTCTGCGCTTAAGGTCTCGTCCAGCAGGAGCTGACGACGCCAGGCATCCACCTGCTGGCTCAGATAGCGAAGCGCGTCGTACAGCAGCGCTTCGCGGTCAGGCCAGAAGCGTTTCAGGTCGCTCGTCGGGCAGGACACGCGCTCAGCGACCATCTCCAGCGACGTGTTGGCGATACCTTCAATTTCAAGAATCTTAATGGCTTCTGCCAGGACGTCTTCACGTAGCACGGTGTTCTCCTCCATCTTTCCTCCTAAAGTGTCGCTCACGCTTGCCAATCGCGCAAATGGGCGCTGAATGCCGCGGCATCCATAAAGCCGGTGACTCGCCGCTCAGGCTGTTCCTGACCCTCAGCGTTGAAGAACAGGATCGTCGGCAGACCCAGCACCTGCAGGTGTTTCAGCAGCGCGACGTCTTGCGGGCTGTTCTTCGTCACATCAACCTGTAATAACACGGTGCCTTTCAGCGCCTGCTGCACGTCAGGTGAACTAAAGGTGTATTTTTCAAACTCTTTGCAGGCCACGCACCAGTCGGCGTAAAGATCGAGCATCACCGGTTGACCTTTCGCCTGCGCCAGCGCCTGGTCAAGCTCGGCCACCGAGCTGACGCGGGTGAAAGCCAGGTGCGCCTGCTGCTCGACCGCCGGGGCGCCAAACGCCCAGTCCTGCAGAGGCCGCGCGCTGACCAGCGCGGCAGCAAGCAGGATGATTTGTACCAGCCGCATCCACGGCCGGGTAGCGCCCAGCGAGGTGATAAACGCCCAGCTGAAGAAGGCGACGCCAAGCATTGACCACAGACGTAATCCCCACGGATCGCCGACAATGCGCTCCAGCAGGAAAACGGGCAGAGCCAGGATCACGAACCCGAAGGCGGTCTTCACATGGCTCATCCACGGGCCGCTCTTCGGCAGCAGACGGTTGCCAAATACGGTGACGAGGATCAATGGCAGGCCCATGCCCAGCGCGTAGAGGTACAGCGTGCCGCCGCCCAGCCACAGATTACCGCTCTGGGCGATATACAACAGAATGGCGCTTAGCGGCGCGGTGGTGCAGGGAGAGCAGATCAGCCCGGCAATAGCGCCCATCGCAAAGACCCCGCCGGGCGAGCCGCCCTGGCGCTTATTACTGAGCAGCGTCAGCCGGGTCTGCAGCGACGACGGCAGCTGCAGCGTGAACAGGCCGAACATGGAGAGCGCCAGCAGTATAAACACCGCCGACAGGCCGACCAGGACATACGGGTGCTGCAGGGCCGCCTGGAACTGCAGCCCGGCGGCGGCTACCACCAACCCCAGCGCGGTATAGGTCAGGGCCATCCCCTGGACGTAAATAAAGGCCAGCAGCAGAGCGCGCGCGGTGGAAAGCCGCTGTTTTCCGCCCAGCACGATGCCCGAAATCAGCGGGTACATCGGCAGCACGCAGGGGGTGAAGGCGATACCAATGCCAATCAGCAGCGCCCACAGGGCGGTGAAGGGCAGACGAGCGGGGACGTCTGCTGGCGGCGCCATGGCAGGCGCCTGCGGCACGGCGTTCTCCTCCATCGG
>OGZE01001347.1_pt1 | contig 14748 bp, 9 predicted proteins | sample 1576731 | NCBI WGS metagenome assembly OGZE01 (sample SAMEA3541503, study PRJEB24748) | human gut metagenome | biome: human gut; feature: human-associated habitat; material: faeces | place: China | collected 2012 | reverse complement strand
TTTCGGATTATTGAAAACCGGATTTATTAGCTGTTGGCTGTGCATGTCGCCGGGATCCGCGCCGCCTGGCAACAGCTGGCGACGCACGGCGCCCGCGAGGCCGTCGCCCGCGCGCTGAATTCTTAACAATATTTGCGCTTATGCGGACAGAATTCTCTTCTGTCCGCCTCAGGACTTCTCTTTTCCCCCTTTTTTCGTCAGGATAGGCGTAACTGTTACAACATTACATTTATCCTGGAGAAAAGAGTGACCAGAACCAATTTGATCACCGGCTTTCTCGGCAGCGGTAAGACGACCTCGATTCTTCATCTGCTGGCGCAGAAGCCTGCGGATGAAAAATGGGCCGTACTGGTTAACGAGTTTGGCGAAGTCGGGATAGACGGCGCGCTGCTGGCCGACAGCGGCGCCCTGCTCAAAGAGATCCCCGGCGGCTGCATGTGCTGCGTCAATGGCCTGCCGATGCAGGTTGGGCTGAACACCCTGCTGCGCCAGGGCAAACCCGATCGCCTGCTGATCGAACCCACCGGTTTGGGCCACCCAAAGCAGATCCTCGATATCCTCACCGCGGCGGTGTATGAGCCCTGGATCGATCTGCGCGCCACCCTGTGCATCCTCGATCCGCGTCAGCTACTGGACGAGAAAGCGGTCAACAACGACAACTTTCGCGATCAGCTAGCCGCGGCGGACATCATTGTGGCGAATAAAAGTGATCGGGAAACCGCCGAAAGCGCCCGGGCGCTGGCCGACTGGTGGCAGCGCTGGGGCGGCGAGCGTCGCAAGGTGTCGGCAATCCAGGGCAATATCGATCTGGCCCTGCTCGATGAGCCACGACGGAACACCGCCCCACTGCCGGCGAGCGGGGAGCACGCCCATCGCCATCCCCCAACAGCCGGTCTCGCCGCCCTTAGCCTGGCGGAACACCAGCGCTGGCGCCGACATCTCAACAATGGCCAGGGCTATCAGGGCTGCGGCTGGATCTTCGACGCGGAGACGGTTTTTGACACCATCGGCCTGCTCGAATGGGCCAGGCTGGCGCCAGTGGGGCGCGTTAAAGGCGTGATGCGCATTGCCGAGGGGGCGGTGCGAATCAACCGTCAGGGGGAGGATCTCCATATCGAGACCCTCAGCGTCGCTCCGCCCGATAGCCGGATCGAGCTTATTTCCGCGAATGAAGCCGACTGGAACGCACTCCAGACCACGTTGTTGAGGCTTCGTTTAAGTTAAGGCGGCTAAGGTTGCCGCCGACTGTCACAAAATCGCAATGGCTATGATGAAAAACCGAATTCCTTTAATCCTGCTGCTTAACATCGCGGGTGTAGCGCTATTTTGCTCCTGGTATCTGCCAGCCAACCATGGCGCGTGGTTGCCGGTCGACTCCGCGATCTTCCATTTCTTTAACCATGGCGTCAGCGTCAGCCATGCTTATGCCTGGCTGCTGGCGATCATCAACAATCGCGCCTTCGACGCCTGTTCGCTGCTGGCGATGGGCTGCCTGATGCTGAGCTATTGGCTAAAGGCGCCGACTGCAGGCCGTCGTCAGATCGCCATCATGGGCCTGGTGATGCTGCTGGCGGCGGTGATCATCAACCAGCTCGCACAACACCTGATGCCGGTACAGCGCGCCAGCCCGTCGCTGTTTTTTAGCGATATTACCCGCGTCAGCGACGTCGTTAACTTCCCCACTAAGGATGCGTCGAAGGACAGCTTCCCTGGCGATCATGGGATGATGCTGCTGATCTTCGCCAGCTTTATGTGGCGCTATTTTGGCCGTCGCGCGCTGGGCGTCGCGCTGATTATCTTTGTGGTCTTTGCTTTCCCGCGGGTAATGATTGGCGCCCACTGGTTTAGCGATATTGCCGTCGGCTCCCTGACCGCCGTGCTGATCGGCGCGCCCTGGGTATTGATGACCCCGCTGAGCGATAAATTGATCGCCTTTTTCGATCGCTACTTACCCAGCAGAATATCGGCCAAATAATGTCTCCGGCAGCCGCCAAAGTCATTAACTATAAGGGGACCTTTTGGGTCCCTTTTTACATTTTCCCTTTTTTTCAACATGACGTTCATCTTCTTGTCACATTAATCCCGTGACAAATGAAGGAATTGTCTGTTTTTTGCCCGATATTGCCGTAATTTTGGCCTTTCCCGATGATTCACTTTTTGTCACCAAAATACTTATAAGAAATCGCGCAAAACCGCTCGCCATGCGGCGTTTGATAGGGTAATCTCGTTCTCGTTTTGCCTTTTCCGCAGCATTAATTCAGGGCATGAATAAAATTGTGCGTGACTGCACAAATTTAAGCTTAAGGAATTGTCTCATTGCGGATGGGTATTTAGGCTCTAACACGTTTGGCATTTTTTATAACGACATTGTCGTTAAGGACAACAAGGGAAAATAAACAGCATGGTCAAATCTCAGCCGATTTTGAGATATATCTTGCGGGTAGCCCCCGCGATTGCAGTAGCGGTTCTGCTTTCCGCGTGTAGTTCAACAAGTACCGCCAGGAATATGCATTCTGAGACGCATGCTGTGGGTAGTGGCGATTTATCATCACTGCAAGCCTCTCAGGATGAATTTGAAACGATGGTCCGTAACCTGGACGTAAAGTCCCGTTTAATGGATCAGTATGCCAGCTGGAAAGGCGTGCGTTACCGCCTCGGCGGCAGCACCCGCAAGGGTATCGACTGCTCAGCGTTTGTGCAGCGCACCTTCCGCGAACAATTTGGTCTGGAACTGCCGCGTTCAACCTCTGAACAGCAGGAAACCGGAAAATCGATTTCCCGTGCCCAACTGCGTACAGGCGATCTGGTTCTGTTTCGCGCCGGCTCTACCGGCCGCCATGTCGGGATCTACCTCGGCAACAACCAGTTTGTTCACGCCTCCACCAGCAGCGGGGTGACTATCTCCAGCATGGATGAGCCGTACTGGAAAAAGCGCTACAATGAAGCGCGTCGAGTCCTGAGCCGCTCGTAAACTGTCCTCTACCGCCGCCGGTTATCCCTTGGCTGGCTGCGGGATAAAAAACACTGCCCCAGGCAGTGTTTTTTTTTGCCACCTGGTTCTCAACGTCGCAAAATAAGCTATGTCTTTTAAGTGGGAATGAGAAAAACGACGACCGACACTCCGTTGATGCGCTTCAATAACACGGAAAGAATCTGGCTATGCTTACTCGCTACTTTTCGCCCCAGCGTAAAACCTGGTTAACCAGCCTGAGCGTGGGGATCATCGTCGCGCTGTTGGCCGGGAGCATTCAGTTTATGGTGATCTACCATAACCGGGCCGAGCGTTTCGACGCCATTATCAACAATGTTAATACCTATCTGAAAAGCTATTTTCACGACCTGCGCCAGACCATTGACGGCCTGCAGCCGCTGGTGGACCAGCCCTGCGAGAATATTGACTCCGGGCTTACCTCCCACGCCGCGTTCAGCCCCAACGTCCGCGCTTTCCTGCTGGTCAAAAACGGCATCGCCTTTTGCTCATCGGCTACGGGAGCCATGAATACGCCCCTCAGCCAGCTGATCCCGGCCATCGATATCAGCAAACCCGTTGCTATGGCGATTTTACCAGGCACGCCGATGATGCCGAAGAGCGCGGCGCTGGCGCTGTGGGTAGGTAAACCCGGCGATCAAAACAGCGGCATTTTCGTGTCGATTAACGCTAATCTCACACCGTATATCCTCTATTCCGCGCGGCAAAACGATTTCAGCGGCATTGCGCTGGCCATCGATCACACCGCTATCTCCACCTTCAGTAATCGGCTGGTGGATCCGCAAACGCTGCATAACGCGCCGATCCGCCAGGCACAGATCGAGGGCTTACCGCTGAAGGTCTATCTGTATGCCAACAGCTGGCTGGCGGAAAATACGCAGTTTGCTCTGCTGCTCGGGGTCGTCTGCGGCCTGCTGGCGGGGCTGCTCTGCTATTACGTGCTGACGATCAAATCGGATCCGCGAAAATCCATTCTGCTGGGGATCAAAAATAACCAGTTCTACATCGTTTATCAGCCGGTGGTTAATGCTCAGACTCTACGTATCAGCGGCGTGGAGGTCCTAATGCGCTGGCGCCATCCGGTGGTTGGTGAAATTCCGCCCGACGTTTTTATTAACCTGGCCGAAACCCAGCAGATGATCGTGCCGCTAACCCATCACCTGCTCGCGCTGATCGCCAGCGACGCTGCGGTGTTGAAGCGTATTCTGCCGCGCGGCGTGAAGCTGGGGCTGAATATTTCCCCTGCCCATCTGCAGGCCGACAGCTTCCGCGACGATATGCTGCGCTTCGCCGCCGCGCTGCCAGCCGACCACTTTCACGTGGTGCTGGAGGTAACCGAGCGGGCGATGATTGATAAAGAAAAATCGATGGCTAACTTCGCCTGGCTCCACCGCCAGGGATTCGAAATCGCGATTGATGATTTCGGCACCGGGCATAGCGCGCTGATCTATCTCGAACGCTATAACTTCGATTATCTGAAGATCGATCGCGGTTTTGTGCAGGCGATTGGTACTGAAACAGTAACCTCGCCGGTGCTGGATGCGGTACTGACCCTCAGCCGCCGGCTGAAATTAATGACCGTCGCCGAAGGGGTGGAGACCCAGGAACAGGCGGAGTGGCTTCGCGGCCAGGGCGTTCATTTCCTGCAGGGATACTGGATCAGCCGACCGCTGTCGCTGGCCGGGCTGGTGGCTGCGCACGATGAACCCGCGAACTATTTCACAACGCGCTAAGTCTCACTTATGATGCGGGAACGGATGTCGGCCATGGGGGCCGGCCATGACAGGGTATTCTGCCGCCTATGTATGCGCGCCTCTTTCTGATTCTGCTGGCTCTGTTTAGCCTGGACGCTAAGGCGCAAACCATTCAGGAAAGCGTAGCCTTCGCGATTATCGGCGAACCGAAATACGCCGCCGGTTTCAGTCATTTTGATTACGTCAATCCCAGGGCGCCGAAAGGCGGCACCCTCACCCTGGCGGCGATCGGCACCTTTGATAACTTCAACCGTTATGCGCTGCGCGGCAACCCCGCGGTACGCACGGAGGCGCTCTACGATACCCTGTTCACCACCTCGGATGATGAGCCCGGCAGCTACTACCCGCTGATTGCCCAGCGGGCGCGCTATGCCGAGGACTATTCCTGGATGGAGATCGCGCTCAACCCGCGCGCCCGCTTCCATGACGGCACGCCGATCACCGCCCGCGATGTGGCGTTTACCTTCAACAAGTTTATGACCGAAGGGGTGCCGCAGTTTCGCCTGTTTTATAAAGGCACCACCGTGAAGGCCATCGCGCCGTTGACCGTGCGTATTGACCTCGGCCAGCCCGGCAAAGAGAACATGCTGAGTCTGCTGAGCCTGCCGGTGATGCCCGAGGCGTTCTGGCGCCAGCACAAACTCAGCGACCCGTTGTCGAAGCCGCCGCTGGCCAGCGGGCCATACCGCATCAGCGCCTGGCGAATGGGGCAATATATTACCTATTCCCGGGTCGCCGACTACTGGGCGGCCGACCTGCCGGTCAACCGCGGTCGCTGGAATTTCGATACGCTGCGCTATGACTATTATCTCGACGACAATGTCGCTTTCGAAGCCTTTAAAGCGGGAGCCGTCGATCGCCGGGAAGAGACCGTCGCCAAAAACTGGGCTACCCGCTACGTCGGTCGCAACTTCAGCCGCGGCTACATCATTAAAGATGAGCATACCAATACCTCGGCGCAGGATACCCAGTGGCTGGCGTTCAATATTCAGCGCCCGATTTTTGCCGATCGCCGGGTGCGGCAGGCCATTACCCTGGCGTTCGATTTCGAATGGATGAACAAGGCGCTGTTTTACAGCGCCTATCAGCGCGCCAACAGCTATTTCCAGAACACCGAATATGCCGCCCGCAGCCTGCCCGACGCAGCCGAGCTGGCCCTGCTGACGCCGATGAAAAAAGAACTGCCCCCGGAGCTCTTCAGCCAGGTTTACCAGCCGCCGGTCTCCCGCGGCGATGGCTTCGACCGCGCCAACTTACTCAAAGCCGACGCCCTGCTCAATGCGGCGGGCTGGACGGTGAAGAACCAGCGCCGGGTCAACGCCGCCACCGGCAAGCCGCTGCGCTTTGAGCTACTGCTGCCGGCCGGAGGCAATGACCGCTGGGTGCTGCCGTTTCAGCACAACCTGCAGCGTCTGGGGATCGTCATGGATATTCGTCAGGTTGATAATTCGCAGTACAGCAACCGCCGCCGCAGCCGGGATTACGACATGATGCCAAGCCTGTGGCGCGCCATGCCCTGGCCGGGGACCGACCTGCAAATCTCCTGGGCGTCCGACTATATTCACTCCAGCTACAACGCGCCGGGGGTGCAAAGCCCGGTAGTGGATAAGCTGATTGCGCAGATCCTGCAGTGGCAGGGCAATAAGCAGAAACTGATCCCTCTCGGTCGGGCGCTGGATCGTGTGCTGACCTGGAATAACTACATGTTGCCGATGTGGTATATGGCGCAGGACCGCACCGCGTGGTGGAATAAGTTCTCTTTCCCCGCGACCCGCCCCATCTATTCGTCCGGCCTCGATACCTGGTGGTACGACGTGAACAAAGCGGCCACCCTCCCCGCGGACAGACGCTAAGGACATCCCATGGGCAGCTACCTGATCCGCCGTTTGCTGTTAGTCATCCCCACCCTGTGGGCCATCATCACCATTAACTTTTTTATTGTCCAGATCGCGCCTGGCGGCCCGGTCGATCAGGCCATCGCCGCCATCGAGTTTAATCAGCGCGGCGGGATGCCGGGGGCTGGCGACGGCGGGATGGGCGCCAGCCATGCCCGCACCGGCGCAGGCAATATCAGCGAGGGTCACTATCGCGGCGGGCGCGGCCTCGACCCGGAAGTCATCGCCGAGATCACCCACCGCTACGGCTTCGATAAACCTCTCCACGAGCGCTATCTGAAGATGCTGGGCGATTATCTGCGCTTTGATTTCGGCGACAGCCTGTTTCGCAGCGCCTCCGTGCTGCAGCTGATTAAAGACAGCCTGCCGGTCTCGGTGAGCCTCGGGCTGTGGAGCACGCTGATTATCTATCTGGTCTCCATTCCGCTGGGCATCCGCAAAGCGGTCAGCAACGGCAGCCGCTTTGATATCTGGAGCAGTACGCTGATTATCATTGGCTATGCGATCCCTGCCTTTCTGTTCGCCATCCTGCTGATCGTGATTTTTGCCGGCGGCAGCTATTTCGACCTCTTCCCGCTGCGCGGTCTGGTCTCGCCAAATTTCGACACCCTCCCCTGGTATCAGAAGATCCTCGACTACCTGTGGCACATCACCCTGCCGGTGCTGGCGACGGTAATTGGCGGCTTTGCCGCGCTGACTATGCTGACCAAAAACAGCTTCCTCGACGAGATCCGCAAACAGTATGTGGTCACCGCCCGCGCCAAAGGCGTTGGTGAGAAACAGATCCTCTGGGGACACGTGTTCCGTAACGCCATGCTGTTGGTGATCGCCGGCTTCCCGGCCACCTTTATCAGTATGTTCTTTACCGGCTCGTTGCTGATCGAAGTGATGTTCTCGCTAAACGGCCTGGGTCTGCTGGGCTATGAAGCGACGGTCTCCCGCGACTATCCGGTGATGTTCGGCACGCTCTATATTTTCACTCTGATTGGCCTGCTGCTGAATATCGTCAGCGATATCAGCTATACGCTGGTCGACCCGCGCATTGATTTTGAGGGCCGCTAATGTCTTTCTTCAGTCCCGTTAATCAGGCCCGCTGGGCGCGCTTTCGCCACAACCGTCGCGGCTACTGGTCGCTGTGGCTGTTTTTAATTCTCTTTCTTTGCAGCCTGGGCGCCGAGCTGCTGGCCAACGATCGCCCGCTGCTGGTGCAGTACCGGGGCCAGCTGTACGTCCCGGTGTTAAAAAACTACACCGAGCAAACCTTCGGCGGCGCGTTCGCCACCGCCGCCGACTATCAGGATCCCTGGCTGCAGCACCAGCTGGCGACTCACGGCTGGGCGCTATGGCCGCCAGTACGCTTCGGCGCGACGACAATTAATTTTGCCAGCACGGTTCCCTTTCCATCGCCGCCCTCAGCCAGCAACTGGCTCGGCACCGACGCCAACGGCGGCGATGTGCTGGCGCGGATCCTCTATGGGACACGCATCTCGGTGCTCTTCTGTCTGCTGCTGACGCTGTTCTCCAGCGTGCTGGGGGTGCTGGCCGGGGCGATACAGGGTTACTACGGCGGTAAAATCGACCTGTGGGGACAGCGCTTTATCGAAGTCTGGTCCGGCATGCCAACGCTGTTCCTGATCATCCTGCTCTCCAGCGTCGTGCAGCCGGGCTTCTGGTGGCTGCTGGCAATCACCGTTCTCTTTGGCTGGATGACGCTGGTGGGCGTGGTGCGCGCGGAATTTCTCCGCACCCGCAACTACGACTATGTTCGGGCGGCGCAGGCGTTAGGGGTTAGCGACCGGCAGATCATCCTGCGGCATATGTTGCCCAACGCGATGGTGGCGACCCTCACCTTTCTGCCCTTTATCCTGTGCAGCTCCATTACCACCCTGACGTCGCTGGATTTTCTCGGCTTCGGCCTGCCGCTCGGCTCGCCCTCCCTCGGCGAGCTGCTGCTGCAGGGCAAAAACAACCTGCAGGCGCCCTGGCTGGGCATTGCCGCATTTCTCTCCGTCGCCGTGCTGCTGACGCTACTGATTTTTATCGGTGAAGCGGTTCGCGACGCCTTTGACCCGAGTAAGGCGGTGTAATATGACCCACCCGCTATTAGCTATCGACAATCTCTCTATTGCCTTTCGCCAGCAGGGCGGGACGCAGACCGTGGTGCATAATCTGTCGCTCGAGGTGGCGGTCGGCGAAACGCTGGCCCTGGTGGGCGAATCCGGCTCCGGTAAGAGCATCTCCGCCCTGTCGGTGCTGCGGCTGCTCCCTACCCCGCCGGCCAGCTACCCCAGCGGTGACATCCGTTTTCATGGCCAGTCGCTGCTGCATGCGGATGAGGCGACCCTGCGCGGCGTGCGCGGCAACCGGATCGCGATGATCTTTCAGGAGCCGATGGTATCGCTCAACCCCCTGCATACCCTGGAAAAACAGCTCTACGAAGTGCTGTCATTACACCGGGGAATGCGCAAACAGGCGGCGCGCGGGGAGATCCTCGACTGCCTGGAGCGCGTCGGGATCCGTCAGGCGCCGCGGCGGCTGGCGGACTATCCGCATCAGCTCTCCGGCGGCGAGCGCCAGCGGGTGATGATCGCCATGGCGTTGCTGACTCGCCCGGAGCTGCTGATCGCCGACGAGCCGACTACCGCCCTGGACGTATCGGTGCAGGCGCAAATTCTGCAACTGCTGCGCGAGCTGAAGCAGGAGCTGAACATGGGGCTGCTGTTTATCACTCATAACCTGAGCATCGTCCGCCAGCTGGCTGACCGGGTGGCGGTAATGCAGAACGGCCGCTGCGTGGAACACAATGACTGTCGGGCGCTGTTCAGCGCGCCAGCGCATCCCTACACCCAACGCCTGCTGGATAGCGAGCCGGACGGGGAGCCTGTGCCGCTGGCCGCCGATGCCCCGGTGCTGCTGCAGGCGGACGATTTAAAGGTGGCGTTTCCCGTTCGCAAAGGGATCCTGCGTCGGGTGGTCGATCATCATCGGGTGGTCAACAGCCTCAGCTTTCAGCTGCGCGCCGGCGAGACGCTGGGCCTGGTGGGCGAATCGGGATCGGGAAAAAGCACCACCGGTCTGGCGCTGCTGCGCCTGATCTCATCCGAGGGAAGGATAACTTTTGCCGGCCAGCCGATTCAGGGGCGTAACCGCCGACAGCTGCTACCGCTGCGCCGACAGATGCAGGTGGTTTTTCAGGATCCGAACTCGTCGCTCAATCCGCGCCTCACGGCGCAGCAGATCATTGAGGAAGGCTTGCGCGTCCACCAGCCGACGCTGACGGCGGCCGAACGCGAACAGGCGGTGATCCTTGCCATGCAGGAGGTCGGCCTCGACCCGGCCAGCCGCCAGCGCTATCCGGCGGCGTTCTCCGGTGGCCAGCGACAGCGTATCGCCATCGCCAGAGCGTTGATCGTCAAACCGCAGCTGATCGTCCTCGATGAACCGACCTCATCGCTGGACAAAACCGTTCAGGCGCAGATCCTGAACCTGCTGAAAGCCTTACAGCGAAAGCATCAGCTGGCCTATATTTTTATCAGCCATGATTTAGGCGTGGTGCGGGCGCTGTGTCACCAGGTAATGGTGCTGCGTCAGGGAGAGGTGGTCGAACAGGGCGAGTGCAAGTCCGTCTTCAGCGCACCCCGGCATGAGTATACCCGCCAGCTGCTGGCGCTAAGCTGACGGTCAGAAAGGGTTATTGCCGGAGAAGGGCTCGGCGATGGCCACGCCAAAGTTTTTCAGACGACAGGTGGCGGCAAACTCATCCTGCAGGTTAACGAACAGGCAGGGTTCGCCTTCGCACTCCAGCACGGAACAGTCGACTTCGATGTCGCTTAACGCCTGGCTGAGCTTATGCATCACCGGCCAGGCTTTCTCACCGTCCGGGCTCAGCAATTTCAGGGCAACGAGACTGTTCTCGTTCTGCGCGCCGTTTTGCGGAATCGGTTCAACTCTGGAACCCGCAAAACCGGCCAGCCAGCGATAGCTCTGCGGCAGACGGTGTACGATAGAGAGTTGTTGTGTATTCACTTGGTTTCCCCGGAAGCAAAAGGCTTCACAATAAATTTACATCAATATTAACACACTGTTGACAAATAGTCCTGCCTTGAGGCAGAAAACGTTTACAGCGGCGGCGGACCAGGGTTAAGCGCTTATAATCCAGCGCTTTATTTTTTATACCCGGCGAGCCGATTGGCGCTATATGTACCCGTTTCTGTGATCCAAAACAACTTTTTTATCGCAACAATGCGACTTTTTACACTAATTGATTTTACATAAAGGAAACAAATCGCAGAACCCTGAAGCCCATTGCGGTTGACATGCATCAAGAAAGGGGCGATTTCGCCCCTGAAAATGTGACCTAGCGTGCGATTTTTCGCCGCCGGGATGCGTAAAGCGAGAAGAAAATAGAGCAGGTTGCGCAGAAGGCAATAGAGATCAGCATCGGCCAGGCGTTGGTAAACGTCGCCATCGACAGCAGCGCGCCGATAATCGCCCCGATACCGAAACGGAAAGTCCCCGCCAGCGACGAAGCAGTGCCTGCCATATGCGGAAACTCATCGAGGATCACCGCCATGGCGTTAGACGACACCATGGATACGCAGCCGACAAAGGCCGCTACGCCGATCACCAGTGACCAGAAGCCGACATCCAGCAGCGCGCAGACCACCATCCACACCGCCATGGCAAACTGGATCCACAGCCCGGCGCGGAACATACGCAACGCCCCTACCCGCCGCACAAACCGGCTGTTGAACATGGTCATCAGAAACAGAAAAACGATGTTCAGCGCAAAATAGTAGCCAAAGTGCTGAGGCGCGACGTGGTTTATATTGATGTAGACAAAGGGACCGGCGCTAAGGAAAGAGAACATGCCCGCGAAGCTAAAGCCGCTCGCCAGCATATAGCTCAGTACCCGCTTGTGGCGGAACAGAGTGGCAAAGTTACCCAGCGTGGTGCGCAGATGGAACGGCTGACGCCTTTCAGCCGGCAGCGTTTCGCGGATAAACAGGCCGATCATCAGCGAGGCCAGCAGGGCCACCAGGGCGAGGATCCAAAAGATGGCATGCCAGCTGAACCAGACCAACACCGCCCCGCCGACCATCGGCGCCACCAGCGGCGCAATGGTCGTGACCAGCATGACAAACGACATCATGCGCGAAAACTCATCTTTCGGATAGATGTCGCGCATCAGGGCGTTAATCACCACGCTGGCCGCCGCGGCTGCCAGTCCGTGGAAGAAACGCATGACAATCAGCATATCGACGGTTTGCGACAGGGCGCAGGCTACCGCCGCCGCCGCGAAGACCAGCGTCCCGCCGAGGATCACCGGCTTGCGGCCAAGGCTGTCCGCCATCGGGCCGTACAGCAGCTGACCCAGCGCAAAGCCGAGGATATAGGTGCTGAGCGTCATCTGCGCGCTGCCGTCCGGGACGTTATACTGGGCGGCAATCACCGGCAGGGCCGGAAGATACATATCAATAGACAGCGGCATCAGCATGGCCAGCAGGCCAAGGATAAACACAATCCCCAGTGAAGAATTCTGCTTCAGCGTCACGTTTTACTCCGTGGCTGCGGGGCGCCCACGCTGGCGATTTCCGCTTCCGTCAGCGGACGATATTCACCCGGCGCCAGCGATTCATCCAGCAGGATGTCGCCGATGCGTTCCCGATGCAGGCCAACCACGTGGTTGCCCACGGCGGCGAACATGCGTTTCACCTGATGGTAGCGGCCTTCGCTGATGGTGAGGCGCACTTCGGTCGGAGTGATAACTTCCAGCAACGCCGGTTTGGTGAGATCTTTTTCGTTATGCAGCTGGACGCCTTTGGCGAACAGCTCCGCGGTCCCTTCCGCCAGCGGGCTTTCCAGCGCCACCAGATAGGTTTTTTCACAGTGGTGGCGCGGCGAGGTAATGCGATGCGACCACTGGCCGTCATCGGTCATCAGCACCAGCCCGGTGGTGTCGATATCCAGCCGTCCGGCGGCGTGCAGCTTATGCGCCACCGGCTCGTCGAGGAAATAAAGGATAGTCGGATGATCGGGATCGTCGGTGGAACAGACGTACCCTTGCGGCTTGTTGAGCATAAAGTAACGCGGGCCATTCTGCTGGGTCAGCGTATTTCCGTCATACTCCACCTCGTGCTCCGGCTGGAGCTTAAAAGAGGCATCTTTCACAATGTCGCCGTCCACGGTAACGCGGCTGCCGCGAATTTCACGCCCGGCAATAGCCCGGCTGACGCCCAGCTGCTGAGCGATAAACTTATCAAGTCGCATGAGATTTTTTTAGCCTGTCATAGTGCTGGAGCGGGCAAATCGCCCGAAAAAGAAGAATTTCACCGGCTAGTATAACGGGCTCTTAACACCACTCAAGGGAAAAGATTCATGGCATACTATTCGCCAGTTAATTAGCCCCGTGAATTCATGACTTTTACATTACGTCCTTACCAACAAGAAGCCGTCGATGCCACCCTCGCCTGGTTCCGTCGCCATACCGAGCCGGCGGCGATTGTCCTGCCCACCGGCGCGGGCAAAAGTCTGGTGATCGCCGAGCTTGCCAGGCTGGCGCGCGGCCGCGTGCTGGTGCTGGCCCATGTCAAAGAGCTGGTGGCGCAGAACCATGCCAAATACTGCGCCCTTGGCCTCGAGGCGGATATCTTCGCCGCCGGTCTGCAGCGAAAAGAGAGCCACGGCAAAGTGGTGTTCGGCAGCGTGCAGTCGGTGGCGCGCAATCTCGACCAGTTTCGCAGCGAATTTTCGCTACTCATCGTCGATGAATGCCACCGCATCAGCGATGATGACGACAGCCAGTATCAGCAGATCATCGGTCACCTGCGGCAGGTCAATCCGCAGATCCGGCTGCTCGGCCTGACGGCCACGCCGTTCCGCCTTGGCAAGGGCTGGATCTATCAGTTCCATTATCATGGGATGGTGCGCGGCGATGAAAAGGCCCTGTTCCGCGACTGCATCTATGAGCTACCGCTGCGCTATATGATTAAACACGGCTATCTGACGCCGCCGGAGCGCCTCGATATGCCGGTGGTGCAGTACGATTTCAGCCGCCTGCAGGCGCAAAGCAACGGCCTGTTCAGCGAAGCCGATCTTAACCATGAGCTGAAAAAACAACAGCGTATCACGCCGCATATTGTCAGCCAGATCGTGGAGTTCGCCGAAAACCGCAAAGGGGTGATGATCTTTGCCGCCACCGTGGAACACGCCCGGGAAGTGACCGGCCTGCTGCCGGTAGGCCAGGCGGCGCTGATCACCGGCGAAACGCCTGGGCCGGAGCGGGATCGCATCATCGAGGCCTTTAAAGCGCAGGCGTATCGCTATCTGGTGAACGTCGCGGTGCTGACCACCGGCTTCGACGCCCCGCACGTCGACCTGATCGCCATCCTCCGCCCCACCGAGTCGGTGAGTCTTTACCAACAGATCGTTGGCCGCGGTCTGCGCCTGGCGCCGGGGAAAACCGACTGTCTGATCCTCGACTACGCCGGCAATCCGCATGACCTGTACGCCCCGGAAGTAGGGACGCCGAAGGGCAAAAGCGACAACGTGCCGGTGCAGGTCTTCTGCCCAGCCTGCGGCTTCGCCAATACCTTCTGGGGCAAAACCACCGCCGACGGCACCTTGATTGAACACTTTGGCCGCCGCTGCCAGGGGTGGTTCGAAGATGACGACGGCCACCGCGAACAGTGCGACTTCCGCTTTCGCTTTAAAAACTGCCCGCAGTGTAATGCGGAAAACGACATCGCCGCCCGCCGTTGCCGGGAGTGCGACACTATACTGGTTGACCCGGACGATATGCTGAAGGCGGCGCTGAAACTGAAGGACGCGCTGGTGCTGCGCTGCAGCGGCATGGCCCTGCAGCACGGCGGCGACGAGAAGGGCCCGTGGCTGAAAATCACCTACTACGATGAAGACGGGGCGGATGTCAGTGAGCGCTTCCGTCTGCAGACCCCCGCCCAGCGCACCGCCTTCGAACAACTGTTTATTCGCCCGCATACCCGCACCCCCGGGGTGCCGCTGCGCTGGATAACGCCGGCGGATATCGTGACCCAGCAGGCGCTGCTGCGCCATCCGGACTTTGTCGTCGCCCGCATGAAGGGGCAGTACT
>OGZE01001345.1_pt1 | contig 14772 bp, 16 predicted proteins | sample 1576731 | NCBI WGS metagenome assembly OGZE01 (sample SAMEA3541503, study PRJEB24748) | human gut metagenome | biome: human gut; feature: human-associated habitat; material: faeces | place: China | collected 2012 | reverse complement strand
AATAAGATGATATTCCATTTCATTATAAGATAAACTACAATCAATATATCTTTTAATTGTTGTAAACAACCATAATTGAAGATCTTTTCTTTTATTCAATTTTCTTTTTAACTGAGAAACATCTAAACATTTATTCATTAAATCATAAATATCTTGTTGATAAACACCTTCACTATGAATTAATAAATATGTTTTTACCTCCATAATAGATACATCTGTCATTTGTTCATAACTTCTTGCAAACATCTTAATCATCCCCTTTTCTTTATCTTTATTATAGGGAATTATTATTTTTTATGATGAATTTGTATCTATTTTAAAGCCAAAAAAAAGGAGTTAAATAACTCCTCTATTTTCTAAGAATTTTCTAATTTTTTGTGTTGCCGCTTTAAGTTCTTCTAAACTATAGGCATAAGAAACACGAATATAACCTTCTCCAGCTTCACCAAAAGCACTTCCTGGAACGCAAGCTACTAACTGATCATTTAATAGTTCTTCACAGAATTGTTCCGATGTTAAACCTGTTGATTTGATGCATGGGAAAACATAGAAAGCCCCTTGTGGTGTAAATGTTTTAAGTCCCATTTCATTAAATGTTTTGACTAAGAAGTTTCTTCTTGCAAGATAAGCTTGTCGCATTTTTTCAATTTCTTCGTCACAATGTCTCATTGCTTCAATGGCTCCATATTGAGCACATGTTGGTGCTGACATAATGACATATTGATGAATCTTTTTCATCATTTTAACAAGATATTCATTAGCAAGAACATAGCCTAAACGCCATCCTGTCATCGCATAAGCTTTTGAAAAACCACTCACTAAAATAACTTGATCTTTGATTTCATCAAAAGATGCAATTGAACAGAATTTATGTTCATAAGAAAGTTCTGCATAGATTTCATCAGTTATGATCATAATTCCTGATTCTTTAAAGATAGGCACCAATTTTTCATAGTCTTCTTTTGTCATAAATCCACCTGTTGGATTACTTGGATAGTTTAAAAGAATGGCCTTTGTTTTTTCATTGATAGCTTCTTTTAAAAGTTCAGGTGTTAATTTAAATTCATTTTCTTCAGTTAAAATAATGTTTCTTACTACTCCACCAGCAAGTGCAACACCTGGTGTATAAGCAACATAACTTGGTTGTAATAAAATGACTTCATCACCTGGATTAATAATTGTTCTAAAGGCTAAATCGATTCCTTCAGATCCTCCAACAGTGACAATACATTGTTCTGGTTTATAATCTAAATCAAATCTTCTTTTTTGATATTTACAAATTTCTTTTCTTAATTCTAATAATCCTTGATTTGCAGTATAGAATGTTTTTCCTTTTTCAATTGAATAGATTGCAGCTTCTCTAATTGTCCAAGGGGTTGCAAAATCAGGTTCCCCTACCCCTAAAGAAATAACACCTTCCATTTGATTGGCAAGATCAAAGAATTTACGAATTCCACTTGGTGGAATATCCTTTACAATAGGATTTACAATTTTTTCAAAATCCATTATGGAGTTACCAATAATCTTTCTGCTGCATCTTTATTATCATCCTCAACAAGTTTACCCATGTTTTTATATTGTTTTAAAACATACATTGTGGCAGTTCTTTCAATACCTTCAATAACCGCTAAACGACTATTTACGAATTTAGCAACCTCAACCATTGTTTTTCCTTTAACAATTAATAAAAACTCATAATTTCCCGCTAATAAATACATTGTATCTACTTCTGGAAAATTATAGATTTTTTTTGCAATACGATCATATCCATAATCTCTTTCAGGTTTCGCATTAACTTGAATCACAGCTGTACACACATCATGATTTGTTTTATCCCAATTGATCAAAGTATGATAACCATAGATTGTTTTATTTTTTTCTAAATCTTTAATTGTCTTATCAACATTTTCTTCTGTTTCGTTTAAGGCGGCCGCAAGATCAACGACTTCCATTTTCGCGTTGTTTTCAATTAATGATAAAAGTAAATTTTCATTCATATCCTCTTCCTCCTTATATTGACTTAATTATATGCTAAAAGAAATGAAAAATAAACATAAATTTTCTATAAATATTTTATCGTTTCTTTCATTTTATTTTTTAAATTTTCCAATGATTTTGGATAATTTTCATGAATATAATCTAAAACAATTCTTCCATTAAAATGTGAATAAAGAGAAAGAGAGGGCGTTAATAATACTATTTTCTGATTATTTAACCTTTTTTCAATATTCTTTTTTTCAAAAGAAATATGTGGCTCTAACAATATTAAATCACTATGACAGAAATCATAATTTTCTATGCATATAGATTCTATAATCCATTCTTTTTCTTCATCTTTCAGCTTTTTCATCATATCCATTTTTATAAGGTCTGACATAACACCACCTGAATTATGCAATAAGGTAACTGTAAATGGGTGTTTTTTATGATATATTTTTAAAATATCTTCTACCTTTTTTAAAATTTCTTTGCCATTTAATTTTGCATAGTCATGATTATCTATAATCATTAGTGGAATATGATTATCTTGACATTTTTTTTCATATTGCTCTTTTAAATAGGATATATGTGGTGCTAAAAGTAAAATATCACTATCAATTATTGCTGATTGACAACATATAACATCACAACAAACAATTTGATATTCATTATCAACATCAAATTGTTTCATTGCTTTTACTAACAAACTTGTAGACATTCCAGCACTACAAACTAGTGTTATTTTTTTCATTTATTAATCTCCTGTATAATTTGTTTTAATATTTCATATTTAGGATTTTGTATAAGTCTCCATTGTAATGTCTCGTCCATTAAAAATGTTGAAATCAACTGATAAAAATCATCTAAATCCTTAATTGAAGTTTTTTCTACAGATGATAAAAGGATAATTCTTATTTTTTCTTTATTCCATAATAAAGGCTTTTTTAACACCGTAACACTTACAAATGTTTGATCCGTAATTGGTTTATTACAATGTGGAAAAGCAATCCATTTATTAAATTCAGTAGAAGCCATTTTTTCTCTTTCTAAAATAAATTGCTCAAATTCATTTGGAAGCTCATAATTTTTTTACATTCATTTACTATTTTATGAATAGCTTCCTCTTTGGTTTCAAAAGAATCACACACAAAAAATAAATCTTTTGGAAAATAGTGCATGACATCATAATTCATATTTCTAAAACTTTGTGCAATTTTATCTTTGTCCTGATAATCCATAAGATGACTAATTGTAATGATAGGAATTGTTGTTTGAATATTCAAAGGAACTGTTGTAAAAATAACATCATAAGTACTTAAATCTTTAAAATCTAATTCATATACCGAAGAAACTTCTAGATGTTGAATATATTTATTAAAATTTTTCTTAAAGAAATATTCTAGTAGTTTTGCACTTGCAAGCCCCGAAGAACAAACAACCATAATATTCTTTTTTTGAATATGAACAAAATTTTGTTCTAAAGATAAATTAATATGTAAAGCAAAATATGCAATTTCATCTTCAGGTAATTGACAATTAAAACACTCATTAATAACTTTGCAACCTTTTAATGCTAATTCATACGCTATTATAAATTTCTGTTTTATTTCCTTTGTTAGTGGGTTAAACATATAAGTTTTATATTTAATCCTTTTAATTAAAGGAAAAAGATGAAAAGAAAGTGAAAGTTGTAAATTAAAGTCTTTAGATAATTGTAATCCTGAGGACTCATCCACAACTGATAGCATCATATGAATAATTTGATATATCTCTTGATCAATATGAACTGTATCAAAATTATGATTGATACCACATAAATGAATTGTTAAATAGCCTATTTCATTTTCATTATACTCAATATGTAACATATTTTTTAAAATCATCATTATTCCACAAGCATAATTCCACTCCTTTTCCTCTTTCAAATCTTCTAGCCAATCATTGGATAAATCTATATACTTATTTTCTATGATTCTTTGACAAGAAATATATACATATCTTGTCAAATTTTGTAATATCTCATCATCAACTATTAAATCATAATTAGAAATGGCAGAAATAAGAATTTGTTTCACCTTATTATAATTATCTTGTTCTATATGTAAATCTTTATAACTAAAAATTGCTTTTCTTATATTAAATTCATTGCCTTGCAAATACATACCATAGTGTGCTTTAGTTGAAATCATTACACCGTATTCAGAAAAGTAGGCCCTTATTTTCTTTAATTCTAGTTTTAATTGTGCTCTTGATAAATATATTTTTTCACATAAATCATCAATTTTTAAATATTCATCATTTTCTATAAATAAATAAAATAATTGTGAAAAACGATCTACCACTTCATAAGTATCATTTTGCATATATTTTAAAAAAGCATCCGAATCGTGTATAACTAACCGATAGCCAAAACTTCCTGATTCAATAACTGCACCCTGAATTGTTTGATTTATTCTTTTTATAAGAGTTCTTACACTTCTAGATGACATTCCTATATAACTTGCAAGAGTTTGACCGTTAATATGATCTTGAGATGTTAACTTCATCAATAATATCTTCTCATTTTTTTCCATAAGAACACCCTCTTTATCCATTCTAGCACAAAAAGGCTGTCTATTCAGCCTTTTCTAGAGCTTGTTCTTCTTTATAAGCAATATCATCTTGAACCTTAAAAAATGGATAATATGCTATAATAGAAACAATAATTAAAATAATTTGTAATACAATTCCTGATACTCCAGCAATAAGCCAGCCATCAAATAATAATGGTGTTCCTGTAGCACCCATCGCAATTCTAGGATAAGAAACAAGTCCAAAATTCATTGTAAAATAAGCTATAAGTATCATAAGTTGTGGAACTATAAAGAAAGGAATTGCCATAATTGGATTTAAAATAATTGGCATTCCAAACATTATTGGTTCATTAATTGAACAACATGATGGTAAAATAGATAACTTTCCTAATTGTTTATAACGTTTGCTTTTTGAAAAACAAAACATATCTATAGCTAATCCAATTGTATTTCCTATACCACCTAATTGAATTAAAAATACAAAACCACAAGTTAGTATGTAAGGCATTGCATGACCCGCTGCATACGCTGCTTGATTTTCTACTCCTGCTTGCATGAATAAAATAATAAGAAATGGTGTAGCAATTTGACCACCATGAATTCCAAAAAACCAAAATAACGAATTTATAAGTTGTAACAACATCATTGCCCCTAAACTACCAGAAATTGCTGAAAGAGGCGTACTTAAAAGAGAGTAAAACCATTCACTAAATGTACAATGAACCGTAAATTTAAAAATACCTCCAATAATTAAGAAAACAAAAACAATAATAAATCCTGGAATCAAAGCATTGAATGATTTTGCAACTGTAGGCGGAACACCATCAGGCATATGAATTACCCAATTATGTTTGACAACGAAACTATATATAAATCCTACTAAAATTCCAACAATTAACGCTGTAAATAATCCCTTAGCTCCTAAATAATCAAATCCTAAATAAAGTGTAGATTTAACATTTGCTAAAGGAATCATAATGAAAAAAGATAACAAAGATAATAATCCTACAGGAATAGCATCTTCTGGTAAACCTTCATTTGTAATATATACATAACCTGCTAAAAAGGCCACATAAACAGATAATGCTTCTATTGTAAATTTACTAATTAAACTAATAAGTTCACTTAAACCTGTTGAGATAATAAAATTTTGATATACATCAATTTGTAATGTTTGCAACATCGTAAATATTGAACCTATTATAATAATTGGCATTAACATATTAAATGCCGTTGAAATACACTTAAGTATTCTATTAGATCCTACTACATTAGCAATAGGAACTAACTTTTCTTCAAAATGATTCATAAACTTATTCATATTCTCTCCTCCTTAAAATGATGAATCTTTGTAAAATATACCTGCTTTTTTATAAGATGCATAATACCCTTGAGTTCCATCAAAGGTCGGAACATCACTCTTTTCTCCCACAGTATTTCCTTTTATTAATTGATCACATAAAACAATCATATCATCAATTAATTCTAGTGAAATAGGATTATTTGAGCGATATACTTGCTTTTGATGTCCTGTCCAAAAATACCATGAATTATCCACACCATATGAATTTAAATATTTTTTAGCATTCATTAAATTTTTCTTATATTCCCTAATTTTAGTACCATGTAAACATTGAATCCAAACTCCTTTTCCAGCGCCTAGAGCATCCCCACAAAAAACGAATTTATTTTTTTTATCAACAAAAACTGTTGAACCTGGTGTATGTCCTCCTAAAGGAAAAGTTTCAATAATTCTATCACCTAAATCAAACTTTTTAAAATTCTCTAATGGTAGTAATTCTTGATAAGACTTTAATTGATAATAATTTGGAAATAATAACTCATTTTCTAAATAATTATTTTTATCTAATGGTGAAAGATATACTTTATCAAATTCTAAGCTTTTAGCAACATGATCTCCATGCCCATGTGTTAAAGCAACAATTAAATCATTTGATGTAATTTTTTCTATTTCTGGTTTAATAGGTATTTTTGTATCACCTAAATCAATAACTAATGTTTTATTTTTGCCAATCAATAAATAAATATAACAATCATCTTTATCTATCAATGCGTATGTTTCACTGGCAATTTTATTTATTTCAAACATATGTTCCTCCCTTCTCCTTTAACTTTAAACTTTTTATAAAAATGTAAAAGTTGTTTTTTTTCCGTTTCTTATGGGAAGCCGATAAGAAAGAAAAATGATTTCTTTAATCATTATCTTGTAAATTTCTAAATTCATAAATACATCTTCAATATAAATAGTAATAAAATTAATTTCTTGACTTTCAAATTTATTTCTGATCTTTTGTAATTTTAATAATAAATCATTGATTTCTATTTCTAATTCCTCTACATTATCCTCTTGTGCTAATCTATAAAAATAGTCCTTATATAATAATTTCAATTGTACAAAATAATGCTCGATAGATTGTAATAAACTTTCATAGCTCATATGTAATCACCTCATAGTTCAATTATAAAAAAATAACAACTATTTTTAAGTTATACTATTTCCTCTAAATATAGGAAAATAAAAAGAAGACATGTATATATCTTGTCTAGATAAGTAAAGTGTTCTATAATAAATATGAGGTGAAATTATGATTATACAAAGTAAAAAAGTCTGGATTGCGGATCAATTCACGCCAGCACAATTAGAATTAGAAGATGGAATTATTAAAGAAATATATCCTTACAATGAAAAAGAAGTTACGAAAGATTATGGAGATTTAAGAATTCTTCCTGGTTTTATTGATATTCATTGCCATGGAGCTTATGGTTTTGATACAAATGATGCTAATCCTGAAGGATTAAGAAAATGGGCAAAAGGAATCGTTGATGAAGGAGTTACTTCTTTCCTTGCGACAACTCTTACTCAAAGTGAAGAAGTTCTTACAAATGCGGTAAGTAATGTCGCAAAAGTCGTAGAAGAAGGTTATGAAGGTGCAGAAATCTTAGGTATTCATTTTGAAGGTCCTTATTTAAATAAAGCTCATAAAGGAGCTCAGCCTGAAGAATACTGTGTTAAACCTGATATTGAACAATTTAAAAGATATCAAAAAGCAGCTCATGGTTTAATTAAATATATTACTATGGCTGTTGAAAATGATGAAGATTTTGCTCTTACAAAATATTGTAGTCAAAATAATGTAGTTGTAAGCATTGGACATTCTAATGCTACTTATGAACAAGCTGTTCAAGCATACGGCCATGGAGCAAGAAGTATGACGCATGTTTATAATGCAATGACCCCATTTACGCATCGTGCAAATGGTCTTGTTGGTGGTGCTTTACGTATTAGAAATATGTATGGAGAAATTATTTGTGATGGAAATCATTCTACTCTTGCTGCTTTAAATAATTTCTTTACTTCAAAAGGTCCTGATTATAGTATTATGATTACAGATTCCTTAATGTGTAAAGGATTCCCTGTAGGTACTAAATTTGATTTTGGTGGACAAGAAGTTGTTATTTATCCAGATGGAAGTGCTCATTTAGTAGAAGCAGGTAACTTAGCTGGTTCTACTTTAAATGTAAACAAAGGATTAAAAATCTTAATTGAAGATGCTTTAGTTCCTGTTAATTACGCAATCAATGCATGTACATCAAATCCAGCAAGATGTTTACATGTTGATGATCGTAAAGGAACAATTGGTGTTGGTTATGATGCTGATCTTGTTGTTTTAGATAGAGATTATGAGGTTGTTCAAACTTATTGTAAAGGCATTGGGCAAAAATAATTATTTTAATGATATAAAGATAAAGTGAGCTAAAATTTTTGTAGCTCACTTTTTATATATTTTTCTTTTAAAATTCTCTTTCTTCTGGATCTTCTTCTTTGATTACTGCACTCTTTGTATATTTTAAATCACTACCTTGTTGATAAATAAATTTAGCATACATTGGTGTACCAAAGAAATCAACCTTTGTATCATACCATTCTGGATGATAAATAACCCGATTTGCAGTATCTAAAATATATTTTAAAGTTTTTGGATGTAGATCAATTGTTCCATGACCTGGAAATACTCCTGATACTTCTTCTAAACGTGGCATAAAATCTTGTAAAGCATCTCTTAATGCATTGATTGTACAAAATTCTGGATAAACATCCCATGCTTCGCCACCAAAAGCACTTGTGACATCTCCAATAAAGAAACATCCTGTTTGATGATCTAAATATCCTGATTGACCTGGAGTATGACCTGGTAAATGAATTAGTTCAACAATATATCCATCTCCTAAATCAAATTGATGGTGGTTTTCAACACCTTCTACCTCATAAGGAGTAAATGGTGGTAAGTCATTGACATCAAACCAAGTATATCCTAATTCTCCTTTTTCATCATAAACAAATTCATCTACAACATCTTTTCCTTGATGTTCTTCAATATATTTTTGATCAGCATAATGACAATAAACCTTTTCAAAATGACTATTTCCTGATACGTGATCAATATGACAATGTGTATTACATACGATAATCTCTTTATCACCTATAAGTTTATGAATTAATCCTTTTAAATCTCCTAATCCAAATGCTGTATCAATAAGCATTGCTTTTTGTGGTCCATCAACGAGGTAACACCACATTTCTCCACAATGAATACCATCATAATAAATGCAATAAAGATTATCTCTCATTTTATAAACTTCAGCATTAGGATTTATTTCTGGATAAAATAATCTTAAATCACTATGTTCTCTTAATATTTTCAAAAAAGACCATCTTGATGGTTTTTCTTTTTCAGGATTAATTAATTTTGTTTTAATATTTGTATTAATTGGTCTTGGATCTTGCATCATTTTTCCTCCCATAATATTTTTTCAATTTTTCTTTGTCTAGAATTATAAATAAAGCATTCTTCTCTATATTTTGTAACCGTTCTTCTTGAAATATAAATATCTTTTTCTTCTAAAAGTTTTCTTATTTTTTCATCACTATAAGGTTTTAACTTATTTTCCTTTTCAATGATTTGTGTGATTTCTTTTTTTATAGCCTTATCATTTTTGATAAAAGTTCCTGAGTGAATAAACATTTCTTTGATAGAATAATATTGATTATTAAATTCAAAAGATTTATGTGTAATTGCACGTGAAATTGTTGAGATAGCAAGTCCACATTTTTCCGCAACCATTTCTAAAGTTAAATGTTTTAACTCTCCATGATGAATAAAAAAGTCTTTTTGAACATGACATATTTCATTCATTATTTGTAAGAGTGTCATATTTCTTTTTTGTAAAGCACTTAGAAGTGTCTCAGCTTCTTTTCTTTGCTTCTTTAAAGAATCATCATCAATGACAGTAATAGATAAATCAAATTTTAATAGTTCTACTTGTAGATTTTCTCCTTCAACAGAAACTTTACACTCTGGTATAAGAAAAGTAGATTCTTGTGCGTAGTTTGCTGCTGGTTTAGGATTCAACGTTTTAATAAAATCAAATCCTTCATCTATTTCCTCTTGGGTTAATTCTGTTTTTTCTATAATCGCATGATAATGTTGTGTTGCCAGTTCTTCTAAATAATCACATAAAATCAATCCTGTTTCACTTTCTGCTTTTTCACTCATTAAACATTGAATACTTAAACATTCTTTTAAACTAAATGAAAATAATCCATAAGGTTCCAATTTTCTTAATAACTTTAAATGATATTTAAGAGAATCTAAGCCCCATAAACTCTCTTTAATAACTTCATCCTTGGAATATTTGAAATAACCATTACTATCTAAACAAGAAATCAGATAATCACAAACATCTTCATCATATTTTTCATTACTTAAATGAAGTTGTTCAAAAAGAACATCTCTTAATTGAGGTTTTGAATAATCATCAAATTCTAATAATAAATCTGGGTCTAATGATGAATTATATTCAATTAAAGGATTTGTTGACGCCTTATCTAATATGTATTGATGTAATTCTTCATAGGATGAAGATAATATTTTAAGATATTTTTCTTGAGTAGAATTATATTTTTGTTTTTGTTCCAACTTTAAATTAGGAACAAGTTGAATGCGCATATTATTTTTCATGACAATATTTCTTAATTAAGTTTTCCTTTACTTCTTTATCAATTGCATATTCTTTTTCAAAGTATTCATCAAATGAAGAATAACGTTTTAATATTTCATCAAATGATGATTTCAACAATTCTTCATGAACACTGCAAACATACAATAACATCTCTTTAATTTCATCCGTAAAATCTGATTGAACAAGACGTGGCATTAAATCTTTTTCTACACTTTTATTACTATAAAGATAATCTGCATATATTGTCTTTTCATCACAATCAAATAATTTTAATAGTAATGCCGCAAATAATCCTGTTCTATCTTTACCTGAACCACAATGAAAAAGTATTCCATCTTTTTCTTTTATTAATTGAAATAATTGTTTATAGGCCAAATTATCAAAAGGCATTATTTTATAGCCTTTGCGAATAAACCAGGCACTATTATAAACCTCTTCTTTTGTAGATTTTTTGGTAATCAATCTTGGAAAATAGAAATCATCGATTCCCGTTTCCGGTTTTAAAGCACTCCAATTATAGTGTTGAAATCGTTGATCACATTCATAACTATCTTCTTTTCTTTCAAATTCACTGCGAAAATCAATAATATAACGAATACCTAAATTATAAAGTTTGTCCCAATCCTGTTTCGTAAGATTTCGAGGTAGCGCACTACGATAGAGATGCCCTGCCTCTATAAAATCATAACAATCATGTAAATCTCTAAAATTAGAAGGATTAGTGATCATGACAACAATCCTTTGTCATATATTCATAATTGTCTCCTGATTGTTTAAACCACGCAGGTATATGTTCACCTATCGCTTCATCTAAGTATTCCAACATATATTCCATTCCAGGTTCTTCTAGATTAAAATGTCCCATTCCTAAAGCAACTCTATTTCTTCCTAACATTCCACTATCTCTTAGATACTCTGCATAAGTAAAATCTATAAGTTCCATCGATAACAGACAATCGACATCACTTTTATCAGTATTTTTAATAGCTTCATTAGCATCACCAAATACATGGAATAACACTGCTGCCTTTTTGATATCTGCATTTGAATTTCCTATCAATTTGATTCCATTTAAATGACAGGTATCAATTAATTCCTTGGCTAGATCTTTGGCTTTGATTGAATGATCAAAGCTATAGGCAGTAGAACATAATAAAGATGGTTCAAATTCATTGATTGGATTAACAATAAGTTTATCTTCCCATCCCATTTTCTTAGCTAAGCCCAAGAAAATACCATCAATATAGTCACCATTATAAGGAATACCCGAATGAATATAATCATGATTTCTCCAAACTACGATTTGATGATCATCCAATAGTTTTCTTTTTTCTAAATAGACACTATTTTTTGATTCTTCTAGCCATTCTTGATGATCTCCATGATTCCAAAATAATGCTTCATGACTGATAATCAAGTTGGCTCCTTTTTCAATGGCATATTCAATAACATCAACAGAAGCCCAACAAGAAGTCACAATTCCTGTACATTCTTGATCAACATTTCCATAGAGCACTTTATCTCTTGTTTTTTCTTCATCAATTGTTCCATATCCTTTATGATATTTTTTCATATTTTCAATTATTGTACTAATTTTCATATCATTTCCTCTTTTCTAATAAAAAAGATAAGATGCAGTACGCACTCTTATCTATTCATCATCTTCATCGACTGCAAAATTTACTTCATTGACATATACAATTTGGTTTTTACTGTCCTCAACATATTGATGAACAAGTTCTTGTGTTAAAGGAGTATCTTCACTTTCTAAAACAAGTGCTAATGTTAAGGGTAAATTTATTCCACAAACAACATGTACTTTATCACTCATATATGGATAGAATTTTTGATAAACACTTCCACCCATCATATCAGCAAAAACTAAAACTTCATCATTTTTATCAAAAGAAGCAAATAATTCACTTACGACTTCTTCAATTGATTTTTCTTCATCTTCTATATAAGCATTTACATCATAAATTTTTTTGATTCCGTTTGTTAGAAAATCTACAGTATCTTTTAATCCATAAGCAAGTTTATGATGTGAAGCAATAATATATCTTCTCATAATCTTCTCCAATCTTCATTAGTATAATTGGTTCAAAAGTTTGGCATTTAAAATTATTTCTAAAAATAAAATATTATTATATCCACAAGGGAGGGAATAGAGTGAACATTATATATAGCAATGCCAAAACAGTTCCTTTCTTCAATTATATCAAATATTATTGATGTTTTATATAACGAATGAGATTAACGGAGCTTTCACTCCCTTAATCAAATATTTATAGATTATGCAGTAAAGATTCCACATGCAGCACCAATCCATGAAAGAATGATGATAATCAAAATCATGTGTGTCATTTTAACTTTCTTTTTATTCATAAAATAATAAATAAGTGCAACAGCTGCAACTGGTAATAGTGAAGGCATAACACCATCAAGTAATTCTTGAACCTTCATTGTAACATCACCATTTGTATATTTAATACCAGTTTGTAATTTAACCACTGAAGAAATAAGTGATCCAACAACAGTTAAACCTAGAACAGAACATGCTTCTGTAAATACAGTAATTTGTTTACCAAGCTTAGTAACAACATTGATACCCATATTATATCCCCATTCTACTTCTAGAATACGGACAGCTAAGAATGCAAAGGTAAAGGCAGCCCATAAGAAAATTCCTAAAGGATTTCCTTGCATACCCATACTTGCAGCAATTGAACCAAAGATTGTAGGAATCATTGCCCAACCAATAGTATCACCAATACCTGCAAGAGGACCCATGATACCAACTTTAAAGTTATTAACAGCTTCAAGTGATTCTACACCACCATCATCTTCAATACCTAAGGCAGCACCCATAACAAATGGTGAAATCCATGGCATTGTATTATAATATCTCATTGCATTTAATAATGATGCTTTAAAATCTTCATCATCAGGATACATTTTTCTAAGTAATGGATAAACAGCAAAAGCATAAGATGGTGCTAATTGTGTTTCATAGTTAAATGTTGAAATACCGATCAACCAACGTTTAGCAGCAGTTCGACAATCTTTTTTAGTTAATACTTTTTCCTTACTCATCTTCTAATTCACCTCCAAAACTAGCTCCTGCTGGCGCAGTTGCAGTAGCTAATCCTTTTTTATAAACTTCATAAGCAGCAGCTAAACCAACAGCACCGATACCTAAAGTAGGTACTGATAAATAAGCGGCTAAAACAAATCCAATAATTAAGAATGACCAATATTTATTTAATGGCATATACATTAATAACATTGCCATCCCAACACCAGGTAATAAACCTCCGGCAATTGATAATCCAGTTGTAAACCAAGTTGGCATGAAATCCAAAATAGCATTAACGATAGATGGACCAATCGCAATACATAAGAATACAGGTACTGCTGAACATAAACCATAGAATATTGGCGAAACTTTCACTAAACGTAAGAATGAGTTAAATTTACCTTCTTCAATTAAAGAAACTTCTTTTTGTGCTAAGAAACCATTGAAGATTTTATAAATAACGTCAAAGTTAACACCTAACATTGCAACTGGAAGCCCAATTGCTAAACCAGCTTCCATTCCACGTCCAGTAGAACATGCAATAGCAGTAGCGATAATTGCTGCAACAGGGTAATCAGGCATTGATGAACCTCCAACAGCCACAACACCCATAGACATTAATTGTAAAGTAGCCCCAATTGTAAGTCCCGTTGCTGGATCACCCATAACTAATCCAACAAGCCAACCACAAATAATTGTATTAAATGCAAATAATTGTAATGTGACAGTATCTGTCATTTTCCAATAGGCTATTAGTGTAATCAAAAGAATTTGAACAGTAGTCATATTATTTCCTCTCCTTTATTTTCTATTATAAGCTGACTTTTGATTCTAATGGCTCAGCCTTATCAGTAGTTGTAAATTGAACATCTACTTTTGTACCATTCTCAATAATTTTTTTGTAAACTTCTTTTTGATCATCAAGGACACTTGCTCTTGAGCTAACAACTGTACCTTCTTTATTATTTCTTGTAATTCCTAAAACAATGCGAGGAATTTTTTGCCCCGCTTCTTCTTGAAGTTTTAAGAATGTTTCTGGATTTTCTGTAACAACAAATACTTTATGATTGTCATATTTACCAGCTTTAAAATTTTTGATAG
>OGZE01001337.1_pt1 | contig 14837 bp, 7 predicted proteins | sample 1576731 | NCBI WGS metagenome assembly OGZE01 (sample SAMEA3541503, study PRJEB24748) | human gut metagenome | biome: human gut; feature: human-associated habitat; material: faeces | place: China | collected 2012 | reverse complement strand
GAACTCAAAATCAGAAGTACAGAACGAGATTATAAATACATTTCCAGAATTACTGGCAGGTATGCTGGGTTGTCTCTGGTATTCCTGACTGCCGGAATTGTTTTATGGACAGTTATGGATATTATTTTTGATGCCTGTATTGATTCGTGGAAAACGGACCCGGAATTAAATAATTCGAGTTATATGTGGAATATCCTGATATATGCCATTCCGTATGCGTTATATGCGCTTGCAGCCGGGTTTCTTGTTACATTTTTTTCTGTTCCCAATGTACGAATTAATATACGGAAATATCGAGATATTCCTGCTGAAATGTCGTATGCGCCGGGAGAACACATTAAGGGAGGGCAAGAATGATGCCACGCATTAAACCTCTTCTGGTTCTTTGTGCCGCCTTACTGACGGTGACGCCTGCAGCGTCAGCGGATGTGAACAGCGACATGAATCAGTTCTTTAACAAGCTGGGCTTCGCCTCCAATACCACACAGCCGGGCGTCTGGCAGGGGCAGGCCGCCGGTTATGCTTACGGTGGCTCCCTGTATGCCCGTACTCAGGTCAAAAATGTTCAGCTGATTTCCATGACGCTGCCGGATATCAATGCCGGATGTGGCGGCATCGACGCCTATCTCGGCTCGTTCAGTTTTATTAATGGCGAGCAGCTGCAGCGTTTTGTTAAGCAGATTATGAGCAATGCTGCCGGTTACTTTTTTGACCTTGCCCTGCAGACAACGGTGCCGGAAATCAAAACCGCAAAAGACTTCCTGCAGAAAATGGCAAGCGACATTAACAGTATGAACCTCAGTTCCTGCCAGGCGGCGCAGGGGATTATTGGCGGGCTTTTCCCCCGGACGCAGGTGTCCCAGCAAAAAGTCTGTCAGGACATTGCCGGTGAGAGCAATATTTTTGCTGACTGGGCTGCTTCCCGGCAGGGATGTACCGTTGGCGGGAAATCTGACAGTGTCAGGGATAAAGCCAGCGACAAGGATAAGGAGCGGGTGACCAAAAACATCAACATCATGTGGAATGCGCTTTCCAAAAACAGAATGTTTGACGGCAACAAAGAGCTGAAAGAGTTTGTGATGACGCTGACCGGCTCACTGGTGTTTGGTCCCAACGGCGAAATCACACCGCTGTCGGCCAGAACCACTGACCGCTCAATTATCCGGGCCATGATGGAAGGCGGCACAGCAAAAATTTATCACTGCAACGATTCTGATAAATGCCTGAAAGTGGTGGCAGACACACCGGTGACCATCAGCCGGGATAATGCACTGAAGTCTCAGATTACTAAACTTCTGGCCAGCATTCAGAACAAGGCGGTCAGTGACACGCCTCTGGATGACAAGGAAAAAGGCTTTATTTCCAGTACCACCATCCCCGTCTTCAAATACCTGGTTGACCCGCAGATGCTCGGTGTTTCCAACAGTATGATTTACCAGCTGACGGACTATATCGGTTACGACATCCTGCTGCAGTACATTCAGGAGCTGATACAGCAGGCCCGGGCGATGGTGGCCACGGGAAATTATGACGAAGCAGTTATCGAACATATTAACGACAACATGAATGATGCCACCCGGCAGATTGCGGCGTTTCAGTCACAGGTGCAGGTACAGCAGGATGCGCTGCTGGTTGTCGATCGTCAGATGAGCTACATGCGTCAGCAGCTTTCCGCCCGCATGCTCAGTCGTTACCAGAACAACTATCACTTCGGAGGGAGCACGCTGTGAATGAAGTTTATGTGATTGCCGGTGGTGAGTGGTTGCGGAATAACCTGAACGCCATTGCCGCCTTTATGGGAACCAGGACGTGGGATTCCATTGAAAAAATTGCGCTCACATTGTCTGTTCTCGCGGTGGCCGTAATGTGGGTACAGCGGCACAACGTGATGGATTTGCTGGGCTGGGTGGCCGTGTTTGTGCTTATCAGCCTGCTGGTTAATGTCCGCACATCGGTGCAGATTATTGATAACAGTGACCTGGTCAAAGTTCACCGGGTGGATAATGTGCCGGTCGGACTGGCGATGCCACTTTCACTGACGACCCGTATCGGGCATGCAATGGTGGCCAGTTACGAGATGATCTTCACGCAACCGGACAGTGTCACCTACAGCAAAACGGGGATGCTGTTTGGCGCAGAACTGGTATCAAAAAGCACCGACTTTTTGTCCCGCAATCCGGAAATCGCCAATCTTTTCCAGGATTATGTGCAGAACTGTGTTATGGGGGATATTTACCTGAACCACAAATACACGCTGGAGGAGCTGATGGCCTCCGCTGATCCCTACACGCTGATTTTTTCCCGACCCAGCCCGCTGCGGGGCGTTTATGACAGCAATAATAATTTCGTGACCTGTAAGGACGCGTCGGTTTCGCTGAAAGACAAGCTGAATCTGGACACACAGAGTGGCGGAAAAACCTGGCATTATTATGCCCAGCAGCTATTTGGTGGACGCCCTGATCCGAACCTGTTGTTCAGTACGCTGATTGGCGACAGTTACAGTTACTTCTATGGCTCAAGTAAATCAGCCAGCCAGATCATCCGCCAGAATGTCACCATTAATGCGCTGAAGGAGGGGATCACCAGTTATGCCGCCCGTAATGGTGATTCGGCCAGCCTGGTGAATCTGGCCACCACGTCATCGATGGAGAAGCAACGTCTGGCACATGTCTCCATCGGTCATGTGGCGATGCGGACACTGCCCATGACGCAGACCATCCTGACGGGGATCGCCATCGGTATTTTCCCGCTCCTGGTACTGGCGGCTGTCTTCAATAAACTGACGCTGTCCGTCCTGAAAGGCTATGTGTTTGCCCTGATGTGGTTGCAGTCATGGCCAATGTTGTACGCCATTCTGAACAGCGCCATGACATTTTATGCGAAGCAGAATGGTGCACCGGTGGTGCTCTCGGAAATTTCACAGATACAACTGAAATACTCCGATCTGGCTTCCACTGCCGGGTATCTTTCCATGATGATCCCGCCATTATCCTGGATGATGGTCAGGGGGCTTGGGGCCGGATTTTCCAGTGTGTACAGCCATTTCGCTTCCTCTGCTATCAGCCCGACTGCCAGTGCGGCAGGTAGTGTGGTTGACGGTAATTACTCCTACGGCAACATGCAGACGGAAAACGTGAACGGCTTCAGCTGGAGCACCAACAGCACCACGTCGTTTGGTCAGATGATGTACCAGACCGGCAGTGGCGCAACCGCCACACAGACCCGTGACGGTAATATGGTGATGGATGCAAGCGGAGCGATGTCCCGGTTACCGGTTGGTATCAATGCAACGCGTCAGATTGCAGCGGCACAACAGGAAATGGCCCGGGAGGCGTCGAACAGAGCAGAAAGCGCCCTGCATGGGTTCAGCAGCAGTATTGCCAGTGCCTGGAACTCGCTCAGTCAGTTTGGTTCTAACCGGGGGAGCAGTGATTCTGTCACCGGTGGTGCTGACAGTACGATGAGCGCACAGGACTCCATGATGGCCAGCCGTATGCGCAGTGCAGTGGAAAGCTATGCGAAGGCGCATAATATCAGTAATGAGCAGGCGACAAGAGAACTGGCATCAAGAAGTACGAGAGGTTCTGCGGGGATGTATGGCGATGCTCATGCTGAATGGGGGGTTAAACCTAAAATTCTTGGTGTTGGTGGTGGCGTAGGTGTTAGAGGTGGTGGTCGGGCAAGTATTGACTGGAGTGATGAGGATGCGCATCAGGCCAGCAGTGGTTCACGGGCCAGCCATGATGCTCGTCATGATATCGATGCCAGAGCTACACAAGACTTTAAAGAGGCCAGCGATTACTTTACCAGTCGCAAGGTCAGTGAATCCGGCAGCCATACGGACAATAATGCCGATTCCCGTGTGGACCAGCTGTCTGCAGCCCTGAACTCAGCAAAACAGAGTTACGACCAGTACACGACGAATATGACCCGCAGCCATGAATATGCTGAAATGGCATCCCGTACTGAAAGCATGAGTGGGCAGATGAGTGAAGACCTGTCGCAACAGTTTGCACAGTATGTGATGAAACACGCACCGCAGGATGCCGAAGCTATTCTGACAAATACCAGTTCGCCGGAGATTGCAGAACGCCGTCGGGCTATGGCGTGGTCTTTTGTTCAGGAACAGGTGCAGCCTGGTGTTGATAATGCCTGGCGTGAATCCCGTGGCGATATTGGTAAAGGAATGGAGAGCGTACCTTCGGGTGGTGGCAGCCAGGATATTATTGCTGATCATCAGGGACATCAGGCCATTATTGAGCAAAGAACGCAGGACAGTAATATCCGTAATGATGTAAAACATCAGGTTGATAATATGGTCACAGAATACCGAGGCAATATCGGGGATACTCAGAACGGCATACGTGACGAAGAAAATATTGTAGGAGTTCAGTATTCTGAACTGCAGAATCACCATAAAACAGAGGCATTATCTCAGAATAATAAATATAATGAAGAAAAATCGGGTCAGGAAAGAATGCCCGGGGCTGACAGTCCACAGGAACTGATGAAAAGGGCAAAGGCGTATCAGGATAAGTATAAGCAATAATACTGTGTTTGGGAGATGATAATGAGATGTTTAGCCCATATTGCTCTGGTAACGGTGATACAGTTTATTGCCTGTTATCTGGCTGATTGGGGGAATGCCGAAACAGTTTTTATGCTGTTCTTCATAGTGCTATGGCAGGGACTGTTTATCTGGTTGTTCTCTCAAATACGAAAAAAACGGGATGTGTCGGATGAGTTTAAGTTTAGTAAAGGCGTTTGGTATATAACGATGCCAGTATCTTCCTTACTCTCTCCGTTATTAAGCCTGATGGTTTTTATCATTGGTACACTATACGAATTAAGGCGAATTAGTGGTTGTGTAAGTGTAAGAGAATGGATGCAATCTCAGGTAAATGAACAAACTAATGAAGATTTGCATCTGGATTTTGATGATGTGAATTTTGATTATGTGGATTTTTATCGTACTAATCCGGCAACAGGATTAGCTATGCATGGAGGATTTGATTCAGCAGGAAATACTTTTGGGACTTGTTGGCAGGACTATGATGACAGGCGATAAGAAAACTGTGGTTTGTAATAAAGGTAATTTGATGAAAACAAAAAAATTGATGATGGTTGCACTGGTCAGTTCCACTCTGGCCCTTTCAGGGTGTGGTGCGATGAGCACAGCAATCAAGAAGCGTAACCTTGAGGTGAAGACTCAGATGAGTGAGACCATCTGGCTTGAACCCGCCAGCGAACGCACGGTATTTCTGCAGATCAAAAACACGTCTGATAAAGACATGAGTGGGCTGCAGGGCAAAATTGCTGATGCTGTGAAAGCAAAAGGATATCAGGTGGTGACTTCTCCGGATAAAGCCTACTACTGGATTCAGGCGAATGTGCTGAAGGCCGATAAGATGGATCTGCGGGAGTCTCAGGGATGGCTGAACCGTGGTTATGAAGGCGCAGCAGTTGGTGCAGCGTTAGGTGCCGGTATCACCGGATATAATTCCAGTTCTGCCGGTGCCACACTCGGTGTGGGCCTTGCTGCCGGTCTGGTGGGTATGGCTGCAGATGCGATGGTGGAAGATGTGAACTATACCATGATCACGGATGTGCAGATTGCAGAGCGTACTAAGGCAACGGTGACAACGGATAATGTTGCCGCCCTGCGTCAGGGCACATCAGGTGCGAAAATTCAGACCAGTACTGAAACAGGTAACCAGCATAAATACCAGACCCGTGTGGTCTCAAATGCGAACAAGGTTAACCTGAAATTTGAAGAGGCGAAGCCTGTTCTCGAAGACCAGCTGGCCAAATCAATCGCAAATATTCTCTGATTATCTTCCGGAGGCTGGTCTGACCGGCCTCCTGACTGACGCCTCGCTTTGCTCGTTGTCCAACCCCGGAAAGAAATAAAATAAATTTTATTTCTCCCCGGCGTTTCCGAAATAAATATGAAAACACTGAGCGGTTGTGCAAATTCTTTGTGCGACCGTGAAGTGTTGCCGGCGAAGCCGGAATTTAACGGTTATTAATCTTTTCATCATTAATAATCAGTCCGACTGACTTTTTTCTTCGGAATATCATCATGAGTTTTAACGCAAAGGATATGACCCAGGGCGGTCAGATTGCGTCCATGCGTATCCGCATGTTCAGCCAGATCGCCAATATCATGCTTTACTGCCTGTTTATTTTTTTCTGGATACTCGTTGGTCTGGTTTTATGGGTAAAAATAAGCTGGCAGACGTTTGTGAACGGCTGTATTTACTGGTGGTGTACCACGCTGGAAGGCATGCGGGATTTAATCAAGTCCCAGCCGGTCTATGAGATCCAGTATTACGGCAAAACCTTCCGGATGAACGCTGCTCAGGTACTGCATGATAAATATATGATCTGGTGCGGAGAGCAGCTATGGTCCGCATTCGTTCTGGCCACAGTTGTGGCACTGGTTATTTGCCTGATTACCTTCTTTGTTGTCTCCTGGATTCTGGGGCGTCAGGGTAAACAACAGAGCGAAAATGAAGTCACAGGTGGTCGTCAGCTGACAGACAATCCGAAAGACGTTGCCCGGATGCTGAAAAAAGACGGCAAGGACTCCGATATACGGATTGGCGACCTGCCGATTATCCGGGATTCCGAAATCCAGAACTTCTGTCTGCACGGCACGGTCGGGGCCGGTAAGTCGGAAGTTATCCGTCGTCTGGCCAACTACGCCCGTCAGCGTGGAGATATGGTGGTGATTTATGACCGTTCAGGGGAATTTGTTAAAAGTTACTATGATCCCTCCATCGATAAAATCCTGAATCCGCTGGATGCCCGCTGTGCCGCCTGGGATTTGTGGAAGGAGTGCCTGACACAGCCGGATTTTGATAATACCGCAAATACTCTGATCCCGATGGGCACAAAAGAGGACCCGTTCTGGCAGGGTTCAGGACGTACCATTTTTGCGGAAGCGGCGTACCTGATGCGTAATGACCCCAACCGCAGCTACAGCAAACTGGTGGACACACTGCTTTCCATCAAAATCGAAAAACTGCGTACCTTCCTGCGTAATTCACCGGCGGCCAACCTGGTGGAAGAGAAAATTGAGAAAACGGCGATTTCCATCCGTGCTGTGCTGACCAACTACGTGAAAGCCATCCGTTACCTGCAGGGGATTGAGCATAACGGTGAGCCTTTTACCATCCGTGACTGGATGCGTGGTGTCCGGGAAGATCAGAAAAACGGCTGGCTGTTTATCTCGTCGAATGCCGACACCCATGCCTCCCTGAAGCCGGTGATCTCCATGTGGCTGTCCATTGCCATTCGTGGTCTGCTGGCAATGGGAGAAAACCGTAACCGTCGTGTGTGGTTTTTCTGTGATGAGTTACCCACGTTACACAAACTGCCGGACCTGGTGGAGATCCTGCCGGAAGCCCGTAAGTTCGGTGGCTGTTATGTGTTTGGTATCCAGTCCTATGCCCAGCTGGAAGATATCTACGGTGAGAAAGCGGCTGCCACGCTGTTTGACGTCATGAACACTCGTGCCTTTTTCCGTTCTCCCAGCCATAAGATTGCAGAGTTCGCTGCCGGTGAAATTGGTGAGAAAGAGCACCTGAAAGCCAGCGAGCAGTATTCCTACGGTGCTGATCCGGTACGTGACGGGGTATCGACCGGTAAGGATATGGAGCGCCAGACGCTGGTCAGTTATTCCGACATTCAGTCTCTGCCGGATCTGACCTGTTATGTCACCCTGCCCGGACCGTATCCGGCAGTAAAACTCTCCCTGAAATATCAGACACGACCGAAGGTCGCTCCGGAGTTTATTCCGCGTGACATCAACCCGGAAATGGAGAACCGCCTGAGTGCCGTACTTGCCGCAAGGGAAGCAGAAGGTCGTCAGATGGCCAGCCTCTTCGAACCGGATGTCCCGGAGGTTGTTTCCGGAGAAGACGTGACTCAGGCTGAACAGCCGCAACAGCCGGTGTCTCCTGCCATCAACGATAAGAAGTCAGATTCAGGTGTGAATGTTCCGGCAGGGGGGATCGAGCAGGAGCTGAAAATGAAACCGGAAGAAGAGATGGAACAGCAACTGCCACCCGGGATCAGTGAATCCGGTGAAGTGGTGGATATGGCCGCTTATGAGGCATGGCAACAGGAAAATCATCCGGACATCCAGCAGCAGATGCAGCGTCGTGAAGAGGTGAACATTAATGTGCACCGGGAGCGTGGGGAGGATGTTGAGCCGGGAGATGATTTCTGATGATGAGTATCGCGCAGGTCAGATCGGCCGGAAGTGCCGGTAACTATTATACCGACAAGGATAATTACTATGTGCTGGGCAGCATGGGAGAACGCTGGGCCGGCAGGGGGGCTGAACAGCTGGGGCTGCAGGGCAGCGTCGATAAGGATGTTTTTACCCGTCTTCTGGAGGGAAGGCTGCCGGACGGAGCGGATCTAAGCCGCATGCAGGATGGCAGTAATAAGCATCGTCCCGGCTACGACCTGACCTTCTCCGCCCCCAAAAGTGTCTCCGTGATGGCCATGTTAGGCGGTGATAAACGTCTTATTGATGCACATAACCAGGCCGTGGATTTTGCTGTCCGTCAGGTGGAGGCGCTGGCTTCCACACGGGTTATGACGGACGGACAGTCAGAAACGGTGCTGACCGGTAATCTGGTGATGGCACTGTTTAACCACGACACCAGTCGCGATCAGGAACCACAGTTACACACGCATGCGGTGGTGGCTAATGTCACGCAGCATAACGGCGAGTGGAAGACATTGAGCAGTGACAAAGTGGGGAAAACGGGGTTCATTGAGAATGTGTACGCTAATCAGATTGCCTTTGGCAGGCTCTACCGGGAAAAACTGAAAGAGCAGGTTGAGGCGCTGGGCTATGAAACTGAAGTGGTTGGTAAGCACGGTATGTGGGAAATGCCGGGCGTACCGGTGGAGGCCTTTTCCGGACGCTCACAGGCTATCCGGGAGGCCGTCGGGGAAGACGCCTCGCTGAAATCCCGGGATGTGGCGGCACTGGATACGCGAAAATCCAAACAGCACGTCGATCCTGAAGTCAGAATGGCTGAATGGATGCAGACGCTGAAGGAAACCGGGTTCGACATCCGGGCGTATCGTGACGCGGCGGATCAGCGTGCGGAGACCCGCACGCAGGCGCCCGGGCCTGCTTCACAGGACGGGCCGGATGTGCAGCAGGCGGTGACACAGGCCATTGCCGGATTAAGTGAACGCAAAGTGCAGTTTACGTACACGGACGTGCTGGCCAGAACGGTCGGCATACTGCCGCCGGAAAATGGTGTGATTGAACGGGCACGCGCCGGTATCGATGAGGCCATCAGTCGTGAGCAGCTTATCCCCCTCGATCGTGAGAAGGGGCTGTTCACGTCCGGGATTCATGTGCTCGATGAGCTGTCAGTCCGGGCACTCAGTCGTGACATCATGAAACAGAACCGGGTGACCGTACATCCGGAGAAAAGTGTCCCCCGGACGGCTGGTTACAGCGATGCGGTCAGTGTTCTGGCACAGGACCGTCCGTCGCTGGCCATTGTGTCCGGGCAGGGCGGTGCAGCCGGGCAGCGTGAGCGGGTGGCGGAGCTGGTCATGATGGCCCGGGAGCAGGGGCGGGAGGTGCAGATTATCGCTGCTGACCGTCGCTCGCAGATGAACCTGAAGCAGGATGAACGGTTGTCCGGTGAGCTGATAACCGGACGTCGTCAGCTGCTGGAAGGCATGGCCTTCACGCCGGGCAGTACTGTTATCGTTGACCAGGGCGAAAAACTCTCCCTGAAAGAGACGTTAACCCTGCTGGACGGTGCCGCACGTCATAACGTACAGGTCCTGATAACCGACAGCGGGCAGCGAACCGGTACAGGCAGTGCGCTGATGGCCATGAAGGATGCCGGGGTGAACACATATCGCTGGCAGGGGGGAGAACAGCGACCGGCCACCATCATCAGTGAACCGGACCGTAATGTCCGCTATGCCCGGCTGGCCGGAGATTTTGCGGCCAGCGTGAAAGCCGGAGAAGAGAGCGTGGCACAGGTCAGCGGGGTACGGGAACAGGCCATACTGACACAGGCCATTCGCAGTGAGCTGAAAACACAGGGCGTGCTCGGACACCCGGAGGTGACCATGACCGCCCTGTCACCGGTCTGGCTGGACAGCCGGAGCCGTTATCTGCGGGATATGTACCGTCCGGGGATGGTGATGGAGCAGTGGAACCCGGAGACACGCAGTCATGACCGCTATGTTATCGACCGGGTGACGGCGCAGAGTCACAGCCTGACCCTGCGGGATGCGCAGGGCGAAACGCAGGTGGTGCGTATTTCTTCTCTGGACAGCAGCTGGTCGCTGTTCCGGCCGGAAAAAATGCCGGTGGCAGACGGCGAGCGACTGAGGGTGACAGGGAAAATTCCCGGACTCCGCGTCTCCGGCGGTGACCGCCTGCAGGTGGCATCCGTCAGTGAAGATGCGATGACGGTTGTTGTGCCGGGGCGGGCTGAACCGGCCACCCTGCCTGTGGCTGATTCACCGTTCACGGCACTGAAGCTGGAGAACGGCTGGGTGGAAACGCCCGGGCATTCCGTCAGCGACAGTGCGAAGGTTTTTGCCTCCGTCACACAGATGGCAATGGACAACGCCACCCTGAACGGTCTGGCCCGCAGCGGTCGTGATGTCCGGCTGTATTCCTCACTGGATGAAACCCGTACTGCGGAAAAACTTGCCCGCCATCCCTCCTTTACGGTGGTTTCTGAGCAGATAAAGGCGCGTGCCGGTGAGACATTGCTGGAAACCGCTATCAGTCTGCAGAAAGCCGGGCTTCACACGCCGGCACAGCAGGCCATTCATCTGGCCCTTCCTGTGCTGGAAAGTAAAAACCTGGCCTTCAGCATGGTGGACCTGCTGACAGAGGCGAAGTCGTTTGCTGCAGAAGGAACCGGTTTTACTGAACTGGGAGGGGAAATCAATGCGCAGATAAAACGCGGTGATTTACTGTATGTGGATGTGGCAAAAGGCTATGGCACAGGCCTGCTGGTTTCCCGTGCGTCGTATGAGGCAGAAAAGAGCATTCTTCGCCATATTCTCGAAGGTAAGGAGGCGGTCACGCCGCTGATGGAGAGAGTACCTGGCGAACTCATGGAGAAACTGACATCAGGACAGCGCGCCGCCACCCGCATGATACTGGAAACGTCCGACCGTTTCACGGTGGTGCAGGGCTATGCCGGTGTGGGTAAGACCACACAGTTCCGGGCGGTGATGTCAGCCGTGAACATGCTGCCGGAGAGTGAGCGTCCCCGTGTCGTTGGGCTGGGTCCCACACACCGTGCGGTCGGGGAGATGCGCAGCGCCGGCGTGGATGCACAGACACTGGCGTCCTTTCTGCATGACACGCAGCTGCAGCAGCGCAGCGGAGAAACGCCGGATTTCAGCAACACGCTGTTCCTGCTCGATGAGAGCTCAATGGTGGGCAATACCGACATGGCACGGGCATACGCCCTGATTGCGGCCGGTGGCGGTCGTGCTGTGGCCAGCGGTGACACGGACCAGCTGCAGGCCATCGCGCCCGGTCAGCCTTTCCGTCTCCAGCAGACGCGCAGTGCTGCCGATGTGGCCATCATGAAGGAGATTGTGCGTCAGACGCCGGAACTGCGGGAGGCGGTATACAGCCTGATTAACCGGGATGTGGAAAGGGCACTGTCCGGGCTTGAGAGTGTGAAACCGTCTCAGGTGCCACGTCTGGAGGGCGCATGGGCACCGGAGCACTCCGTGACGGAGTTCAGTCACAGCCAGGAAGCGAAACTGGCAGAAGCGCAGCAGAAGGCGATGCTGAAAGGTGAGGCTTTCCCGGATGTCCCCATGACACTGTATGAAGCCATTGTCCGCGACTATACCGGCAGAACACCGGAAGCACGGGAGCAGACGCTGATTGTCACGCACCTGAATGAGGACCGGCGCGTACTGAACAGCATGATTCATGATGCACGGGAAAAGGCCGGTGAGCTGGGAAAAGAGCAGGTCATGGTGCCTGTCCTGAACACAGCGAATATACGCGACGGGGAGCTGCGTCGTCTCTCCACCTGGGAGAATAACCCGGATGCCCTTGCCCTGGTGGATAATGTGTATCACCGGATTGCCGGTATCAGCAGGGATGACGGGCTGATAACCCTGCAGGATGCGGAAGGTAACACGCGGCTGATTTCGCCCCGGGAGGCGGTGGCTGAAGGCGTCACACTGTACACCCCGGACACCATCCGGGTGGGGACCGGTGACCGGATGCGCTTCACGAAGAGTGACCGGGAGCGCGGTTATGTGGCCAACAGCGTCTGGACGGTGACAGCGGTTTCCGGTGACAGTGTCACGCTGTCGGACGGACAGCAGACCCGGGTGATTCGCCCCGCCCAGGAGCGGGCAGAGCAACATATTGACCTGGCCTATGCCATCACCGCCCACGGTGCGCAGGGGGCAAGTGAAACCTTTGCCATCGCGCTTGAAGGCACGGAAGGTAACCGGAAACTGATGGCCGGCTTTGAGTCAGCCTACGTGGCCCTGTCGCGTATGAAGCAGCATGTGCAGGTGTACACCGATAACCGTCAGGGCTGGACGGATGCCATTAACAATGCCGTACAGAAAGGAACTGCCCACGATGTGCTGGAGCCGAAACCGGACCGGGAGGTCATGAATGCAGAGCGGCTGTTCAGTACGGCGCGGGAGCTGCGGGACGTGGCGGCAGGCCGTGCCGTTCTCCGTCAGGCGGGGCTGGCCGGGGGAGACAGTCCTGCACGGTTTATTGCACCCGGGCGCAAATATCCGCAGCCGTATGTGGCACTGCCGGCGTTTGACCGTAACGGCAAGTCAGCAGGTATCTGGCTGAACCCGCTGACCACGGATGACGGAAACGGGCTGCGGGGATTCAGTGGTGAAGGCCGTGTGAAAGGCAGCGGGGATGCGCAGTTCGTGGCCCTGCAGGGCAGCCGTAACGGAGAGAGCCTGCTGGCTGATAATATGCAGGATGGTGTCCGGATTGCCCGTGATAATCCTGACAGCGGTGTGGTGGTGAGAATTGCCGGTGAAGGTCGCCCGTGGAATCCCGGTGCCATCACTGGTGGCCGCGTGTGGGGGGACATCCCGGACAACAGTGTCCAGCCGGGTGCCGGAAACGGTGAGCCGGTCACGGCAGAGGTACTGGCACAGCGGCAGGCTGAAGAGGCCATCCGCCGTGAAACGGAACGCCGTGCGGATGAAATTGTCCGTAAAATGGCAGAGAACAAACCTGACCTGCCGGACGGCAAAACAGAGCAGGCTGTCAGGGATATTGCCGGGCAGGAGCGTGACCGGGCTGACATAACTGAACGGGAAGCCGCGCTGCCGGAGAGTGTGCTGCGTGAATCACAACGGGAGCAGGAAGCGGTCCGGGAGGTTGCCCGGGAAAATCTGCTGCAGGAGCGTCTGCAGCAGATGGAGCGGGATATGGTTCGTGACCTGCAGAAAGAGAAAACCCTGGGCGGAGACTGACACAGGAAGATAAACGCTGATGACAACGGATAACACGAACACAACACGTAATGATTCACTGGCTGCCCGGACCGATACCTGGTTGCAGTCGTTGCTGGTCTGGTCACCCGGACAGCGGGATATCATCAAAACGGTGGCACTGGTGCTGATGGTTCTGGACCATGCAAACCGCATTCTGCATCTGGACCAGTCGTGGATGTTTCTGGTCGGGCGTGGGGCCTTTCCGCTGTTTGCCCTGGTGTGGGGGCTGAATCTGTCCCGTCATACGCATATCCGGCAGGAGGCCATTAACCGGCTGTGGGGATGGGGAATTATTGCCCAGTTCGCATATTATCTGGCCGGCTTTCCCTGGTATGAGGGGAATATCCTGTTTGCCTTTGCAGTTGCGGCACAGGTGCTGACATGGTGTGAAACGCGCACCTGGTGGCGTTCCGCAGAGACCATGTTGCTTCTGGCAATGTGGTTGCCTTTCTCCGGCACCAGTTACGGCATTGCCGGGCTGCTGATGCTGGCAGTCAGCCACAGGCTGTACCGGGCGGAAGACAGAATGGAACGTCTGGCGCTGGTCGCCTGCCTGCTGGCTGTTATTCCGGCGCTTAACCTTGCCACCAGTGATGCAGCGGCGGTGGCCGGCCTTGTGATGACGGTGCTGACCGTTGGTCTGGTGTCGTGTGCAGGAAAATCATTACCCCGTTTCTGGCCCGGAGACTTTTTCCCGACGTTCTATGCCTGTCATCTGGCTGTGCTGGGCGTTCTGGCGCTGTGACGGGTATGGTATCTTTGGCCGCAAGAGGATGATTCGTCAGAGGCAGAACACAGCATGACAGAGCAGAAGCGACCGGTACTGACACTGAAGCGGAAAACGGAAGGGGAGACGCCTGTCCGCAGCCGGAAAACCATCATCAATGTCACCACGCCACCAAAATGGAAGGTGAAAAAGCAGAAACTGGCGGAGAAGGCTGCCCGGGAAGCAGAGCTGGCGGCAAAAAAAGCGCAGGCCAGACAGGCGCTGTCCATTTATCTGAACCTGCCCTCGCTGGATGAGGCCGTGAACACCCTGAAACCCTGGTGGCCGGGATTATTTGACGGTGACACACCCCGGCTTCTGGCCTGTGGTATCCGGGACGTGTTACTGGAAGACGTGGCGCAGCGGAATATCCCGCTCTCGCATAAAAAACTGCGCCGGGCGCTGAAGGCCATCACCCGTTCAGAAAGCTATCTGTGTGCCATGAAAGCCGGTGCCTGCCGGTATGACACGGAAGGGTATGTGACGGAGCATATTTCTCAGGAGGAGGAAGCGTATGCGGCAGAGCGTCTGGCAAAAATCCGCC
>OGZE01001324.1_pt1 | contig 14915 bp, 16 predicted proteins | sample 1576731 | NCBI WGS metagenome assembly OGZE01 (sample SAMEA3541503, study PRJEB24748) | human gut metagenome | biome: human gut; feature: human-associated habitat; material: faeces | place: China | collected 2012 | reverse complement strand
TCCTGCATCTCGTGTGAAAACCAAGAAATCAACAGTGCTATTTCTTATCTGTAATTCTTTGCTCATAAAAGCATTCCTTTCTCTAGATTCTATCAATACATCTCTATAAAACATTTCCCCCTGTTTCTTGCAAATATCAAGAAGGGAATTTCTGCTTTTGCCAGCATACTATTATTAACTGGAACATATTCATAATTTTCGATATCTGGTATACACTTTATGGCTCTCTTTTTATCTATACCATATAGATTATTTTCACTGCTGTTCCATAAAGACTTAATCTTCAAAACAACACATTTTGTTTGAACAGTCACCTTATATTTTTCAAGTCTGCCTTTTTCTATCTCCTTTGATTTGTCACCATAAGAAATAGTAATATATCTGGAATTGGATTTTATAATACGAACATCTCTATTCCTTACTGCCTCTTTAGAGAATCCCAAATCTTCAAAAAAACCATCATAATCTGTAATGTATTCTGGGAGTTCCATTCTGACTGTATAACAACTATTTATAATATTCTGTATGCCCTTATCATCTGCTCTGAACATATAAATATTCCATCCTGTACTATCGCCATCATCATCTAATATCGGAATAGAACCACAAGGATTAAACATATGTAAATTAGACAGGTCCTCTTTTGTTGGCTTTTTAAATTTGACTATTTCAAATGTTATGCTCATGAATGTTCTCCTTTTCCGTCGCTTTTTTCGTCACTTTTTTAGCGACGAATTATTTTATACATCTTGCTTTTCGTCATTGCAAACTAACCTCTTATGCCCAAACAATTGCTTTAACAATTCTTTTGCGCTAATGGTTAGTACTGCGATTAGTATCTATGTATCTGGTAAAATCAATTATCTTTGCAGGCTTTCTCTTAGGAATAATTCCTAATCGTTCCATGTCTAATTTAAAGAGTTCACTTGGATATCCATATGCATCGAATCCCTCTGGCTGACAAATATCGCAGTTCAGATATTCACTAAGTTCCCATTGATACTTGCTTCTTTCTCCAGCTTCTTATCAAAATACTGAGCATCCATTACCATTCTACTAATGCCGCCAACTGATTTTTTACCATGTGTCTTTGTCACAATCATATCGCCTGACATCTTAAAATATTGTACTATCTGTTCTTCAGAATATCCCATTTCCTGCATCACGCCATGAATCACACGGCTGATATACATTGCATAGTAATTCCAGTTTCTTGGTTCAATATCTGTCATTGCTATTGTATATCGATTGCTGGCATTTACAATAAACAAGACATTTCTTCCTTTTATTTTCGTTAAATGTGTATCCCAGCAAAACACAAGAGAAGCATCCTTTATATCATCAATATTCGTTGTTTTTAATCTTTCTTGAACTACTTTTGTTGCACCTATCTCCATGTGTCTTACCTGCTCATCTCAAGTATTCTTTTTACTTCCTGCTGCAATTCATTACTGAAGTCTGATAAGTCATCATATGTAATTACTTTCAATCTTATAAGACGAACAATATCCCATATTACCTCTGATTTTTTCAACTCCATGATAACTCCTGGATGGTGCTTATCTTCTTTTATCCGTTTTTCAAGTTCCCAAAATTTCTCTGATGTAGGACTTGTGTCATCGTTCAGAAAGTTCACATACTCTTTAACAAGACCTTCCATATATTTTTCCTGCCAACCTGATAATTTTTCTCGAAATAACTTCCAATCCTTTTTGCTTATGTCCATGATTTTGAACCTCCTCAGTCTCATGTTAGTCTCAACAAACAGTGTCAAAAATGAGACTGACTTGAGACCGTACTCATACAATTCAACCACCAATGCCGATTTTATCGCATTTCTGCCATATTATGTAGTCTCATCAAGTCTCAAATCTCATTAGACTTCGTTGAGACTAACTCTGAAATATTCGTTTTTCAGAAGGCTCTTTAAGCGTCTATTTTTAGAAAGCTTTTTCTTAGAATAATCTGATTTTAGCCACTTGATTTTTCTCAGAATTTCTATGACATTTTCTATGACATTCCCTATCTTCATTATAAGAGTTACTTAAACCAAATTTGTGCCTTTAATCAATTCAGTTTTACCTTCTCCTGACTTCCACACATCTCTGTTACATTCTTGTCAACACACACACTTCCTCTTTTTAACTCTACTGACCTAAAGCACTCTCCCCTTGGCTTATCTATTCTGCCCATCCCTTATAAATGGTTTCTTGATTTCTTTACTTAACAACTGACTGTATGCTTCTACCTTACGAAATGTGTTTCCTAGCATTTCCCGATTCCTATATTCTCTAATAGCTTCCATATCAAACTCCGCATATAAAATTCCCTCTGCCTTATCGTCAGCCAGCAAAACTGTGTTATCAACACATTTCCCATTTCTATCCCAGCAAATGGGACTAAATGCACAGGAACATCCAGCATTATCGCCATTCGGATTTGCCATAGCAACTGCAACCATATTTTCATATGCTCTTGTAGAAAGCGCTCTGATTCTTGGTTGCATAGAACCGCAATCGTTCGGTACAAGAATAACTTCTGCACCTTTTAACATCAGTATTCTTGCACTTTCCGGATACTCTCTGTCATAACAAATCATAATGCCTAATTTTATTCCTTCAAAGTCACATACCTTAAACTCTTTCCCCGATTCAACATTTCTTTCATCTGCAAAATCACATGTATGCACCTTAGAATATTTCATCAAAATATCACCCGATTTATTGATAACAAATGCTGAGTTCTGCGGTTGCTTATTACCTTTCGTAAATGAAGTTAGTACTACTCCAATTTTATATTTTTTTGCATACTTACATATTTTTGCAATTCTTATATCATCATCGGAAATACTTTTTTCATATGACATAGGTAAATCATATCCTGTAATAAAGCATTCCGGCAATAAAAGAATATCTGCATGGTTTTCCGAAGCCTCTTCCATTGCCATAATGATAGTTTCAATATTCTTATCTATTTGTGCATTAATGGCACGTTTTTGTAGTATGGCAACCTTGAACATTCACTTTCCCTCCTATAGATAATTCAAAATGTCAGATAAGTTATTAACTTCAATATCGGCTTTTTCACTCTCTTCCATTACAGTCCACAAACTTCCAAATCCCTGTTTTATCCATATCGTTTTCATTCCTAACTGTTTTGCTGGTACAATATCATTATCAATGCGGTCACCAATCATTACAGTATTTTCCGGCTTACAGCCACTTCTTTCCAAAGCAATTTCAAATATACGTCTGTCCGGTTTTGAAACACCTTCTTCTGCTGATGCAATGACTAAATCAATATATTTTCGCACTCCGAGATTTTCTAATCTTTCAGAAGTTCCTAATGGTTGGTTTGCGATTATACCAATTTCATAATTTCTGCTTAACCTTTTCAGGCAATCTTCAGAATCTGCATACAGCTTTTCATATTGTGATTCCCATTTAAGTAGTTCTATCCCCAATTGTTTTGCTATCTCTAAATCACCTTTTTTATTTTTCCTGTATAATGATATCGCATGTTCATAAATTTGCTGCGGAGTTAGACTAGATAATTCAGCTATTTTTTTCATCCTATCTTCATAAACGCTACTTTCATCAACAAGCGTCGAACCAACATCAAAAAATAACCATTTTATTTCATCCTTCTTAGGCAAAAATCCTCTTTGTCTCGCTTCTTCTAGCAGTCTTGGTTGAATTTCCGGATATGTCCAATTAAGCGGCAGTTCATTCATAATTGCTATTTTCTCTATCTCACTATGTAAATCTTTTTCAAACGTATGTATCTCCGCGAAAAATAACTTTCCAAAGGTTTCTTTCCCATCAAAGTTGTCTGGCGCCGTCACAGAATAAATACATATCGGATTTATCTCAAAATTAATGGCTCCTGTTTCCTCATACAATTCTCTCTTTGCTGTTTCAAGAATATCCTCACCTTGTTCTCTATGTCCTCCCGGCACTTCCCATGTACTTCTTTCTCTATGCTTGCAGAATACCCATTTCCCATTATGTTTTGCAATAATAACTGCAAACTTTAGCATTGAATCATCAATGCTATCATAAAAATTCACTTTCGTCATATAATGCTCCTTATTAAATTTCCTCTAATTATCATTATTGTTCCCACAAATAGAGCCAAACTAGAGCCATTTTGTAAAACAAATGCCGGAAGCCCGCATAAATACAGGCTTTCGGCATTTCTGTCCGTTATTCAAACTCTTTTTCGGGTTTTATTTTCCTTATGAAAGTAGTAATTTCACGTTTGCAAGCCGTATCATTTTGGTACGGTTTTGCGTATTATTTATATGGTTGAATTTCTGGTGTACCCAAATTGTACCCAGAACAGCATGTGAACCGAAGCTCGTTTTCACATTGCTAAACAATACCCCAACTTTTATACGCTTCCTCTGAATAATACCCCAAAGCACCTCCCTTAGGATACTTTGAATTAACAACAGAAAACTGATTAATTGCATCAAATATCGGTTCTTTTTTAAATGGTATATGTATACAATGTGCTCTTTCATTTTTTATTCGTTCCTCTAAAGATTTTGTCCACATGCTATTCAATTCTGACGGAGCGCTAATCTTAGAATACCCCGGATATGCTATTATGACTGGCAACTCATAATAATCAACGGCCTTTTCAATTTCCCAATTAAGAATTCCTCTGTCATAATTTGTCTTATCCGATATAATTAAAAGAAAATTCTTACTTGCTGATAATCTATTTTCTAATCTGTTAAAAAGCGTTGCTTTTGATGAGCTATCACGTACCTGATAAGTTTTTTCATGTGAATTAATAAACCTAAAATCTATACTTCCAGATTTATTCCATGCCTTCAGCAAGTTAAAATAATGAATATCGCTTTCTGTTGGATCTGCCGATCCTTGCCCGTCAAAGGCAACATATGTACCTGTTCTGTTCACGTGTGGTTCCTCCCTATAACATTTTTAGGTTCATCAAACCTAATTTTTCTTCTTTCTCACTTACAACAATATGTATATCGCAATCTATTTCATCCTTAAAAAGCTCAATTATTTTAACAATATAGACAGTCAAGTCATTTACACTGCCTGCATCAGCCCCTCCTGTCCCAATAACAGGCATATATGTAGAAAACCCTTGAGAACGTTCTGAAATATACTTTACTAAAGAAGCTATAGCTTTTATATAGTCTATCTTTTCGACATGGGCTCTTAATTCATTGTCAAAATATGTTAGCCCCAAGATAAAATACCGTTCATTGTTGAGACCATTTATTTCAGCAACCGATCCGACATCATATCGACGCAAGTTTCCACTTCGTTTTTCTTTTTGTTTAAGGTCTGTATACTTATATCCATGCAATGACAAATTGTTTTGTATCTCATTCGAAACTGTATCTGAATCTCTATTGCCTTGCTCATATACTCGTTTAAGTGCCATACCGTGAATTTTTTTTGCCCCTATTAAATCATCATCCACAATCGTGTCGAAGCATTGATTCACCGCAAAAGCAATGTTCTTCTTTTCATTTGGATCTCCACTATTAAATAAATCCCCATATTCCACAAACAACGAATGATTTGAGTGAAGATCAAAAATTTTCACTTGTTTTCTTTGCTTCGTATAAATCGTGACCCCTATTACTATAGCAAAATAGATTACCATCAAAATAAACACGGCTACAATCATTCGCAAAACTACATTATCAATACAATTTAACATAATATCTGTAGGTGTAACTAATGTAACAAACCCCCAAACAGAAAATAGGGCTACTGCGATTTTGTTGCTTTTAGAAAATATGTAACGCCAGTTATATCTCATTATACGAAATAATATTTTCATCGTATCTCTCCTAGAACTACTTCTCTCATTGGCCTAAATGTATCTAAGATATCGTTTCGAGGTTCTGTTTTATCATAAAAGCTTGTGTAATATTTATCTTCTTTATGCTTTGTGTAGAAATTTCCGATTTCCCAAGCACACCATTGGCGAATGCTGTTATTATTACCTCGAATTCTCAACTCACTATTCGTTGTTCTCAGAAACAAAAACTGATTGCTATCTTTTAAAGCATCTTCCAATTTTTCCTTAGTGGCGGAACTGTGATTATTTACTCCATCCCACATCCAATTAATATATAAAAGCCAGAGCGAAGCCAAAAATAGTAAAACAAAGCTTGAGTTAACCCTTTGTCGTAATATGCGTATGACAAAAAGGTTTGCCTTCTCGCGGTACGAATGAGTTCATCGTCCGAAAGCCCAATAAAATTGTTTTCTATAACTTCTTCTTGATAATCTGCAATAGCCTTTAATAAGTATCTAAAGTATGTTTTAAATGAGTTAGAAGAAGACTGTTCTTTTTCCATTTTTTTACTCATTTGTTGCTGTATTTGATTTGTTATTCTCTGCACGAACAATAAATCTTGGACTTCGTTTGCATTACGATCAAAGATTCCTTGATATTCTTCCATTTGAGGCATTCTTTCCTCATTATTAATAATGTCTTCAAAGCCCTGTATGAGTCTTGCAGAATCATAATACATATTCTTAACTGATAAGTAATCTCTAAAGCGTACTATCCCATCACCACTTTCTATTGAATCTCCACTTTCCATAAAGAGATTATATCTTGTCAAAGAACTCAATCCCATACTGGATCCCTCTCATCTTTATCATGTGATTATATAGCGAATAGCTATGCCACTATTACGTTATCGTTTATACTTTCAATAATCTCCTTATTTCCATCCATACACTCATATCCATAAATATCTCAACGGTGCTTCCCTAATCCGTTAAAAGAGATTACTGTAACACAGAAAGCTCCTTCATCTTGCCGTTATAGACAATATACTAACAATCTGGTTCGCAAATTATATCTGCCAGTTGTCAAGGTTATTGCTCTCAAGGTACTCTGAAAAAGTATCTTTAGCTGTATTCACATCAAGACCGACTATTTCACAGACAAATTCCCCAAAAAAGCTTAAAGCCGTATTCTTGCTCATATTCTTCCTTGATTCCGAAGTCTAACCAAAGAACCTTCTCTAACACCTCTATATCGCTATGTGAAAACGGTATATTTGATTTAAGTTTCTTAATAGCCTCATTGTACTGATGCTCGCAAATATAGTATTTCGCCTTAGCCTTATAGTTCTTCAAGCCATCGTCTTCAATCTTCAATTCATTCTAGGAAATATCAAAAATATCATCCTCAAAATTCATGTCCTAACGAAGTTTTGTGTCTTGTTAATGTGTTTTCAAATCTACTGCACGCACTCTATTTCTGTACACTATTCTTCATTATCAAAGGTGTCATTTTTTCCATGAGCGCATCTGCGATACGTCTGTTTTTGTCATCAAGAATTTTCTTCTTTTGTTCACGTGCCCATTCTACAGCTTTTAACTGATCCTCCGGTCGTTCACTTAATATTACATGTTCTTCCATCATGATATGCACCTCCTTATCGCTTCTCATAGTTTATACCTACATTATAACAGCTTTTCAGAAAATAATCTGCTGCTTCCTGCAAATCTTTTATATTTTTTGCCTTGTTATTTAAGTCTATTGCTTCATTAAGCAAAACAACTGCTTTTTCAAAATCATATTTACTATTTTTTACCAAATATGATACATTTCCTAAATTCGTAACGACAACCATAAGTTTAACTGTCTCATATCTAAGCAAAAACTGGATATCTGACAAGGAAAAAGCCGACAACGATGGGTGATTATGCAGCACCAAGACAACACAATCTCTGGAAGCACGTATCAAATGGTACGATGTAGAATCACTCAAAGGATCAACATCATGCTCTGCCCCCAGTGCAATTCCAAGATAGCGTTCGCCTTTTTCTATCAGCTGCGCACTTTCAAGACTATATGTTACTGCTACTTCATTGGAATCATTTTCGTCTTTAGAAATTTGTAGAACTTGTCTTGCCAGTTCACGAAGATTATCATATTCTGTTTCTGGTATCTCTTTATACTGAACACGTGGCACTTTGTTAATTGCTTCATCAGTGATCATAATCTTATGGTCACGCTTTTTTGCCATTTCAAGATCATTTAAATTCTTTCTCACTTTTTAATTTCATTTCTTTCTAAAAAATATAATAATCATATGCTATTTTACATCGTCACACATACTAAATCATATATCTTCTTTACTTTGTTTCAATAGTAATCCCATTCTCAATATTCATTTCTAAATGCACTACTCGCTTATTTGTTACTATCTCTAGTTTATTCAGATTATAATGTGCCATTTCTTTTATCTGTAAATCAACTGCTTTAGCATTACCTGTATCTAAAAGATTTCCATCATCATTCCCAATAACATTATTAATTGCTCCTTCATCGTCTTGCGGAATATCAAATAAATCTTCTGTATCTATCTGACCATTTACATTATGTTCTCTATACAACAAATAGCCAAGAAAAGCCACCATTGGTCCTGTAACCAACATTGCTATTGCAACAGGACTATTTTTTGTAATTCTCTTAAGTTTAATTTGCGTTTCAGATTCTTCCCCATTTTTATACATTTGATCTGCATTAATAATTTCGATATAATGTCTATCTGAATGATAAATTCCTACAACTGGTCTGTCGAAGCGATTGTAAGTATGTGTAAATTTTTTTCGACTATCTATCATTATTTTTTGAAATTTTTTTTGACTTTTTTCTAAGCATAAATCTTTTTGATTTTCAAGAGTTCTAATTATCATATCTTTCTTATTAAAATCGGGAGATATATGCCTTTCAAATACATCACATACCTGATTCTTCGATCCTTCTAACAAAATCTCATAAGCCTGTTCTATCGATTCTTTAAATAAGACATCATAGCTTTCAGCTAAATAAACGCTTCTAATTCTACATTTTAAATATTTGTTTGTTATAGAATTAAGGGTTTTATAGAATTCAAAAAGACAATTCATTTTAAAAATATCTTCATTTGGTTCCATCGAGATCAAACGTCCTAAGCTATACATTTTGACTATATCTTTTTGTCGTCCCCGAAATTCATTTCCATTTTCAAAATATGTTTTATAATTTGTAGAAATTAAAAATGACTTGTCAGTCACAAAAATATCTTTTTTATCTACTCCTTCATTTATTAAATTATTGATTATAGAAAGAATTACAAACTTATTATTTACCATCGTCATAGTATCTAATGTTTTCGTTATTTGCCAGTTAGACATATTAATGTCTGTGGCACTCTTTAATACTACTTCATACTTTTCACCACTCGAATACATGCTATTTCCCCTTTCTATTCTCAATGTCTTTTATCTTTATTTCTGTAGCCCACTGCCCTGCAAATGTAAAAAATAGTGCTAATAACAATAAAACATTGGTATCTAATATTCCCATAATTTTTTTCAAAAATATAAAATCTTTCAAATTTGGGAATAAAACTATTACTAACAATGCACAAACCTCCAAAATAAATGTAATTGCTTGCGCTATTCGATTCTGCTTTGCAAAAGTATCAACAGCCATTGAAACACTCAATATTAGTGCCGACAATGTAAATGCAAAATTAGTTTCTTCTGTTATTCCAACTATACCCATCATATACATAAACAACATGATTATTAAAACAATCATAATTGACAGTCTATATTTATTTTTCATTGCCTATGCACCTCCATAACACTATTACAATTCCTATTATATTCAAAAAAAGTACGAAAAACAATGTATGTTTTCTAATTTCAAAAATGCACCCGTTTCCGGGTGCATCCTCTCATCTACTCATCTTCAGAATACAGCTCATCCAACACTTGCTCCAGCGTTCCATCCTTTGCATAAGGCAAAGCATCTAACTGTCTGAAATTATGCTTGATGTCCTTCGTATCCTCATCAAATCCCAATATGTAACTAGTTGCTATCTTATATATGATTTCTGTTGGTGCAAGTCCGTACACCTGCTTTTCAAAGATGTGCTTCAAGCGTTCCTTATTGTCCGGGAATTGCTTTTTCATTTCGTCACTCTGATATAAACGCTTCACAATCTCTGTAATATACAGACCGGATTTCATATATAAATCAATAAACGTCTTATCCGGCATGTCAAAGCAGCCGGGATTCTCCTGCTCTAGCATGTCCACCATTTTCTTAACCATTGTCTTTGGTGTAAATATCTGATTGGTTTTCTGCTGTGGAATATAATCAAATATATCCTCTACGCTCTTTTCGTCAAAATAGTCAGCAAGCTTTTTCTTTAAGGCAAGAAATTCTTTTACAGAATCATCAAATACCACCGAATCAAATAGCTGTCCGTCAAAGTGCTTGGTCTGTCCGGTTTCTTCCTCCACATAGTCACCACCATCACGCAAAAACTTGAACTGATCCAGCGTGATGCTTGTCACTTCCAGAAACACTTTATCCGGGATAATGGTATCAAAGGTGGCAAGCGTAACGGTATTATCTCCGTATGCCATCAGAAATGATGGAATTGTCCTTGAAAAGCCACGCAGGTGATCTCTGATGCCATCCTCGATTGTTTCCTTTTCCCGTTCCTTCTTCTTCGTTTCTACGGTCTTGACGGTCTCTTTTGTGGATTCTTTTGCAAAATCAGAAATAGCAGTTGTCAATTCTTCATTGAATTTTTCCATAGCGGCTTTCTGCTTTTGCTCAAATTCTTTATCAATCTGCTCTGATGTTTTTCCGGTTTCATATCTTGCCTGCTGCTCGGCAACACGCTGATTTTCTATGACATTTCGCTCAATCTCATAGTTGGTATGCAGCTTATCTATCATCCGATCTGCTTCATGGTTCAGTTTGGATTCAATCTGTCTTTTATCGGCTGCTTTCATATCAGAACCATAGGTAGACTGTGCTGTATCCACAACTGCCTTGACTGCACTCTGCTTTACTACCTCTTTCAGCTTTTCGATAGCTCTCTGTGCCCTGTCCGGTGCCTGCTTCATCTGCGTCATTGTTTCCTGTACCTGAGAAGTCACATCGTAGATTTTATTGCCAAAAACATCCTGCGTTCTGCCAATCACAAATTCATCACTCAACGCCACTTCTCCATTTTCATCCAACGATAAATTCTTCTGCACTTCCTCTGTCAGATTTACCTTGCTTTTAGGTTCTTCTATCGGTTCAAACTTTGTGATAATATCAATAACTTCCTTCGGTGCGCCAAAAATATTGCTGATGTTCTGAAACAGGAAATTACTCATAAATCCTCGCTTTACAACCTCAACAGAACGAATTTTTCTCGGAATTGTCAGTACCTTTTCCGCATCCAGTTCTACTAATTCTCCCTGTTCATCTTCACCAATTACAGGGAAGAAATTAAGCAATTCCTTTACATTTTCCTTCCGCTCCTCTGCAGTACCGCCGCCCTTTGCTGTATTAGGATTCAGATTGTTTGCAAACTGCTCAAAGATAGTAAGTGTTCTTGCCGGATCAAAGTCAAATACATAAGCATTTTCTTTCCTCTTAAAAGATGTCCCCACCTTAAACAGGCAAGGATTCTGTGCCCGGAATGCCGCCTGCATATAAAGTGCCGGAGAACGCATATTACTAAGCATTAGCACTGCTGTCCATTCCGGAATTGTAATTCCTGTCGTAAGCTGTCCTACCGACAATGTAATTGTCTTTTCATGCTCGGCAATGGCGGCAACCACTTTATCATAAGATTTCATGGATTCATCATCGTCGTCCAGTTTTCCATCACCCGCAGCAAGAACAATTTCATACTCCTTAAATACCGGATGCTCTTTTAATTTCTTTGCCAATGCCTTTGCACTGTCTACCCTGTCAAGCAGCCAGAAGGTGTGCTTTAATTCGTCCCGCAATTCTTCCGTAGAAAATGGGAATTTTGTCTGTCTGGTCATGGCATCCAAAAATTTATCGACGGAAGATTCATGATTGAATTTTCCATTGGTAACAGCAAAAAACTCATTCAAATCGAAGGCATACTCTTCCGTTTCTCCGTTAATCTCTATGCCTTGTTGCAGCTCATCTTTGATAATTTCTGACATCTGATAAGTGTACAGATTAAGCTGCGGCAATGTTGCATACGGGTTTTCTTCCTCCGCTGAAGCATCCCAATCTCTCTTTTTCTTTTGTTCATCTGCATAAGTCCAGTTATAGATAGCATCATCTGCAAATTTATTATTGGCAAGTGCTTTAAATGGTGTACCTGACAAGTGCAACGTAAATTTACGTTTGATACGGTCAAATGCAACATCTGTTTTGTAGGTATCCACACCCTCATGTGCTTCGTCAATGACAAGGATGTCCCACTCCATATTGGCAACCTCATCTAATTTTTTATGCTCTCCGCCAAAATAAATGGAACCTTTCATATCCTGCAAGGATACAAATTCAATACACTTTACATTGTCACTGTCTTTTCCTAAGAGCAAATGTGTATATTCCTCTCTTGTCAGCACACCTTGTTTTCCTTTCAGTGCATCAACCTCACTCACGAAAAGATAACCAGATTCACTCCCCAGAAACTTTGCATAATCTGAAAACCATGAGTTTGCAATCGCCGGTCGGTTTGTGACGATCAACACTTTTTCTGCCCTAGTTTTCCGTGCAAAATCGTAGACAGATAATGTCTTTCCAAATCTCGGCTTGGCATTCCAAAGGAACTCTCCATTTTTATGAGTTGCTTGATAATCAACCGTCATTGCAACCGCACTCTGCTGCTCCTCACGCAATTTGTACGGAATCACTGTATCTGTGGTTTTTAATATGCCATGATCTTCTCTGAAATCACGAAACATCTGCTTTGATGTAGCACCATCCACATGAAACCACTCATTATTCTTGCCTTTTTCCTGCTCTATACCGGATTTCCGCAAATAAGCATGAAAGTCCTTATCTATGAATGTCTCTCCTGAACCATCATCAAAAGTGGCATTTCCTTTCCATTCAAGCTGCCACTTGATATCCGCAGTGTGTGTCTGTTGATTGATACGAGTTTCTACATCCTGTTCTGTGTATCCTATCTTCGTCCAGCCATTATGTCGAACCACTTCTGGAGTGGAATAGCCATAAAGCATCGGAACTACCTGTTTGGTTGTCTGAATGTTAAGTTTATTCATGCTATTCCATCTCCTTTACATTATTTTCGATAAATGTAATTTCTTTCCCGGAAAGTCCATATTTTTTATAGAGCTGCTTGTCAATGTTTGATATGGAGACTGACCAGTCGATGTCGGATTTATCGGTAAAATCCTGGAGGGGGACATATTTCCACTTATCAGCATTCAAATCTTGTGTTATTTTCAAAACGCTTAATAACGTTCTTGCAAATTTTGTTTTTATATATTTAAGCGCTGACAATGCCTCTTGTTCCCTTTCAAAACTACCCACTCCTAAAAATGTATGCGTAAAGCCTGTCATTGGTTTCAGGATTTCTGGATTTGTTAGTTTATCTCCGAATGTTCCGTTTCCGTCTGCTTTAGGTGTTATTATCTTGTATTGTTCAATCTGCTTATCTGTCATATCAACATATTTTTTGTTAATAAAACGACCACATCTTTTCCCTTTATATATTCCATAAATCAATATATCGTCTATATCTCTATTTTCATGAAAACACTCAAATTCCAGTATATTACTTGACATTCTTCGCTCATGTCCGTCATATTGCGGATAATCTCTGAATAAACTAATCGTGTTAAATTTTGATGCAACAAAAGCAATATTTGAGATTGCTCCACTCTTTTCAATACATGGATGTATTTTTCGCAATACTCCGTTTATCTCCTCATGTATCGTAAATGTTTCTATTGCTCCATATTTTTTTGCTTTATCCCGATATGTAATAGCAACCCCACCCTTTATATCTGTATTACTAAATACCGTACTTGCATCAGCTTCATACTCCATTACTTTAAAATGTTCATCACGAAGCATTTTCTGGTTCCAATCTTTTGGAGTTCTTCCTGCATTGAACAAAAATCGAGCTGGCGTAATAAGCTCCGTTGCATTACTAACGCTATAAGCTGCTTCCATAAATTGATGATATACTGGTAATGCTGTATTACTATTTCCTTGCCTATCCTCCTGATATGGTGGATTCCCAATCGCAAAATCAAATTTCATCTCATCTACCTTCCTTCATGCTTTTGTACGTCAGCGACTTATCGCTGCGCCAGTCATAGATCCGGCAGTACACTTCTTCCGGGTCTTCTATATCCTGCTTTCTCGGCTCATCTGCTACCACAAAGTCAAATAGACTGAATTGATGATATTCCTCTTTTGGCTTTCCAAAGGGAATCATCCCGGATATTCCATCCATCTGCCACAGATTCCAGACAATAACATTTACAATCTTTCGCAGTTCTGCATCTGTTGGAACTCTGTCCCACCTATCCTGCATATAGTCCACAAAAGTTATGAGCAAATTGATTCTTGCAATCAGAAGACTGTCTCCCTGAAATTCATAACCATACACACTCTGATATGCTCGAAGCACCCATTTGAACCATTCTGTTTCACTGACTGTATTTTCATTTACCACACGCAGTTTTCTGTCTAAAATTCCCATCCGCTGCCTAATCTCAAGCAGTTCTCCGGTAGCTGCATCATAACGCGACACGATATATGGAGCTTCACCGCAGGTAATCTCAAGCCTTTTGGAATCGACATATTTTTTCCATCCATCCTCTGTGTCAAACTCCACTTTTTCTGTGTTTACCTGCCACCCCTGTTCCTGTTCAATATTGAAAACATTTTTTCTTCCAAACCATTCCTCATCACAATGGTTATTCATTTTGTTGCATATCCACGATGGTGTAAACACCTCTGCTTTTGATCTGGTACGCTCCTGTTGTTGTTCCTTATTCTTTAGCACTCTCGGCTGTATCTCATATTGCGTAAATCCCTTTAAGATTTCTTCTGTCATCTGCTCAGTTTCCTTGATTGGAGTGCCTTTGGAACTA
>OGZE01001323.1_pt1 | contig 14924 bp, 13 predicted proteins | sample 1576731 | NCBI WGS metagenome assembly OGZE01 (sample SAMEA3541503, study PRJEB24748) | human gut metagenome | biome: human gut; feature: human-associated habitat; material: faeces | place: China | collected 2012 | reverse complement strand
CAGGCAGAGGAGATCATCCCATTCTGGCAGGGACGCAGCATGAGAGAAAAACTTCTTGCAACTATGACTCCGGAGTGGAATGACTGTTATTCAGCAGGTATGTTCACCGAGTTCATGGAGCAGAGAGGACCGGGACATACATGTGGTGGAGAACAGGTATTTACAACCGGATATATGGATTACAAAGAGAAAATCAAGAAGACAATGGATTCGCTTGATTTCTTAAATGATCCGGAAGCATACGACAAGATGGAAGAGTTAAAAGCTATGGATATTTCCTGCGACGCAGTGATCATCCTTGGCGAGAGATATCATGAATTAGCACTGGAGATGGCTGAGAAAGAAGATGATCCGGTTCGTAAAGAAGAATTAAAACAGATCGCAGCCAACTTGGAAGTTGTTCCTGCACATGCACCAAAGACATACTGGCAGGCAATCCAGTTATACTGGTTCACACATCTGGCAGTTACAACAGAGCTGAACCCATGGGATGCATTCAGCCCGGGACGTCTTGACCAGCATCTGATCAAATACTACGAGGCAGATACGGAAGCAGGAATTCTGGATGATGATAGAGCAAAAGAGCTGTTAGAGTGCTTATGGGTGAAATTCTACAACCAGCCGGCACCGGTAAAAGTAGGTATCACACTAAAAGAAAGTGCTACATACACAGATTTTGCAAATATCAATACAGGTGGTGTGACGCCGGACGGACGCGATGGAGTTAACGCAGTCAGCTATCTGATCCTTGACTGTATGGACGAGATGAAACTGGTTCAGCCAAACTCTAACGTAACAATCAGCAAGAAGACACCGGCACGTTTCTTAAAGAGAGCATGCGAGATCTCAAGAAAAGGATGGGGACAGCCGGCATTCTACAATACAGAAGCACAGACAATGGAGCTTATCAATGCAGGTAAATCACTGGAAGATGCACGTCGCGGCGGATCTTCAGGATGCGTTGAGACAGGAGCATGGGGAAGTGAAGCATATATCCTGACCGGATATCTGAACATCCCGAAAGTATTCCAACTTACACTTTACAATGGATTTGACAATGAATCCGGCAAACAGCTCGGTCTGAAACTTGGTTATGCAAAAGACTTCAAGACATATGAAGAATTATGGGATGCATTTCAGAAACAGCTGAAACATTTCATCGATATCAAAGTACGTGGAAATAATGTAATCGAGAAATTATATGCAGAGAACATGCCTGCACCGTGCCTTTCAGTTGTAACAAACGACTGTATCAGCAATGCAAAAGATTATAATGCAGGTGGAGCAAGATACAATACAAACTATATCCAGGGTGTAGGTATCGGAACTGTTACAGATTGTATCACAGCAATTAAATATAACGTATTCGATAAGAAAAACTTCACAATGGAAGAACTGATCGAAGCGATGGATCATAACTTTGAAGGATACGATGCAATTTATCGTATGGTACATGATAAGACACCGAAGTATGGTAATGATGATGACTATGCAGATTCTATCATGCAGGATGTATTTAACCTGTACCATGATTTGATTACAGGACGTCCGACTATGAGAGGCGGAAAATACGGAGTAGATATGCTCCCGACAACATGCCACGTTTACTTCGGAGAAGTAATCGGAGCAACTGCTAACGGAAGAAAAGCAAATGTTCCGGTATCTGAAGGTATCTCACCGGAGAAATCCGCTGATACAAACGGTCCTACAGCAGTTATCAAATCCTGCTCAAAGATGGATCACCTTGCAACAGCAGGAACTCTTCTGAACCAGAAATTTACTCCGGATGTTGTAGCAGGAGAAAAAGGACTTGAGAACATGTCCAGCCTGATCCGTAGCTATTTCGCAATGGACGGACATCATATCCAGTTCAATGTCATTGACAGACAGACATTGATCGAAGCACAGAAACATCCGGATGACTACCGCGACCTGATCGTTCGTGTAGCCGGATACAGTGACTTCTTCCGTAACTTAAGCAAACCGTTACAGGATGAGATCATCAACCGTACAGAGCAGTCTTTCGGCTAAGATGTAAAATAATATAAGATATAAGACAGGATATCCGGAAATGTAAAAGTTTCCGGGTATCTTTTTATTGACGCTGCTTGCCAGAAATTTAAATATCAATTATACATAACGCAGACGAGAGCATTTATAAGTATAGATCAGTATGGAAATGCAGTTCATCAAAGGGAAGGAAAGCAGTTTCATCTGGAAAATGAGACTGGAACCGGAGAAGTATCTTTATATCGTGCTTTTCCGGGAATAGAACTTGTCTATAACGATCTATGCCTATATGAAAAGATGTTGTTTGCAGATAGAAGAGCGTTAGCTGCAGGAGAGTTCATTTACAATCGGAGAGATTGCCACGCAGGTCGGATACCAGAACTATACTCTGAAACTTATAATATAACTTTCTCTAAAGAAATTCCAAAAGAATATTAATAGGGAAGTGTAATTACATAGCCGATTGGTTCGCTAAGAATCCGTCGGCTTTTTTCATGCCTATTTTTGTACATAGCCGGTCCCGTAAAAAGGATTGGCTATTAAATTTTTTCGAGGAAGGAGGAAACCATATGACCAAATGTAAAGTAATCGCCCTTGCAAATCAGAAGGGAGGAACAGCTAAGACCACAACGACATTAAATCTTGGAATTGGTCTTGCACATCAGGGGCGAAAAGTATTATTGGTTGATGCTGATCCACAGGGAGACTTAACAACCGCATTAGGGTGGACTGATGCAGATAATCTTCCGATTACGTTGGATACGCAAATGAAGAAAATATTACAAGACGAACCGTTTGGAGGAGCAGATATTGGACAGTCCACAGGCTGTTGTAGAATTGATGGGGAAGGAGTTATCGCAATATGACAGAGAGGTATTTTGCATCTTGAATATGAAAAATAATGGACAGGTAATCAATATGAATCTGGTCAGTGTTGGAACAATCAATGCCTCACTGGTAATTCCGAGGGAAGTCTTTAAGAGCAGTATTCTGGCAAATGCTTCTGCAATCATTGGACTTCATAATCATCCCAGTGGTAATGTGAAACCGTCAAAAGAGGATATGATCGTTACGAGGAAGCTGTAGAAGTGCGGACAGCTACTGGGGATAGAATTGCTGGATCATATCATTGTCGGCGGAACTAATGGAAAGATGCTCAGTTTCCGAGAAGAAAAGATGTTGAATGTGACAGGAAGGATGGATTGGGAGAGATAGAAGAAAAAAGAATTAGAAGTTTTTATTTATTGTAATATTTCATGTAGCGGCATTAGTAAAATAGTGTCGCTACAAAAAGCTGACTTATACATTGATATTATATGCATAACTCAAAATAAAATTGTTAAAAATAGAAAAAGAAACAATATATAACGAAAAAATCTCTAAATAAGAAAATTTACATTGACTGAGAGAAGAGTAAAACATATAATAAAGGTGGAGGTGTATAAGAATGTTAGTAAAAGTAAGTGTTGAAAATTTTAAATCTTTTGATAAAGCAGCAGAGCTGACAATGATTTCCTCAAATAAAATACGAACAAATGCAAATCACAGGTTAAAGATAAAAAGTACCCAGTTATTAAAATATGCAGTAGTTTATGGAGCAAATGCATCTGGAAAGACTAATCTGGCATTGTTTTTTAAATTTTTTAAAGATAGTGTCTGCAATGGTATTCCGATAGAAGCTACACAGATGTTTTGTAAGAATCGGCAGGAGAATAAGGAACGAGAAAGTAGTTTTGAAATTCAGATTACTGTAGGTGACAAATTTTATGCCTATGGTTTTTCTGCAGTTTTAAGCAGACGAAAAGTAACCGGAGAATGGTTATATGAATTATATCAGAATGGTTCAGCAAAATGTCTCTTTGAACGAGAAGGAAGTAAACGTCCGGTGTTAAATGATGGTATTACGCTGACAAACACAGAAAAAAATAAATTTGAAACCTATGCAGATGATTTTGAAGGAAATGAAACATCTTTGTTCCTGACAGAAATGAATCGTGGAAAAAAATATAGCACACGATCTAAATTATTGTTCTTCCGGGATGTATATGACTGGATTCAGAATCATATTTCAATCATTACACCGGATACGCCATTGATTGATCTGGAATATTATTATGATGATAATTCGCTGAAGCTGATTAACAAATTAATCAAAACATTTGATACGGGTATCAGCCAGGTGAAAATAGAAGAAATTACATTGGATGAGTTATCAAATGCATTGCCAAAATCAGTATTTGATAAGATGATGCAGCATGTAAAAAATAGAATGGAAGAGCAGGAAGAACCATCATTCAGAATGACGATGAGGTCGAAGGAAACTTTCTTTAATATCGAAGTTGAAGGACATTCTGAACCGAAGGTCACAACAATCCGGTTGCATCATAATAAGTCATTTTATGAGTTCGGTTTTGATGAAGAGTCTGATGGAACAAGAAGATTATTCGATTTGATGGATATGCTGTTGAATAAACGAGAAGATGTTCTTTATGTTGTGGATGAATTGGAGAGAAGCTTACATCCGAAATTGACAGAACGATTTTTGCAATTGTTTATGCAGCTACATGATGAGCAGCGTATGCAGCTATTGTTCACTACACATGAATCATCCATTATGGATCAGGCTATTTTTAGAAGGGATGAAATCTGGTTTGTAGAACGTAACGCAGAAAATGCAAGCTCTATTTATTCCTTAGATCGTTTCAAGGAGAGGTATGATAAAGTGTTGAGCAAGGCATATCTGGAAGGAAGATATGGTGCGATACCGGTATTTTCAACATTCGATTTTGCGCGAGCAACGAGTCAGACGGATGTGCTTGCACAGACACCTGACGACTGCCGCGACAGTGCAGAAAGTATTTCTGTACCGAGAGAGGAGGAGTAGCCTTGGCTCCAGTAAGAAGTTATACGAATTGGAATAGCAGAACTACAGATGAAGAAGAACAGATTGAGCCTTATCGTAAGTACTTTTTCATATGTGAGGGTGCAAATACTGAAACATGGTATTTCAAAAAGTTAATTGATATCCGAAAAGAGTTAAATATTCATCCATTGATCGATATCCGGTTACTTGAAAAAACAGAGGGAGACAGGGACATTTCATTTCCAAGACGTTTGATTGAATTTGCAGAAAATCAGAAAGAAAATCCGGAAATAGCATTTGATAAAGAACGAGATAAGATGATTGTTGTATTTGATGGAGATATTTTTGAAGAAAAAGTACTTGATTATGATGAATTGGTAGTAGAAGGTGAAAAGAATAATATATTAGCGGTTAGTAATCCGGCATTTGAACTGTTCCTGCTGTTACATTATGAAAATTCATATGAAGATGATATTGAGCCAAATGCTGAACAGATTATCCAGAATGAAAAAGATGGGCATCAGACATTTATCTATAAATTGTTACTTGCTAGAACAGGAATCAATCCAAAAAAGAATTCAGCGATTGGAGAACTGGCAAAAAATATAGAGATTGCTATTGAGCAGGAAAAGAAAATCAATGAAGATATTCATCAGTGTAAAGGACAGATGACGTGTAATATAGGTCGGATTATTGATGAGATTCGGAAGGATGACGGAAAGGTTATTTAATGGTTGATAATGTAATTAAAAGAGGTGGTAGTTTTGAAAAAACATGAATTATTAATAAAATCTAGAGAAGCAATGTTGGCTGCAGTTCAAATATATAATAATCCACAAATTACTTTTAAATCTGAAATATTCATATCAATGGCGATTATATCTTGGACGTATTTAATGCATACATATTATGCAAATAAAGGAATTGATTATAGATATTATTCTATGCGTGGTAAAAGAAAATGTTATGACAAGACTAAGTATGGTGCTTATAAGCATTGGGAACTTGAGCATTGTTTGTGTAATGACAATAATCCATTAGACAAAAATACGACGGATAATTTAAAATTTCTCATTGGAATCAGACATGAAATAGAACATCAAATGACTAACAAAATAGACAAAGCAATAAGTGCAAAACTACAAGCATGTTCAATAAACTACAATTATTATATAAAAAAATTATTTGGATCAGAGTATGGAGTGGATAATCAATTAGGATTAGCAATTCAATTTTCGCCGATTACTCCTGAACAAAAAGGTGTAATGCTTAATAATGAACAGGTGAAAGATAATGTGCAAAGTTTTATTTGCGAGTTTGAAGATAATTTGACGGAGGAAGAAGCTGGGAGTCCGAAATATGCATATCGTTTATTGTTTACTCCATTGAGTGCAAAAAGAAAAGGACAGGCCGATCAGGTGATTGAATTTGTTAAAGCTGGAACAGAAGAAGGAGAAAAAATAAATAAAACATACACGTTAATAAAAGAAACAGAAAAGAAAAAATATCGTGGGAAAGAAATTGTATCAATTATGAAAGAAAAAGGATATGATTGGTTTAATATTAATATGATGACTGATTTTTGGAAATATGATTTGAAATCACGAGATATGTATGGTGTTGCATTGGGAAAGCAATGGTATTGGTATGAAAATTGGATTAAAGTCGTAGAGGAATTTTGTAAAAAGAAAGCACCGCATATAGATCCAAAGTCGATAAAAAAAGGATATTATCCACAAGAGATAGTAACGAAAATGGTACAGCTTGGATACGATCAGTTTTCTATGAGAGATTTTACGACATTTTGGAGAGATATACTTAAAATAAATAAAGAAAATACAACGTATGGGTATAAAATGAATAACAATAGATTTGTATGGAATGAAAAATTTTTGAAAAAAATTAAGGAATACTGTAGTAATAATAAAGAAAAATTTGAAGCACTTTATGAAGACTAAGCAATACATAGCCAGATGGTTCCAACTCAAGGAATCACCTGGCTATTTTCATGCCCGGATATTATCCCCAATAATATCAATCTAAGGCAAGAAAGGAGATGAAAATTATGCCATATATACCACCATCGGTCGTGCGGGAGGTCAAGCGGATGGATTTGCTTACGTACTTGAAAAATTATGAACCATACGAATTAGTTCACTTTTCTGGCAACACCTACACTACCAGAACACACGATAGTTTGAAAATATCAAATGGGAAATGGATGTGGTGGAGTCAGAGAACCGGTGGCAGATCAGCACTGGATTATCTGATCAAAGTAAGAGGATACAGTTTTTTAGAGGCGGTTGAATTGCTTGCAGAACGGGCAAATATTCAGCCGCCTCTTTTTGTATCTGAGAATGTTCCGATGGAGAAAAAGTTACTGTTGCCAAAGAAAAATCAAGATGATCAGAAAGTGATTGCGTATCTTTTAGGACGTGGGATTGATAAGGAAGGAGGACGATACAATGGAAGAATTCATCACAGACGAAAGGACAGGCTTGCGCTATGAGCTTGTCGGGGACTACTATCTGATCGCCGGAGAGGACGAGCCGGAGGGCAGACCCATCGGCATTTGGGGACAGCGACACCTGCGATACATTCGCAAGCACAAGACCAGTCTGTATGCCGAGCTGCTGACCACCGGCAAGCTGAACGATTACCTTGCAGACCTCAATGAGCAGGCAGAAGCAATGCTTTCTCGGCTGGTAAAGCAGCTTTCCGAAAAGGAGGGCGTTACGGAAGCCCTCAAAGCGGAAAATCAAATGCTGTGGGTGCAGAGGATGAACAACATCCGCAGTGCTGCTATGGAAATCGTTGCAAACGATTTGATTTACTGTTAGGAGGACGGCTATGAATGTCAAGCTGGACGATTATGAGGTGCGAGTGCTGATAAACGGCTTGATACAGCAGCACAGGAGCTATGACGCAGAAACCAACGGTCAGATTGACTCACTCGCCCTTCGCCTGTGTGACATTGCTGAAGCAATGAAGCCGGGGCGAAAGAAGAAAATCCCCTTTGAGCCGGTAGAAATCAGAGTAATTTGTCAGTGCCTTATGGAGTGGCGAAATCGAGAGATACAGGTGAAAAGACACGGCGCAGTGGATGCTATAAATGAACTGCTGATACGGTTTACCCGCTAAAGAGAAAAGTCGCTGTCAACAGACGGCGGCTTTTCCTTTGCGGGTAGTATTCAAGAAGTCATAAAGTTCCGTGAGTAATGGAAGAAGCCAGCGTTTGCGGAAATGTCACAATTTACGGAGGTAAAGTTTCAAATACCGCTTGCCTTTTTGTACTTGCTATGATATTATTAGTATACGTACTAAAGCGTTTAAAGAGAGGTGATATATTTGCGGAGAGACAGCAGTGGAACAAAGAGGAAAATACTGACCGTGTGCGTCCGTCTCTTTCTGGAACAGGGGTATAAAAACACCTCTGTCAGTCAGATTGTGGATGAAGCAGGTGTTGCAAGAGGAAGCTATTTGAATCTGTTTCCCACCAAGGATAAAATTTTGCTGGACTTGACCGAAACGATGTTCGGCGGACAGTTCGGCGTGGCAAGAAGCATTGCAGACAGCAAGCTGCCGCCAGTTTACGCCTATGCGGTGGAAACGGCGATCCAACTGACACTGACTGAACTGAATGAGAACCTGCGAGAAATCTACATTGAAGCCTATTCCCTGCCCGACACGTCGGAATATATTTACCTGCAAACCACAGCAGAGCTGAAGCAGATTTTTGGTGAAAATTTTCCCGATGATACCGAGAGCGACTTTTATGAGATGGAAATTGGCACGGCGGGATTGATGCGCAGCTATATGGCGAGAAAATGTGATATTCATTTTCCGTTGGAACGCAAGCTCAGTCGCTTTCTGACGGCGGCGATGCGGGTGTATCGTATACCGGAGGAAGAACAGGCAAAGGTGCTTGCCTTTATTCAATCACTGGATATTGAAGCAATTGCTACAGAGGTTATGTATAAGCTGTTTGCAATGCTGGAAATGAAATACGATTTTAAGCTGTCAAAGGACAGCAAAGGAAAGGAGAGGAAACTATATGAATAAGAAAATTTTGAGCGTTGTGCTCATACTGTGCGTGATGCTGGCTGTTATGCCTATGACGGCATATGCGGCGGATATTGCGTTTTGTTCTAAATGCAACCGGATACAAACAGTAAGGTTGACTTATCAATACTCAAATGATGAATGGCACATATGCAATGTTACATGCACGGTGTGTAATAATATATGGTTTTACGGAATGTCACACAAATGGAGCGGAACGGCGACTTGCACAAGCGGAAGGACATGCACGGAATGCGGCGGATCTTCCGAACCGCTTGGGCACGACTGGGGCACTTGGACGCAGAACAGCGATGAAAAGACCCACACCCGAATCTGTAAGCGTGACACCAGCCATACGGAAACCGAGAATTGCCACGGCGGCACGGCCACCTGCACCCAAAGAGCAACATGCACAGTTTGCGGTGCGGAATATGGCGATGCTCTGGGACATGATTTTACTACCAGTTGGACACATGATGATAACGAGCACTGGAAGCAGTGTTCCCGTTGCGATGCAAAGGATGACGTAAGCCCTCATACTTGGGACAGCGGTACGATAACAACAGCGCCTACCTGCACAAAAGCGGGCAAAAAGACATATAGCTGCACCAAGTGCGACGCAACAAAAATAGAGCCGATTCCAGCTACGGGCCATAGCTGGAAGTCCGATTGGACGTCCGATGCAACGCATCACTGGTATGAATGTGACAATAAAAACTGCGATGTGACGGATAACGCGGGAAAGAAAGGCTACGCGGAGCACTCCGGCGGCAAAGCGACCTGCACCCAAAATGCCGTCTGTGAGTTTTGCAAGGCTGAGTATGGCGAAAAGCTGCCCCACGACTTCACGGCGGAGACCGTGGATGCAAAGTACCTGAAATCCGCCGCCACCTGCACGGAAAAGGCAGTCTACTACAAGTCCTGCGCAGTCTGCGGTCTGAGCTCCGAGGGCACGGCGGATGAGGCGACCTTCTTCTCCGGCAATGCGCTGGACCACAACTGGGGCGCTTGGACGCAGAACAGCGATGAAAAGACCCACACCCGAATCTGTAAGCGTGACACCAGCCATACGGAAACCGAGAATTGCATCGATGCAAACAAAGACCACAAATGTGATATCTGCGATTATATAATCAGCGAGTGTGCAGACGATAACAAAGACCACAAGTGTGATTATTGCGGCAAGAAGCTGACTGAGCACACCGGCGGGAAAGCGACCTGCAAGGACAAGGCAAAGTGCGAAGTCTGCGGTGCGGAATACGGTGAGCTTGATGCGAAGAACCACACCGACTTAAAGCACTTCCCGGCAACTACGGCGACCAAGACCACCGAGGGCAATATCGAGTACTGGTACTGCGAAGGCTGCGGTAAATATTACAGCGACAAGGACGGTACAAAGGAAATCAAAAAAGCCGACACCGTAACGGCGAAGCTGAAGGACGATTCCAAATCTTCGCAGACCGGCGATACAAGCAACCTTGCTTTGTGGATTGCCTTGCTGTTTGTCAGCGGCGGTGCAGCCATTGGCACAACGGTTGTCAGCAGAAAGAAAAAGTACAACAGATAATTGAATAGCGTTCCCTTGCCCCATCTTCCGAGCAAGACAAAAGCGTCGTAGCGATACGGCGCTTTTTTGTTACCCGGAAGCGACAAACAGCGGCTTTTGAATGGTTGGCGGTAAAGGATACCGCCGCTAAAACAAAGCCGCTCATATCGAAAGAAAACGCCCAAAATCGCCCCGAAACTATACAGTGGGAAACGGTTTTGGGCATTTCTGCGTTTCGGGAGCAAATCGGCAGTGAAAAGGAGGTGCTCGCTATGCCCCGTATGCCGAAATACCTCAAGGAAGAATGGGCGTTCTTTCTTGATGAGCGTGGCAGGAAGAAATACAACGAGCTTTGCAGGAAATGCGAAAGGAGCTGCAAGCAGAGCTTCCGTGCCGCCGTTATCCAATGCCCACACTATCTATCGAAAAGGAGAACAAGACAATGACAGACTATGCGAACAACACCCCAGCAAAGCTGGAAATCATCAAGGCAAGCGAGATTATACCCAAGGAGGTGCTCTGGCTGTGGTATCCCTATATCCCCTTCGGCAAGGTCACACTGCTGCAAGGCGACCCCGGTGACGGCAAGAGTAAGCTGATGCTTTCTCTTGTCGCTTTGCTTTCCAAGGGTGCGCCGCTGCCCTTTGCCGATGAGGACGAACAAGGTGAGCCGATGACGGTTATCTATCAGACCACCGAGGACGATGCAGACGATACCGTTGTGCCGAGATTTAATTCGGCGGGCGGTGACGGTGATAGGCTCATCTTCATCAAGGAGGACGAAAAGAGCCTGACCTTTGGAGATGACCGTATCCGTGAGGCCGTGGAGAAGTACAACGCCAAGCTGCTGATCCTCGACCCAATGAGTTCATATATCGGTGACACCTGCTCGATGAACAACGCCAATGAAACGAGAGCCGAGTTCAACCACCTGATTGCCGTTGCCAAGGACACCGGCTGCGCCATCGTCATCATCGCCCATATGAACAAGGCGAAGGACACAAGCCCCCTCTATCGCACCAACGGCTCTATCGACATTGCCGGTGCAGCGAGAAGCATTCTTGCTGTCACACGCACGGCAAACAAACAGAACCCCGCTGAGCGTTATCTGGTGCAGGTCAAGAGCAATCTTGCGCCGATGGGCTCGGCTATTCTCTTTGAGGTAGCCGACAAGGGCGTGAACTTTCTTGATGAGCTGGAGCTGAATGCGGAGGATGCTTTCTCTGCTTCTGCGCCGAGGATGGGCAGACCGAATGCCTGTGAGGAAGCGGCAACGGACTTTATCCGTTCCCTGCTGGCGGGCGGTAGGCGGCTGGCTTCCGATTGAGAATGGGCAGGAAGTCACGGACGAGGACGACCTGCCTATTTGATTGAGGTTTTGAGGGAGGTCAAGGGAGGAAAGCCCTTGCCCACGACATCTTTGCAGCGAAGCTGAAAGTGTCATAGTGGGTTACGCACTTTGAAAAAGTTGCGTAACCCGCACCCCCCTCCCTTTCCGCTGACTGGAGGTGATGAGAATGGCGGAAGGAAATTGGAGCGTTATCCGAGTGGAGAAAATCTCCGCAGAGGGAGCGCAGAAAACCGAGCGACACAACGAGCGCAAGAACGAAAGCTACGCAAATCTTAATGTGGACACCGAGCAAATTGCCCGCAATGTTCACTTTAAGGACACCGGCGGTCTGACCTACAACGAGTATTTCCAGCGGCTCATTGATGAGGGCAAAATCTCCACAAGAGGACAGAAAGCCGGGGCAACGGTCTTTAACGAGCTGGTCATTGATGTGAACACAAGGTACTTTGAGGAGCACGGCGGCTACGAATATGCCAGGCAGTTCTACGAGGAAGCCTACCGTTTGGGCTGTGAGATTTACGGCGAGGAGAACATCGTGTCGGCGGTTATGCACGCCGATGAAATCAACAAGGCGGTGTCCGAAGAACTGGGCAAGCCGGTCTACCACTACCACCTGCACATCGTGGCAATCCCCACCGTCAGAAAAGAAATCTTGTGGTCGAAACGCTGCAAGGACGAAGCCCTGAGAGGAACGGTCAAGGAGGTCATCAACCAAGTTTCCCACTCGAAGAAATGGAAGAACGCCGTTCCTCTGCTGGACGAAAACGGGCAGCAGGTTATCAGCAAATACGGAAAGCCGATGTTCCGCAAGTCCTACTCCGTTCTGCAAGACAAGCTCTTTGAGCATATGACCGAAGCGGGTTTCACCGGCTTTGAGCGTGGCGTATTGGGCAGCACAGCGGAGAATTTGAGCAGCCTGGATTATCAAATTCAGAAGGACAAGGAACGACTTGCCCACATTCAGGAACGCATTGAAGCCGAGCAGGTACGCTATGAACCTGCTCACGAAGTCCGCAAGACAATGGCAGAGATTGAGGGTATGGGGCAGAAAACCATCACCGGCAAGATTTCCGTTTCCAAGGACGATTATCAACAGCTCACGGCACTTGCCAAGGAGGGTATCACAAGCCGCAGTGAAATCCAAGATTTGAAAAGCAGCGTTTCCTACTATCAAAGGCAATATTTCAATGCGTCCTCTGCCGTGGAACGATTGCAGGAACGCTATGACCGGCTCAAAAAAAATGCCAGCCGTTTTTGCAGGCACTGGAACACTTCCCAAAGCTGGTGGAGGTCTTTGTAGAGAAGGTCAAGGAGCTTTTCAGTATCAAGGAAGCACAGGAAGGAATCAATTTACCGAAGAAAATAAAAAAGACAGAGTATCGTGTCCTGAAAATTGACGAGAAGAAAACATTGACACTTCCGCAGGTGCTTCGGTTGATTGAGGCAAGCAAGGAGACACCGATTCATATGCAAATTCTGTTTGCGGTATTGATGGGACTCAGAAGAAGTGAAATAAATGGTCTGAAATACAGTGATGTCGATTACATTCACAGGATGTTGAGAGTAGAGCGTCAGTTGGGAAAGAAGCCAAACAGTAAAGCAGAAGACTGTGCACCTAAGATGCTGACAAAGCAGGAAATTAAAACAAAAACACCTGCTGGTGTGCGTGAACTTCCAATACCGGATTATGTATTTGAAGCAATTCTGGAAGAACGGAAAACTTATGAGAAGAACCGCAGACGCAGACCAAAAGAGTTCCGGGACTGGAATTATATTTGTTGTTCTACATATGGGAATCCAAGGAGTAAAGGTTTTCATCAGAAATACTATAAAGACTTGTTGAAATCCTTGGATTTGCCGGATATTCATTTTCACCAGTTGAGAAATACCTATGCAACTATTTTGCTGAAGAATAGCTTTAATTCAAAAGGTGTTTCGCATTTATTGGGACATGCCAAGGAAATCATATCAGTAGATGTCTATGGAGATACGCAGGAAATCATAGAAGACTGTCTGGATGTATTGGAACCATTTATTGAAGAAGTTATTCCAAAAGAGAGGAAAGATCAGTATTATGATTATTCAGAAGTGATTGAAATAGACTTAATTCTGGAGGAATATTTCAACGCAGCATGATAAAAAATAGAATAGTAGTAAGATAGAAAAGTACAAATGAGAATCGAACGTTTGTACTTTTTTCTTGCTTTCATCTATATACTTTCAAAAAAATGTTTGATATAATAGGGACTGTTACAAGAACAAACAGTAAAAATATGACAGAACCGGAGCCTAGTATCATCAGGCATTTCCGAGTGCTGTTTTATCCGCAAAAATGAATTTTGTGACTTTTATTCGTAACGAAACAAAAATGACCTCTATTCGAGACAAAAATAAGCATTTCGTTACGAATCTGATTACGAATTTTTGGCTGATAGTGATCGTACTAAAAGTCATAAATGGAGGAATTTACCATGAATGAGTTCAAATTAAAAGCCCCATATGAGCCGACCGGAGACCAGCCACAGGCGATTGCAGAGCTTGTAAAAGGGTTCAAGGAAGGCAATCAATGCCAGACTTTACTAGGGGTTACAGGTTCTGGAAAAACTTTTACGATGGCAAATGTGATTCAGCAATTACAGAAGCCGACGCTTGTCATCGCTCATAATAAAACACTTGCAGCTCAGTTATACGGAGAGTTTAAGGAGATGTTCCCCGATAACGCAGTGGAATATTTTGTCTCCTACTATGATTATTACCAGCCGGAAGCCTACGTTCCGTCATCCGACACTTACATTGCGAAGGATTCTTCTGTAAATGAAGAGATTGATAAATTAAGACTGTCGGCAACAGCGTCGTTAATCGAACGGCGGGATGTGATCGTAATTGCCAGTGTATCCTGTATTTATGGTCTGGGCGAACCGGAGAACTTTGAGCAGATGATGGTATCATTAAGACCAGGAATGGAGAAAGACCGGGATGAAGTACTGCGTCAACTGATAGATATTCAATATGACAGAAATGATATGGATTTCAAGCGCCCTTCCCTTTGTTCAGTGGCAGACGGGCAAGCCCGGATGCCTGCTATAACTGGA
>OGZE01001322.1_pt1 | contig 14944 bp, 15 predicted proteins | sample 1576731 | NCBI WGS metagenome assembly OGZE01 (sample SAMEA3541503, study PRJEB24748) | human gut metagenome | biome: human gut; feature: human-associated habitat; material: faeces | place: China | collected 2012 | reverse complement strand
AAATTTTCCTTATCATCTATAGTGCTCTTGTAAGCCCTGTATCCTCCATGGCAGCCCGGATGGAAGGTACGATGAAAATATCCGTCCTGCTCAAAGTTCCGTCCAAATCAAATATAACCCACTTCATACCCGTCACTCCTCAATCAGGTTCCTGAATCCAAAACCGCCCCCGCGAAGGCAGTTCTTTGCTGAGTAAGACGCACCGTCCTGCAGCGCCTGGCGGACTGCATCCCCTGTCAATGTGGTTCCTTTCCTCCATCCCTGGTTCAAAAGGGATACAATCACGGCCGCAATAAAGGAATCCCCGGCCCCCATGGTGTCCAGGGCCTTGACATACCGGGCTTTTCCTTCCACAAACTCCCTGCCGTTATAGAACATCTGTCCCCTCTCCCCCATGGTGGCCACCACGTTCCTGCACCCGTGTCCGTATACCTTTTGCATCAGTTCCCGGATTGCGTCCGTCTCCATATGTTCACAGGAAAACTGTCCCAGTTCCAGATAGGGACAGGTCAGTTCCAGGAACTCATGGGTGCGGTACTTATCTTTCACGGAAAAGTCAAATGTGACCATGGCCGCCAGGTCCTGAAGCTTATGGACATCCTCATGAAGCTTGGCATTGCAGCTGGTGTGCACCACATCAAAATCCCTCAGGTAATCCACGTCACAGTCCCTTATGCGCGTGGTGTGCGCCCAGTTCTTTCCTTCGTCTGCCCTTATGTAGTCCCGCTCCCCGTCATACACGTTCACATCGCACTTCTTAGTGGTGCTGTCCTCATGGAATATACACTGGGACAGGTCCACATGAAGGGCCGTGATGGAGTCCTCGATGTTCTTCATCACCAGCTTTACCCCGTTGGGCTTGGCCAGCTTCAGGGTGGTTTTCCTGATTTCATCCTTCATGATCGCATCATTGGCAATGAGCATACAATCCACGTCCAGGGACTGTGTCCATGCCATGGCTACCTGCCCGTGAAGCAGCCTGTGGTCTACCCTGACTAATTTAATCATACCTTTCCTCCTTAAAAGTCCTCATCTTCCATATCCTGTTTTTCCATCATATCATTACAGTAAGCAATGGATGACCTGACCTGCGCAAGCACGGCCCGGATGGCATCCGGACCCACCTGGCCCGGCTGGTTAAGCAGCCCGATGACCAGAGGCAGGCTCATGCCTGCAACCAGGTTAACCCCCAGGTCCCCGGCGTACTTCATGAATTCATTGTTCACACTGCCCCCAAAAATGTCCGTAATGACAGTCCAGTGTTCTTCTGTTTTCCTTCCCGCCGCCCACTCCCCCACCATCTGTTCCAGGTTCATGGACGCTTCATCCACATAGGCGCAGAGACAATGGACATTCTCATTTGTCCCTAAAAGAAATGCCGCTGTCTCCTTCATGGCCCGCGCAAGGGAACCATGACTGGCCAACAGGAACTGTTCCATATTCCCACTCCTCTCTTCTGTTTATAATACATTATATAACATTATGTTACCACAAGTATACATCATCTAATATTGCCTGTCAATACCAGAAAATAAAAATAGCATCTTAAACTGATATTCAGTCTAAAATGCTATCTCTCGATATACAACCATCATACCCAATCACACATAAAACTTAAGGCGCTCCGTACAGTACATCTGCCTGGAAATATAAAGGGGGCTGCCCCCGGAGTCCTCATGCTTATCCGTAAACAGCAGCAATGCCGCCCCAGGCTTCACTCCCAGGATTCCTGCATCCGAGGAATTGGCGTAACACACCTCAAGAATGCGTATATGTTCTCCCAGCCTGATTTTATGTTTTTGGAGGATTTCAAACAGCGACTGGCTTAAATCCTCCCTTTCCAGAAACCCGAACCCTCCGTTATAGTGGTTCACCTCAATCATGGTGGGCACATCGTCCACGTAGCGCAGACGCTTTGTGCACAGGATTGTCTCGTCTTCATCCATGCCGAAGAATTCCACATCCGCCCTGGTGGGATAAATCCATGACACGCTTAACACTTCTGTCCTTGGCACCTTTCCCTCCTGAAAACAGGAATGGGTAAAGCCGATCTGGTCATCCACGGAATACAGGGCCTTCCTGGAAGCCACAAAGGTCCCTTTCCCCCTGGAGCGGACCACCATCCCATCCTCCTCCAGCTCATTGATGGCTGAGCGCACCGTGATGCGGCTCACGTGGTATGTCTGCATCAGCTCTGCCTCAGACGGGATCCTGTCCCCTGGCTTCAGTTCCCCCTCATCCATCTTCCGGCTCAGTATGTCGATTATCTGCTTGTACATGGGAGTCATACTGTCCGGATTTACATTTTTACTTGTCCCCATCACACCCTCCATTTCCATTGTCTGTAATAGATATATTATAATACATCATAATACATTTCACAACATATTTCAATAGAAATCGGAGATACATTCAGATGGTGGGAGCGGATTTTCACACACACCCTAAACTTCACTCCAATTCATGGACAGCTGGTTCACCTTATTGGATAGGAAAAACTTAAAGTGCCTGCCTGAAAGTATCTGCTTGGTATAGTGCACCGGTATGCCTGTATGGGTGATGACGGTCTCCATCAGTACGAAAACAGACTGGGGAGAGTCGAACTTAAGCAGCTGTGCCTCTTCTTCCGTTGCAATACTTGTCTCCAGCGTGATGGATGTATAGCAGTTATCCTCCAGCCGCATACCGGTACGGCGTTCAATCACCTCATAAAGGGACTGGTTTTCCATATCCACATCCAGAAGGAATTCAAACTGGCTGCAGGGCAGGCTTACATGCTCAATCATGACAGGCTTGTCATTCACATGGCGCAGCCGTTTCAGATATACAACGTCATCCTCAGGCGTAAGCTCCAGCTTTTTCATGATGGCCGTATTGGGCTTCTGCCGGTTCATGCCCAGCATATGGGTATAGGCGTTGATATTGTTCTCATGGCAGAACACGGTAAAGCCTTTAAATGTATTCAGGCTTGAAGAAATCTTAGGGGTCTGTACAAATGTCCCCTTACCATGATGCGTGACCAGAAGGTCCTGCTCCACCAGGTCGGCAATTGCATTGCGGATGGTAATCCTGCTTACATTGTACAGTTCGCAGAGCCTGGACTCGCTGGGCAGGGCCTGTCCCGGACTGTACTCCCCGCTGGTAATCCTGTTCCTGATATCTTCCGCCACTTGCTGGTACAAGGGCACTGCACTGTTTGCATTCAGCATATTCCACCTCTTTCAAAGACATACGGCCATCCCTTATGGATATCTTCCCTTAATACAGGGCTTGACACAAAGGTTCCATAAAGAGATGGCAATGTTGTTTTATGTGTTAATATAATATTATATTACATTATATCAGATGTGGGGGAAATTGGAATACACTTTTATACAAATATTCTGTGCCGCACGGCCATTACCGGAACCTGAACAGACCAAATCAGGATGGCTGGCGCCATCCTGATTATTACGCTTCACTATAATCACACATACATCCTGTTCCCATAATTAGGATACAGGATATCCAGAAATGAATCAATGTCCTTGCGCAGCTCATCCACCGCGCTGCCCACATTCTGGTCCATCAGATAATCAATCACCTTCAGGTGGTTCTCACACCCCATGCGTATGGAAATGGTCCCCCACCGCTCCCAGTGTCTCTGGGCATAGGCCCTTGTCATGATTCCTATGCTTTTTTGCAGCATGCTGTAGCAGTAATCATTGCCGCTGTAGGAAAGCAGCTTGAGGTGGAACCTGCTGTTGTTGTCCCAGTGCTCCAGGATGGTGGTGTCCTCATCACTGTTATGGCACTCTGTAAGGGTGAACTCCCTTAACTCCCGGATGTCCGCCCTGGTCATGATGGAAGCCGCGTCCCTTAGGCAGCCGGTCTCAATCATGATACGGAAATTAACAATATCCCGTATCTCCTTTTCGTTAATCCTGACCACCTCATACCCGTACCTTGGGTGACTTATGAGTACGCCTTCACTGCAAAGCTCAATCAGCGCGTCCCTGATCGGGGATTTACTGACCCCATACTTTTCTATTAACTGCTTTTCATTGATAATCTCATTCTGCTTGTAATTTCCCTCTATGATGTCCTTCAGAATAGAATCATAAATCTCAGTCTTAAGCGACGAAGGCTTACCTCTTCCCATTTACTTACCCCTCCATGTCCTGTTCAGCCAAACGTATTTCTTTTTTGTTCCCCTTAGTGCAGACTTGTGTAAATAACGGTGAAGTCAGTGCCTGATATCTGAACCAGGAGTGCGTCTGCAAAGCGACGGCGTAGTGGGTGCTACGACTAGCTTTGCAGGCGTGCTCCTGGTCCAGATAGCGGGTGCTGAATTCATTGGTATTTGCGCAAGGCTGCACTACAACATACGGTCTAACTCTAATAGGGATATTATATATGTTTTCAGGCCTTTTAGCAACATGTCAAAAGGCACACATTCATCCGGCTGGTGTCCCTGGCCATGGCCATTTTCAAAGGGGTTGGGGGCGTCCGGCACTCCGGGACCGAAACCAATGGCGCACGGCAGGTGCCTGGCATAGGTTCCGCCTCCCATTGTGTAGGGTTCATAGTGCCTGCCCTGGACATGGTCGCAGATTTCACTGAGCACCGGAATGTAGGGATTGTCAAGAGGCACATAGGCCGGAGCCGACAATTCGCCCACTGATACCGCAAAACCAAGGGATTCAGCCCGTTTCTTAAATCCTTCCACCACCTGTGCGCCATCCACGGTAACCGGATATCTGGTATCAAAGGACACCTTCATCACACCGCTGCCTGCATGGACCACGCTGCCCACACAGGTAAGCCTGCCGGACTCCTTATCTTCAAAGGGAATGCCGCAGCATCCGCCGTTATAGTCAGAAGTCATTTCAGCCACGGCCTTTACCGCCTCTGCCCCGCTGCCGGTAAGGAGGCCGCTTCCTGTCAGGGCTTTGGCCAGCACATGGACCGCATTGACGGAGCCTTCCGGAAATGCGGCGTGGCGGGAGATTCCAAGGGCGGTTACCTTTACATATTCCCCGTCCTGGTCCACACTGATTCCCCGGACACCGTCCAGCTGCTGCCTGGCATCCTTTAGGTCCACGCTGTTTATGACAGCCTCTGCCTTGGCCGGTATCACATTGACCACGCTTCCGGCGTGGAAGGAAACAAGGTTTCCCTCAAACCCCCGTTCAATGTCAGCGCGCATCAGCCCTTTTTCCCCGTAACACACAGGAAAATTGGTGTCAGCCACCAGGTTGAAATCCGGCACCTGCTGGGTCCTGCAGAAATACTCAATGTCCTGCATCCCCGTCTCTTCAGACAGGCCATAATAAACCAGGACATCATTCTTAAGTTCCATCCCGTGCTCCTTCAGATAGCGAAGGGCGTACAGGGCGCAGATGCCCGGCCCTTTATTGTCCCCCACACCCCGTCCGATCAGGAAGCCGTCTTTCATGGTACATTTAAGGGGCGGGTTATGCCATCCCTCCCCCAGGGGCACCACATCCAGGTGGGCGTAGATGCCAATCCTGCGCGGGTTCCGGGCAGTTCCCTTTACCAGCAGGCTGCCGCAGTAATATTCATGGTTTTCCACATGGAACCCATAACCGGCTGCCAGGGACGTCATCTCGTCCAGCACCTGCGCGCAGTTCTTTCCAAAAGGATATGTGTCATCCCCTTTTTCCGAGATACTGGGAATGGCCACCAGCCGGTCCAGGTCTTTTACAAATGCTTCTTTATTCTTCTCAATCCACTCATCAATTCCCTGCATTAAGCTGCTGTCAGGTTTAAACATGGTACGGTTCCTTCCTTCATCCACTTTATGATATCCGATGCTGTCATTCACACAGATGGCATGACACCATATGCCCATTGCCGATATCGTGAAGCTTTGGACATTCTGCGGAGCACCGCTCTGAGGCATATCTGCACCTGGTATGGAAATAACATCCTGCCGGCGGGTTCAAGGGACTGGGCACATCGCCTGTAAGGATTTCCCTCTTCATCTTGTTATCCACATCCGGAATGGGGATTGCGGACAGCAGGGCTTTTGTGTATGGGTGCTGGGGATTATTATAAAGTTCATCCTTGGTGGCAATCTCCACGATCCTGCCCAGATACATGACCGCGATACGGTCAGACACATACTTGACCACGCTCAGGTCATGGGAAATGAACAGGTAGGTCAGCTTTTTGGTCTTCTGCAGATCCTGTATCAGGTTCAGCACCTGCGCCCGGACCGATACATCCAGGGCAGACACCGGCTCATCGCATACCACAAACTCAGGATCCAGCACAAGTGCCCTTGCAATCACGATACGCTGCCTCTGACCGCCGGAGAACTCATGCGGGAAACGGGACATATGGTCGCGGTTCAGACCGACACGCTTCAGGATCGCCTCTACCTTCTGATCCACATCCTTGTCCGTCGCCAGTCCATGCAGTTTCATGCCGGAACCGATGATATCCTTGACCGTCATACGCGGGTTCAGGGAAGAATGTGGATTCTGGAAGATCATCTGCACATTCTTGCGGAATGCTTTTTCCTCTTCACGGGAGTATTTAAAAATATCTTTTCCTTTATAGGTGATCGTGCCTGCTGCCGGCTCATAGAGCTTTACCAGGCACCGTCCCGTCGTGGACTTGCCGCATCCGCTCTCACCTACCAGTCCCAACGTTTCCCCTTTATAAATCGTAAAATGCACGTGATCAACTGCTTTCAGCACTTTTCCCCTGCCGACGTTGAAATACTGGCAGAGATCCGTGACCTGGAACAGGGGTGTGCTCCTATCAATTCGTTTTGCCATGGTGTCCCCTCCGTTTCTCTTCCGGCAGTGCCGCAACATTTTTCTCTTCTTCCTGTTTCTGTGCCTCAGTAAGCCCCTTCATGATATCCACCTTCGGCGCATACTCATGCTGCAGCCAGCATGCACAGGTATGTTCGTCTGAAAGCCTGTGAAATTCCGGCTGTTCTTCATAACAGACCTTCATCGCAAACTCACAGCGCGCTGCAAACGGACATCCCTTCGGCGGTGCGAACAGATCCGGCGGCGTTCCGTCGATGGGCACCAGCTTCTGATTCTTGGAGGTATCCAGCGTAGCGATTGATTTGATAAGACCTGCCGTGTACGGATGTGCCGTCTCATAGAAGATCTCATCAACCGTTCCTTTTTCAGCCACCTTGCCGCCGTACATAACAAGCACGCGATCGCACATCTTGGCGATAACTCCGAGATCGTGGGTAATCAGGATAATCGAGGTGTTCATCTTATCGCGCAGTTCCTTCAGAAGATCCAGGATCTGTGCCTCGATTGTTACATCCAGCGAGGTCGTCGGCTCATCCGCGATGATGATGCTCGGCTTGCCAACCAGCGCGATTGCGATCATGACACGCTGTTTCATACCGCCGGACAGCTCATGCGGATACTGCTTATAACGGCGCTCCGGCTCATTAATGCCGACCAGACGCAGGATCTCCAGCGCCCGTTCCCTGACTTCTGCCCGGGTCATCCCCTTCCGTCCGACAAAGACCTCCTCGATCTGTTTTCCAACCGTCATGGTCGGGTTTAACGAGGTCATCGGATCCTGAAAGATAAATCCAATCTCCACACCGCGGATTTTCCGCATCTCGCGGTCTGTCTTGGTGATGATCTCCTCGCCTTTATATTTGATCGAACCGCCCTCAAAAAATCCCGGCGGCTCCGGATTGAGCTTTAAAATGCACTGGGAGGTAACACTCTTGCCACATCCGCTCTCGCCTACAATTCCAAGAATCTCGCCTTCGCGTACATTAAAACTAACATCCCGGACGGATTTTACCACGCCGCCGTATGTATGGAACGAAAAGGTCAGATTTTTGATTTCCAATATATTTTTAGCCATTGTCTCCTACCTCCTATTCCGTTCCTCTCAGTCTCGGGTCAAATGCATCCCGCAGACCGTTTCCGAGCTGGTTGAGCGCCAGTACGGTTGTACAGATAAAGAATGCCGGCACGTACAGCATATGCGGCGCTGCCGTCATCATACGGGTTCCCTCTTTTGCCAGAACGCCCCAGCTTGCCTGCGGCGGGGAAATGCCGAGACCGATATAACTCAAGAACGCCTCCTGGAAGATGGCGCTCGGGATTGCCATTGTCAGGTTTGTGATCAGAAGACCCATGATATTCGGGATGATCTCACGCACGATGATTGTGAACGCCGACTCGCCCATGACGCGGGCTGCCAGTACGAAATCCTGCTCTTTCAAGCGGTATACTTCGCCTCTGGTAAAACGGCAGGTTCCCGTCCATCCAACAATAACCATTGCAATGATTAAGCTCTTAACGCCGGAACCTAATACTACCATAACCAAAATACAGACGATCAGGGATGGAATACCATAAATAACATCGATGATACGCATGACAATCATATCAAACTTGCCGCCATAATAGCCGCAGAAACCGCCCAGCACTGTACCAATTACAGTATTTAAAAGGGCTGCCAGAAGACCGATCGTCAAAGAAACACGCGCGCCCATCCAAACACGTACCCAGAGGTCACGCCCCAGAGAGTCGGTTCCCAGCCAATGAGCTGCTGAAATCCCCTTGCTCATCGAGTAGGCATCCTGCTGGTCAAATCCGTAGTGGCTGAACATCGGTGCAAAGATCGCTAACAGTCCATATGCAATCAACAGAATCAGACTGAAATATGCCGCCTTATTTGTCCGGATTCGTCTCCACGCCTCCTGCCAGAAGGTCAGGCTTGGTCGGGAGATCGATTCCATTTTTTCAATGTTTTTACCTACCATCTCAAACTTGTCGCGGGTAATCGTGCGTCCGTCCGTCAAATTTTCGGATGTGCCCGCTGCTGCGCCGGAATCCTCAGAAGGCAGCACATTTCCATCTTTCATTTTCATCTCACCCATACTGCCACCTACTTTCCACCGATCCGCACTCTCGGATCGATCACGCCATACAGAATATCAACTACCATGTTGCAGAATACCAGGAATGTGCCGTAAAACGCCGTCATGCCAAGGATCAGGGAGTAATCGTTGTTCTGCACACTCTCAACATAATATTTACCCATGCCGGGGATAGCAAACAGGGACTCGATAACGAATGTACCGGTCAGAACGGCTGCTACCGTCGGACCGAGGATCGTGACAACCGGCATGATCGCGTTCCGGATCTGATGCTTCCAGGTCACACGGAACTTTGAAATGCCCTTCGAGCGCGCTGTCTTGATATAATCCTGCTGGACTACCTCCAGCATACTCGCACGCATGATACGCGAGACGGACGCCATCGTGTAGAATCCCAGTCCGATCGACGGCAGGATCGTGTAGGCGAAGCCCTTGTACTGCGCGATCGGGAACAGCCCCCATTTGACTGCAAAGAAATGCTGCAGCAGCGCGCCCATGATAAAGTCCGGGACACTTGTACCAAATACAGCTACAATCACAAAGATTAAATCAATTTTATTGCCACGGTTTAATGCAGAAATAATACCAAATACAAGACCAAAGGAAATCGCAAAACATAATGCGCGGATACCAAGGTCTGCCGAATACGGAAATGCGCCTGCTAACAGGTCATTGACGGTACGGCTCGGATATTTGGTAGAAAAACCGAAATTTCCATGAATCAGATTATTCAGATATGTCAGATACTGCTGGAGTAAAGGTTTATCGAATCCGTAGTAGGCACTTAAATTGGCCTTTGCGGTTGCTGACATTTTCGGATCATTGAACGGTCCGCCCGGCATCAGCCTTGCCAGGAAAAATACAACGGATACGAGAACAAACACAGTCACAATGGATATTCCCACCCGCTTCAGTATATATTTTTTCATAGGTTCACGCTCCTTTAACTACGGGAACATCCCAAATCCGGTTGTTCCGGCCGCCGGTTACGGCTCATTCATCCGCCAAGCAGCCACCGGATATGTACTGCGCTTCAGAAATCCAGCCGCTTTGCCGGATCCTGAAGCGCAGGTGCTTCAATCATCTTCTAAGGTTTTTCAATATGTTTTGGATAGATGATGGATTAGTTTGTGATGTCCACATACATATAGTCATAGTTCAGTCCAACAAAGTATGCGCCCAGATTCTGTACACGGTCAGATACCATATACGGAACCTCTCTTAACTGAAGCGCTACCAGTGCGCCGTCTTCCAGGAGTGTCTTCTCTGCATTGAACAGATTGTCCATACGCTCTTTACCGGAAGTTGTCTTGGAAGCGTCGATGTACTTATCGTATTCATCACTGTGGTAATTTAAGTAGTTGTAGCCGGAGGTGCTGTACCAGAGCTCCAGGTAGCTGTACGGGTCAGAGTAATCCGGTGCCCAGCCGCTCATGATGATATCGTACTCATCACTGTCCGGAACCAGGAGTGCGTTTTTCGTTGCGTACGGAACCATGTTGATATCTACGTTGATACCCAGGTTGTTCTTCCACTGGTTTGCAACAACCTCTGCCTCTTTCTTCGCTGTGTCAGAATCGGATACAACCAGTTTCAGGGAAATATCAGAAGCACTGGAAAGACCTAATTCAGATAATGCCGTATCCAGATACTCTTTTGCCTTATCCATATCACCCTGAAGCGGGAATGCCTCTAACGGATACTCGGTGCCGTACTCGCCGTCCACGCCGCGAACCTGCGGAAGCACATATCTCTGGTTAGCCTGATATAAACCATTGTGGGTCAGAAGAATGTATTCTTCACGGTTGACTGCGTAGTTCATCGCCAGACGCAGGTTCTTGTTTGCCAGATATTTATTCCGGTGATTCAGTGCCGCATAATCGTCTGCGCCGTTGTAGTAGGACTGTGTCTTGCCCTCATACTGCGCTGCCAGCTCGGTTGGAACCTCTGCCAGATCCAGCTCGCCTGCATCGAACATCGAAACAGCGGTAGTCTGATCGGCTACGGTCAGAATCTCAACGCCGTCCAGACTGATCTTTTCATTGTCATAGTAATCTGGATTCTTCGTCAGTTCTACCTTGCCGTTACTGTATTCACTTACAACGAACGGTCCATTGTAAACCTGTTTGTCGGCACTTCCGCCGAACTCATTGCCATATTTCTCAACCAGGTCTTCACGTACCGGCATGAATGCACTCATGCTTGTCATGCTGACAAAGTAATCAGCCGGATTCTCAAGCGTAATCTCCAGGGTAAAGTCATCCAGTGCCTTGACTCCCAGTTCATCCACCGGAAGTTCACCCTCACTGACCTTGGCACCGTTCTTTAAAACAGCACCCAGATAGCTGGCAGGGCAGGCTGCTGCCGGATCGCAGAGACGCTTCATACCGTACTCATAATCCTTAGCCGTAACAGTCTGTCCATCACTCCACTTTGTATCCTGACGGAGTTTGAAAGTATATACGAGACCATCATCGCTGACTTCATAGCTCTCAGCGGTTGCCGGCTGAAGCTCGCCCTGTACGTTGCGGTACAGACCATCATAGATATGATAGGAGACGGTCGCGTCTGCTACGGAGTTTGTCTTATCAGGGTCAATCGTCGCGATATCCGCCGTGTTGGAATAACGGAAAATCTTTTCGCCCGCTGCTGCGCTCTGGGAACTGTCACTTCCCGATTCCGCTGCCTTCGTATCATCCACCGAAGCGCTCGGAGTGGAACAGCCCGCTACACTCGCTGCCATCAGTGCAGCTAATCCCAGTGCAAGTAGTTTGTTTTTTCTCATAATATTCCTCCTTGTCCTCTTTTATTAAAGCTCAATCAGCTCCTTGGTGGCGCTGATCAGATTTTCATTGCCTGTCTCCGTGATGAGAAGCTGATCCTCGATGCGGATGCCGCCCCATCCCGGAATGTAGATACCCGGTTCCACGGTCATGACGTTATTGGCATGCACGATATTTTTGGAAACAGGACTCATAAATGGAATCTCATGGACAAACATGCCGACGCCGTGTCCGATTCCTGTGTAGTGATACGGAAAATACTCGGTCCCCTCGATGATCCTCGTGGATTCATAATATGCATCCGATGCCGAAACCCCGTCTTTTAAGAATCCTTCCACCGCAGCGACCATCTGCTGCTCAATCTTGTATACTTCCTTCTGCTTCGGCGTTGCGCGTCCGACTACCAGGGTACGCGTCATATCTGACAAATAGCCGTGATACTGGCATCCATAATCCATCAGGACCAGATCGCCGTACTCAATCGCTTTCTGGGACGGGATTCCATGAAGCAGGGATGTTCTCGCACCGGAGATGAGGATATTGCCGTATGGCTGTGTATCCGCCCCCTCCAGAACCATATAGAGGCTTAAACGCGCCGCCAGCTCTTTCTCGGTAATGCCGACCCGGATATCCTTCTGAATCTTCTCATATGCCCTTGAAGCAATGTCACAGGAGATACGCAGGCACTCAATCTCTTCCGGCTTCTTGATGGAGCGGAACTCCTCGATGATACCGTCCGCCGGTACCAGCTCTGCTTTTACCTCCGACTGGAGGTTCTGGTACTGTTCAACGGTCAGGTGGGCTGCTTCGAAGCCGATCGTCTTTGCCCCAACCTTTTCCGCTGCGTAGGCAAGTGCCTTTCCGATGGAACCATAGGTGTCTCTCCAGTTCAAAATCGTGTAATCCGGGCACTCATAGGAAACCTGCTCGGTGTAGCGCGGATCTGTCAGAAAGAATTTTTCCTGCTCCGTGATAAAAAGCCAGGAATCTTCGCCGGTATAATGGCTGACATACTTTACATTGACCGGGCGGCTGATGAACATGCCATCCAGGTGTTCTTTCTGCATATACGCAAGTAACTGTTCCATGCTTACTCTCCTCCCATCACTGATTCTATTTCTTCTATCGTTCTGGGGATGGATGCTGTCAGATTCTCACAGCTATCCTCCGTTACCAGGCAGTTATCCTCGAGGCGGAAGCCGATGCCCCATTCCTCGCAGTAGATGCCGATATCCACGCAGAAAACCATACCCGGCTCTACGATATCGACATCGACCAGATCATGTGTGTCCCAGCCAACATGGTGGGCGCCGCCGTGCCAGATATATCTGCCGACATCCTCATACCGGTCACATAAGCCGATCGCTTTGAGCTGTTCGAAATTGTATTCCCTCGCCAGCCGGTCCACGTCTGCCATCTTCATTCCCGGCCGAATGATGGAGAACATATGCTGCGAAGTCCGGTATGCACATGTGTAAAGAAGTCGCTGCCGTTCGGAAAACTTTCCGTTGCACGGCCAGCCGCGCGATACATCATTGAAGAGGTGGTCGTACTGGGCGCCTACGTCGTTGAGAATCATATCGCCGTCTTTCGCCTGCCCTGTGTACTCATAATAGTGAATACAGAAATTATTGGCTCCCGCGGAAATGATACTCGGAAATGCCGGTGCAAGGCATCCGTGCTGCGCCAGTGCGTAGTCGAATTCGGCTTTATACTGGTATTCGTACATTCCCGGCTTTGATGCCTTCATCATCGCCAGAATGCCGTCCCTTGTAATCTTGACTGCCTCCCGCATCGCCTCGATCTCACACGGCTGCTTGATGGTGCGCTGGCGGCGTATCTGACGGGAAATATCCGTGAGTGTGGCTGCCGGGTACCACTTTCTAAGTTTCCGTGCCATCCGGATACTCTCGGTATCTGCATCCTCCGGATCGTGCCGGTACAGATCCATCGCAATCCGCTCAAACCGTCCGCTCCGCATCAGAAGTTTCAGACGGTTTTCCCACTCGCCGCTCGATGCGATCTGCGCGGTCCCGGATCGCGCCCTGGCCTCCTCCGGTGTGAACCGTTTCCCGGTCCACCGCTCGGCCAGCATATCCGGCGGAAGTATGTAAAGTGTTTCCTGTACCTCTTCTCCGTCCTTCTCTGCCATCAGGACTGTGTGTTCCTGCCCGATGCCGGTCAGATAGAGAAAACTCCGATCGGCATAAAACGGATAATTTTCATCGGCTGTTTTTCGGATGGAAGAACCGGAAAACAGGAGAAGCAGGGTGTGATCCGGAAGGCTGTCATACAGCCGCTGTCGGTTCCCCTGGTAGAATTCTGCATTCATAGTATTTTCCTTCCTGTCTTTTAAATGATTTCCGCATACTTTTGTATCTGTCTCACAAATAGACGCATCGGAATCTTTTGTCTCCCGACACGTGTCATTATACCGTATAAATCGAAATTTTACAATTATTTTTCAGTATATTTTGTAATTTTTTTATCCAATACAAAAAATTTCATATGCATGATAGGAAATACTTATAATTTTGAAAAAAATGTAAAAGCATATCTATTTTTTCCCAAAGGTGGTACCTGCAAAAGAAGCATTTCAATGAAAATGTGGAAAGATGGTTTTGAGCCCAAACTAGAAAATTAGGAAAAAAAAGAGACCATCCAATTCTCCTTTTTCAGATGAATCGGACAGTCTCCTGTCTCCGCCCTGCGCTGACAGCTGCGGTTTCATTCATTTTTAATCTCTTATAAAGATACTACAACACTTTCTTTCGCGCACTCTGGAAGATCGGCTGCATTCATGGATATGCTTAAAACGAATTTTACATGATATTTCTCACTGATGGTCTCCAGCGTCTTGTAGGTCTCTTCAATATCCGCTCCCTCGAGGCAGGCAAGTTTCAGGAAGCTGTCAAGATACATCTGCTCCAGATCGTGATCCTGGCAGATAATACCACAAATAAATCCGATAAATCCATCGCTGGTATCAATCGGATATTCCTGTACATTGATAAGGCGAATCTGGTTATTCAACTCATACATATGTTTGGAACTCTTATCCAGATAGACAACGGAACCCTTGGCTTCTTTGACAGCCGTGTTCGCCATATCGAGTAAATATTTAGTTTTTCCTTTTCCCTTTGCTCCTGCGATGATCTGAACCATAACAATCTCCTCCTTGAGTTTATTTAAGTTGTATGTAAAATCTTTTATTGTATAAATAATTACTCCTCGTTGTACCGTGTGGCGTATCAGCGGAACCAACTGGTCGTTT
>OGZE01001314.1_pt1 | contig 15065 bp, 13 predicted proteins | sample 1576731 | NCBI WGS metagenome assembly OGZE01 (sample SAMEA3541503, study PRJEB24748) | human gut metagenome | biome: human gut; feature: human-associated habitat; material: faeces | place: China | collected 2012 | reverse complement strand
GGAGTGAAGAATTTTATTGAGAAATACTTCCATTGATATTTTAAAGAAAGAGAGTACACTTTAAGTGAAGTGCACTCTCTTTTTATATTATTCCACAATATCGAGTTCTTTGATGATATGTGAAGCGCCTGCATATTTATCAATAATAAATAGAGTATAGCGAATGTCAACCACTGCTGCACGTTGTGAAGAAGGACGGAAAGCAATATCTCCTGTCAAACCTTCATAATTACGGTCGAATCCGGTACCAATCAGTTGACCTTTTCCATTGAATACCGGACTTCCGGAGTTTCCTCCTGTGTTGTCTGTATTGACAATGAAACATACTGGCATTTCTCCGTTTTTCATAGCGTAGCGTCCGAAGTCTTTCGCCTGATATAGTTGTTTCAGTTTAGTGGGTACTACAAACTCCCAATTGCCAGGATCTTCTTTCTGCATCACACCTTTCAGAGTCGTATAGTAGTTGTATACTGTTCCGTCAGCAGGTTCGTACGGCAATATCTGACCATAAGTCAATCTGAGAGTCGAGTTTGCATCCGGATAGATAGGTGTGCCGGCGGCCTGGCGCATGTCCATCATACCTTTCACCCATACTTTGTGGGCGGCATCATAGTTTTTATTGGCATCTTTCATTGCGAGAGCTGTTTGCAGCAATCCGTCTGTGATGGAGTATTTGAAGAGAACCATCCAGTCCTTATCGAGTTTGTTCAGGGTAGGACGAGCGATAAACTTGTCGAAGTTTTCTTTCGACCCGAAGATTGAATACTTGAAGCAAGCATCGATAAAGGCATTCTTATCTCCTTTGAAACGGCTGTTTATTACTTTGAAAATACCGATCTGTTGATCTTCCGGAATATATCCGGCATAGGTTTCGAGCATTTTTTTGCCTACGATTTGTTCTACTTCCGGGAAAGGGACAGATGCAAAATATTTATCTGCTGCAATTTTCAGTTTATCGGTTTCTTCTTTAATTTTTGAAGCATTTTTACTTTCAAGCGCTTTTTTCAGTCCGTCGGTTGAAGGGATTTTCATAAAATCAAGTGCAGTTACCAATGCTTCGTTGATAGCTTGTTGATGATACATCGCATCATGGCGGTGAGCTACAATCGAACGTATTTCGTCGAAGGCCTTCTGGTAAGAATCATCTTTCTTCTCACGTCCCATTGCCAATAACTGTTCTTGTTGCTTTTCTTTGGTATCCAACACTTTCAGGCGAACGAGCCCTTCGTTCATGCCAATGGCATTTTTCCAGTAATTAGCTGAAGAGGCATATTTGCTTGCGTAATGTATGCGCACCGCAGGATCTTTCAGCATTTGTTCCATCAGTACAGCTTGTCTTGCTTCGCGTACATGATGGCGCATGAAGTTGGTGGTTTGCATCCGTTCTTTTACTTCGTCGGCAATCATGTAGCGCCAGTTACGTCCGGGAAATCCCATAACGAAGGTGAAGTCACCCTCTTTTACTCCTGCCAAACTAATTGTCAGGTGTTTTTTTACTTGTAGGGGCACGTTGTCTTTAGAATATTCTGCCGGCTGGCCACTTGGGTCTGCGTAAATGCGGAATAAAGAGAAGTCTCCTGTGTGACGCGGCCACATCCAGTTATCTGTGTCAGCTCCGAATTTGCCAATAGAGGAGGGAGGAGCACCTACCATGCGGATGTCACTGTAGACGGTCTTTACAAACAGATAGTACTTGTTACCGCCATAAAACGGCTTTAGTTCCAGGCGTGTTGCCGGTGTGATTTGGATTTTTTCCGCCTTTGCGAAACGGTCGGCAACCGTTGCCAGATATTTGGGAGACAAATAATTGACTCCGTTAGGATCATCATCTTTTTTGAGCTGTTCATTTACATAGTCCGTTACGTCGAGAATACGGTCGATAAAGGTTACTGTCAGTCCTTTGCATGGTAACTCTTCGTTTCGGCTCATTGCCCAGAATCCGTCTGTCAGATAGTCATGATCTACACTGCTGTGTTGCTGGATCGCCCCATATCCGCAATGGTGGTTGGTCAGTACCAATCCTTCTGCTGAGATAATTTCACCGGTACATCCGCCTCCAAAATGCACAACAGCATCTTTTAAAGCTATTCCGTCCGGATTGTAAACCTCTTCAATGGGGATTTGTAATCCAAGGTCCATCATAGCAGCTTCATTCTGCGCTTTCAGGTCAGTAAGCATCCACATTCCTTCGTCGGCACTGATGGTCAGTGCCATCAGTGCGAACGTAGTAGATAATAATTGCTTTTTCATCATTATTCAACAATCGTCATTTCGTTAATCAAATGTCCGCATCCTCCCAGTTTTTCAAGAATAAATAGTACATAGCGAATATCCAGATTGATACAGCGTTGCAGGTTGTTATCGAAATTGATGTCGCCACTCAGTGATTCCCAGTTACCATCAAACGCACAACCAATCAGTTCTCCATTTTCATTCAGTACCGGACTTCCGGAGTTACCACCGGTAATATCGTTAGTAGACAGGAAGCAAACAGGCATTTCACCATTCGGTAATGCGTAGCGTCCGAAGTCCTTTTTCTCAATCAGCTCTTTCAGTTTGGCCGGGACCACGAACTCACGGTCTTCCGGGTTCTCTTTTTCAAGGATTCCATCGGTTGTTGTGTAATATTTATAATATACACCGTCTTTGGGGCTATATGGCTTCACATTTCCGTAAGTCAGTCGGATTGTGAAATTTGCATCGGGATAAGATGGTGTAGGCAATTTCATTTCACCCAGTCCACGGATATATGTTTTATGTAATAAAGCCAGTTCTTCCGGCAGTTTGCCCATCTGTGCAGCCAGGTCGGTATACTTATCAAATTTAGCACGTGAGTATTGTGTGGCTATATCTTTTTCGATTGCCTTTACAGTTGGCTTTTTGATAAACTTATCAAAATTAGACTGATTTGCTAAAATTGAAGTATTATACATTGCATCCACGTATGCATTGTAGTCTCCTTTATATTCTTTTTCAATCACCTCATAGATAGCGGGACGCTGTCCGGCAGGAACCATCTCTGCATAAAGTGGTAGCAAAGCTTTGGCTACTTTACGATCTACTTCGTGGTCGTAATCTTTATTATGGATGTTGTCAAACACCTCTTTTAATACCGTGATGTTAGCCTGAATATTAGAGTCGTTTTTCTGCTCCAACGCTTCTTTCAGTTTATCCATCACCAGATAAGGACTGCCAAATTCAATACCGCCGAAGAATGTTTCGGTCAGGCAGGTCTGCTGATATTTGATCGGAGAGGTTTTTGATACGGCTTCATTGATCTTAGATACAACCTGCATATAGTCAGTGTTATTTTTTTCTTTGGCGAATTGTGCAAATTTTGCTTCCTGGTCTGCTTTCGTGCCTAAAACATTATTATCGATAATGGCTTTGTTCATACCGATAGAGTTTTTCCAATAATTGCTGGAACCTGCATATTTGTTGGCATATTGAATACGTACTTTGTCGCTGGCATTCATGGCTTCTTTCAGTACGTCCTGACGGGTGCCGCGGATGCGGATACGGGGAGCATTGCTTGCTTCCATACGCTCTTTCACTTCCGATACAGTGAGGTAACGGCTGGTACTTCCCGGGAATCCCATAATCATTGCATAATCTCCCTCTTTCAGCCCTTTGATAGAAATGTTCAGGTGCTTTTTAGTTTTCAAGGGTACATTGGAAGCATTGTATTCTGCCGGTTCTCCGTTGGCATCGGCGTAGATTCTGAACATTGAGAAGTCACCGGTATGGCGTGGCCACATCCAGTTGTCGGTTTCTCCGCCGAATTTGCCGATTGATGAAGGCGGGGCGGCAACCATGCGTACATCCGGATATACTTTCTTATAAAACATGTAGAATTTGTTTCCGGCATAGAAAGGCAATGCTTGCGGAACGATTCCTTTTTTTCCTTTCAGATCACTCTTTTCGAACAATTCCTTGGCCAGTTTATTGAGAAAAGCACTGCTGAATGATTCTGTCTCGGTGATTTCTTTTGCGGCGATTTTGGCATTTACGATATTAGTGATGTCTTCTATACGTTCGATAAATGTAAACTTTAACCCCGGTGTAGGCAGTTCTTTGTCTCTTGAGGTTGCCCAAAAGCCATCTGTCAGATAATCGTGTTCAACAGAACTATGTTGTTGGATAGAAGCGTATCCGCAGTGGTGATTAGTTAATATCAATCCTTCCGGTGAAATGATTTCTCCGGTACATCCCCCACCGAAGATACCTACAGCATCTTTCAGTGAAACTCCGTTCGGATTATACAGGTCTTGGGCTTCAAGTTTCAGTCCCTGTTTTTTCATCATATCGATAGAGTGTTGTTCCTGCATCAGTTGCAGTAACCACATGCCCTCGTCCGCCTTTGCGGAACAAACGACCAACGCAGTCAGCGCCAGTAAGTAAAGTTTGAGTCTGTTCATTAGTTTATTAAAAAATTAGTATGATTTGTTGCTTTTCTATTTTAATCTATGATCAATTTGTTTCCTTTGATAGCGTCCATTACATTAGCGGGCGGACGTTGATTCATTAGTTCATTTTTCATAAAGTCCATGTAAGGAGCCACATGTTTGAAGAACTGATGATATCCTTTGCACAGGTAGTTGAGCCCCGGTTCGCCGCTTGCTGTGCGGCTGAAACGATTCTTAGGGCATTCGCCATTGCAGGCAAACAGAAATTCGCATTCCTTGCATTGGGTGGGCAGTGAATTCTGTTTCATTTGTCCGAAAGACGTCTGGCGTTCGCTGTACATCATTTCTACCAGAGTCTGATTGTAAATGTTTCCCAATTTGAATTCCGGAAACACAAAATGGTCACATGAATATACATCACCATTGAATTCCATTACACCGGCATGTCCGCAAGTTTTTGCCATAGAACAGACACCCGGTTGTTCTCCTACCCAGTTGGCAAGAGTAGAGTCGAAAAGTTGGATATAATAGTTACCTACATCTTCTTTCACCCACTCGTCGAAAAGTGTACAGAGAAAGTTTCCCCATTGTTCAGGAGTAACGGAGAATTCAGCTATTTTTCCATCTTCCCGTTGTGTCAGGGATGCCAGATGGCGTCCGTCTTTATGGGGGAAAATTCGTTCCACTATTGGGGCAAACTGAATATAATGGCAATCTAACTCCTTGAAAAAATGATAAAAGTCGAGCGGATAGTCTGCATTAAAATCATTCACTACCGCCATGGCATTCCATTCTACTCCATGCTTTTTTAAAAGATTGATACCATTCATGACTTTCACAAACGATGGCTTTCCAAGTTTGTTCTTTCGGTATTCGTCGTGAAATTCCTGAGGCCCATCTATCGAAACTCCTACCAACCAATTGTTCTCACGAAAAAAATCGCACCACTCGTCGGTTAGCATGGTACCGTTGGTCTGTATACAGTTGTCTATGCTTCTTCCGCGAGCATATTTCTTTTGCAGTTCCATCGCTTTCTTATAGAAAGAGAGTGGACGCATCAATGTCTCTCCTCCGTGCCAGGTGAAGAGTACCTGCGGCATAGTTTGCGAATTGATGTATTGTTCGATGAACTTTTCGAGTAATTCATCACTCATCACATGTTTGGGATTTTCTTGATAAAGTCTGGACTTTTCCAGATAATAACAATAATCACATGCAAGGTTGCATACAGCCCCTACGGGCTTGAGCATTACGTATAGCGGCTTGGCAAAGGGTGCGTAGGTAGTAGACATTTTCTATATTATACGATTACAATTTTACGGGTTAACGGGCTGACTAATTCAATAACTCATTGACTATTTGTCAACTCCGAAAGTGCAAATTTAGATAAAGTAAATGAAAAATCCGTCCTTATATAGATGTTTATAAGGATTATTAAAGAAAAGAGTCTTACAAGTTTTAAATATTGATAAAATGTTTCATTTGCTTACGAATCCGTTGTACCTTTGTCACCGAAAAAGTTGTGTATCCTATGAATAAAGTATTGCCTTTTTTACTTTTGCTTTTTGTTTTCACTTCTTGTAGTCGTAAGTATAAGATTGAAGGCGCCTCTTCTGTAACCAGTCTGGATGGTAAGATGCTTTTTATTAAAGTGCTTCAGAACGGTGAGTGGCTTAATATTGATTCTGCAGAAGTGATACATGGATTGTTTTCGATGAAAGGCAAAGTGGATTCGGTAGTGATGGCTACACTTTATATTGGCGACGAGAGTATCATGCCTTTGGTAATTGAAAAAGGTAATATTCAAGTTTCAATTACAAATACTGAATTGGTTGCGAAAGGCACCTCCTTGAACAATGCACTTTATGCTTTTATTGATAAAAAGAATTCATTAGATATCCAGATAGAAGAGTTGCAACGTAAAGAGGCACGCATGGTGATGGATGGTGCTGACCTGGCAGATATTCATGAACAACTGACTCACGAAGGTGATTCGTTGATGCAGGATATGAATGGTTTTATCAAAAAATTTATTTCCGATAATTACGAAACGGTTTTAGGTCCAAGTGTATTTATGATGCTTTGCAGTACTTTGCCTTATCCGGTTATGACTCCCCAAATTGAGGACATCATGAAAGATGCTCCTTATTCTTTTAAAAATAATAAATTAGTAAAAGATTTTATTACAAAAGCGAAATCAAACATGGAGCTGATTGAAGAGCATCAGCGCATGGAACAAAATGCAACTTTAAATCGTTAAACTTTAAGTTTTTTCCGTATTTTTGCGAAAAACTTAATGAAAATGAACACGCACTTACGATTTGGTTATCTTTTTGTTGTTTTATTTGATCTTTTGGTTGTATCATGTCATTCGACGCCGGATACAGTTGTATTATCATTGTCTCAAGCTGAGAGAATAATGGAATCTGATCCGGATAGTGCTATGACTATTTTAAAGCACATTCCAACTCCTGAAAGCCTTCATGGCAAAGCTCAAGCAGATTATAGCCTACTAATGACTCAGGCTATGGACAAGAATTACATGAAATTTACTTCGGATTCCCTCATTAAATTTGCGGTTGGTTATTATGGCTCTTATACTGAAGATATTGTATCCAAAGGAAAAGCTTTCTATTATTATGGAAGAGTGATGGAAAGTCTTGATAAAGTGGAAGATGCTATGAAATTTTATTTAAAGGCGAAAGATGTATTAGGAAATAGCCATGAATATAAATTGTTAGGATTGATGTCTGAGGGAATAGGAAACTTAAATAGAAAACAAAAGCTTTTTGATGCTGCATTAAATGACTTCAGAGCTTCTTTACAATTTTATTCCCAAATACCAGATTCTTTAGGGATTAGTTTTGCTTATAGGAATATCGGTAGGGTATTTCTATATAAAGAACAATTGGATAGTGCATATCACTATTTTGATAAAGCTTTGCATATAGCTGATATTAAAAAATATCCGTCTGCATCTTCGATATTGTTAGAAGTCGGAGTAATACATCGGTCTGCAAATGATTATTTAGGCGCTGAGAATTGTTTTTTATCTTTTATAGAAAAGGAAACTAATAAAGACAACCTGTATTCAGGTTATTTAGCTTTGGGAAACTTATATCTTTATATGAATCGGCTAAAAGATGCTAAAATGTATTTAACTTTATGTCTTAAAAGTCCAAATCTTATTGTAAAGAGAGATGCTTGTGAATGTTTATATGATTTAGAGAAAGAATCAAACAACTTTGGAGTAGCTATTGGTTATAAAGATATAGCTGACTCTTTACAATCAATAACTCAAGATATTGATATTCGAAATACCATAGCTGATTTACGGAGCAAATATGATAGTGAAAAATGGCAAAAAGAAAGTTTGCAAGCCAGTATTGAGAAAAAGAATATTCTCTTAATCGGTTCGTTTATAGGCTTTATTGCTATATTAGTCATTATATATATTTATTATAAATATCGAACTAACCAGAAGTTAATCAGAGATATTAGCCAAAGGATTCGTCAGAATGCTACAGAGATAGAAATGTATCAAGAGCAAATACTCAATTATAGAAACTTGCAAAAAGAAACATTACAGGATTATCGAAATCAGATAGGAGAATTACAAGGAAAAGTGTCCGTTCTTGAAGATCAGAACAAAACATTATCTGCTCATTTAGTTGAGAAGAAGGGGAATATACCAGATAGTGACGATGGTGATCTTTATGCTATCTACATGCAAGGACTTCGTATACTGCTTATGTTGAGAAAGAAGGAGGATATGGATAATAACCCTGATAAAAAACAACTTTTGGATGGTGATTGGGATAAGTTATTTCATCTTTCCAATGCTTTACACAATGATTTCATCATGCGTATTAAGAAGGAATTTCCTAATTTGACTAAGCACGATCTTGAAATTTGTTGCTTGTTGAGATTTGGCATTACGCATGATGTTTTGGGACTCGCTTTTCTAACAACTTCTGAGTCGGTGACAAAAGCTAAAGGACGTTTAAAAAAACGATTAAATTTATCTACATCCGATGATTTGGATGATTTTTTGCGAAAATATTAGTTTAGGCAGATTTGAATTGTCCGGGTATATATCTATGTTTGATTACTTAAATTATTTATATATAGTATATTATCTTGTATTAACCCTTACTGTATTTGTCCGGGTAATTTTTTTTGTTATCTTATACAAATGCACTACATTTGACGAAACCAAAACAAATAGAATATGAAATTGCGTATTATTTTATCATTAATTATGGTATTGTTCATTGGGCAATCCATATGTGCTATGTCAACTCAAGTTCTCCGTAGACCTATTGTTCTTGATGGTGAATTGATTGATAATGGAACTCGTTCCTTAAAGCCATCCATTCCTATTTCTGCAGATATTGATGGTACTATTTTATTTATTGAGTTTACAGAAGCTATAGGCAATGTAGATATCGCAGTGAAAGAAATTACAGATGCTAAAAAAGAAGTTTATTCGTCTTCTATGGATGTAAATGCTGCTGGTCAGGTTACTTCGTTCTCTATTGCTGATTTAACTCCGGGAACTTATGTGCTTGAATTTACCAATGCAGCTGGTGGGTATGTATATGGACAGTTTATTGTAGAATAGTTATTATAATGAAGAGAATTTTATTATCAACATGCGACAGAACGTATACGCAATTAGGTAATCAGGAAGTCTTGGTTTCCTTATTGAAAGGTGCGGGGTATGATGTGAACTATACATCGGAAGTAAGTGAACAAGAGTGGGGTAATTATCCTTTGATTATCGCTTTTAAAGATGAAGAGTATGTTCGTATTAAAGAAATGAATTTACAAAATAATTTGTTGTCAGTCAATGAATTAATGGGTGATACTTGTTTGTTGCCCTCTCGTGACAGATGGACGAATAATGTGAATGATAATGAGAAGAAATCTATTTTGATTTGGGTTAATGAGTTTCATTCTATATTGAGGATCTTAGCTCTGTTGAAAGGATATTCCACGTGGAGTACTGCGTCTGTAGTCGATTTGAAATTACGTGATTTCACTCGGGTTGTACAAACCTTCCAAGCGCAGCTATGCCAGACCTCCGAAGTGATGGAGCATGCTTCGAAAGCTGATTTAATCATAAGTGATGGACTTTTCGCTGCTCAAGCTGTTTTAAATCATAAGCCTGTGATTATTGTTGACTCTTATGGTTGGAATGGTTTAGTTACTGATGCTAGGTTTATGAGTCAATATGTTGCCGGTTTTACTGCAAAACCTGTTCAGAGTGATAGAGGGTATTTTCCATTATATGATTTATCTATTGCGATAAATAAGGCATTTGAAATGGAGCAGTCTGAGTTGAAAAGTTGCTCTAATAAACTCCTACAGGAGAATGAGCATATGTGTGAGAAGATTCTAAGAGTAGTTTCATCTCGGTGTTAACATTGATGTAGCACTGGATTGGGACTTGTTTTTTTATATAGTACTATCATATGTTTTTAGTTTAATTGTTTAATACTTAAATGGTTGCTGTGTGCGGGGTGCGTGATGTATCTCGCACATTTTTTATTCTGTGTGCTTTTAGGGTTCTTATGGATAGGAGGAAATTAATAAGATAGTCTACAAGAAGTTAACATCGTAATTGTAAGAAGTTAACTTCGTAAAATTACGATGTTAACTTCGTAAAGTTACAATGTTAACTTCCTGTTTTTATGTGGTTTTGTCATCTACCAATATATAACATTCTTCGTTTTCTTTATCTGTTATGATCGTATATTTGCTGCCTATTTCTTCCAAAATTCTTTTTAATTTGTTGATGGCACTTGTCATATTATTGGTTGGATCAGCATTTTGAGGCCAGAATTCTTTCTTTAAATCACTTTTATTTATTCTGTAATTTGGACTGTTTAAGAAAAAAGTTAATATTTTTTGTTGCTGATTAGGCATTTTGATCGGATGGTTGTTGAATAAGACAAAATCTTTTTCAAAAACAAATTGATCCTTTAATGATAACTCTTCTTTTATGGTAGAATTAGTTTGCTTTTCTGTTTCTACACTACTGCCGACTGGTATGGTTTCGATGATATGAGGTGCAGGCTCTGCTGTATCGGCTGCTGGTACTGATGTCTTTTTTCGATACTTCCTATGATACCGTATAAACAGAATGATGATGTAGATGAGAATCAGTTCCACTATTAAATTGATGTAGATATTGGTTTTAGGCATTCGCTTCCACAAAGTTGAGAAATTATAGTCGATATACATAATGTAATCTACGCTAATAATTTCATCCTCCAAATGGTAGATAATCTTTTCTGAATTATGAGGGATACTACTTGGGGGCTGACTCCATATTTCTCTCTGTAGATGTTTGGAAACAATGATTCCGGTATTGACATATCCCTGTATATCGTTTTTATTTAAGTGCTTAATTATTAGATCTTCTATATCATAGCTTTGTAAACGGTTCATCATAAGTAACCCTAATTGGCGGGCGAAGAATATTTCGGTATCGATATCTTGAATTTTATGTTGATAAGTAAATAGCGTATCTTTTGAACAAAAAGTACGAGTTTCGTATGTTCCTATTTTCTTAGGTGAATTACTAAGTCCATTCAAAGGTAAATCCTTGCACTTTTGAGCTATGCTGTTAATTACTGCTTCTTTTAAAATATTTTCGACTTGTGGCTTGAATGTTTCTTTTTCTTTTTGAATAAGGGAGTGGATAATTGTATAGGTTGAAGCACCCATAGCAATCATAATAAATAGTATAATGACTCCGATTATTAAAAATATTCTTTTATTCATATTGCCATATCTTGTGTTGGTGCTGCAAAGTTACTTTAAAAGTTTTAATTTACCGCCTTATTTGTTGAATTAGTGATAAAATCAATTACTACTTTATTAGAACTTAATATATTGATATTTAGACGTCATCAAATAAAATGACGTTATCAATAAAAGTGTTGACGTAGAATGTTTGCATGCTTTTGTCTGCTCGCTTATCTTTGCTGATATTTATTAATTTATTGGTAAAATGAAAATAAAGATTTTGGCAGTATTGGCCGTTATTACAGTAGTTATAGTCTCTATGTTTATAAGAGAAAAGAGAGAAAATCCTTCATCATTAGTAATGATGAACATAGAGGCATTGGCCACAGGTGAAGGGACTTCACCTGCTATATGTTTTGGATATGGTTCAGTGGTTTGTCCCAATGACGGATCCAAAGTATTATATTATCGGTAATAAGAATTATGAAATACTATCTGACATTTCTCTTTCTTTTGGTAATATTTACCGGGTGCATTTCGGATTTGCCGAAAGATCGAGTGCTGTATGCTTCTTTCCCTAAAGAAGAGACACTACATTCCAAGGTAATTCAGCTTGATTCAGTTTATATGCGTTATCCGTTTCGGATTCATGTATCCGGTGATCAGGCGGTTGTCTTGGATTTACATGGTAGTGATGTGTATTGTCATCTTTTTCATTACCCTGATTTCCACTATCTGTCTTCGTTTGGCAGGCGGGGAGACTCACCGGAAGAGATGCTTTCAGTAGAAACAGTGAAATGTATAGATGGTTCGTATTGGACTTTAGATGCCAACAAAGGCGAGTTAACTAGGTTTGAGTTTGTTTCGGATAGAGATTCGCTTCTGCGTGCAGAAGCGATCTCTTTCGATAAAGACAGCATTCTGCGTGCTCTCGATTTTGTTGCATTCAATGATACTACTTTTCTAATTCCCGACTATTCGGGAGATAGTCGTTTTTGCTGGGTGAACCGGCAGGGAAAGTTCTTGAAGAAAAGTGGAACAATTCCTTCTTCCAATGAAGAAGCCTTGAAGGAAGCTCGTCCGGCTTTGGCACAAGCTTGGCGTAGTTTTATCGACTACAATCCTCACAATGGTGTGTTGATTGCTGCTACTCAATTAGGAGAGGTTCTTGAAATTTATAATCTTCAAAATGGTTCTCATAAAGTCTGTCAAGGTCCAAAAGGGGAGCCGGAATTTAAGTTGGCAGGTGGCTATGCAATTCCTGACGGGATCATGGGATTCTCGGATGTACAGGTTACAGATGATGCTATTTACGCTATTTTTCATGGACGCACATTTAAAGAGATCATGGCGCAACACCAGAAGGAAGGAAGAGCTACAGATGGTGGACAGTATATTTATGTATTTAATCTTGAGGGTGAACCTTTGTGTAAATACACCTTAGATCGTTATATCACAGGTTTCCATGTAGATGAAAAAAATAAGACTATTACAGCGACAGATGTTAATAATGACCAGCCCATTGTGGAGTTCCGCTTTAGTTAAGGTCAAGTGTAACAGGTTCGAAAAGGAGCGGGTAAAGCCGACTTGTCGATAGGGAAGCTATTTCCCCGCTCCTGACAACCTTTAGAAAAGGAAGTTTAACAGGCACAAATATAATAAAAAAAACTGATGAAAAACATTAATGAGGCATTTCGATTTTCTGCCGGAGGGAGTTGGCTCTTCCGAGAAAGGAGGCAGAAAATGTTTAGTCTTTAATTTATATTAATTTGGAAAAATGCAAAAAAAAATATTTGCGATACCGATAGTCGCTGTTGTTGCACTGTTTACAGGTTACAATATTTATCAGGGCCAGAGTGCGAAAGCCACTTTGTCGGATTTGGCTTTAGCTAATGTTGAAGCATTGGCTACAGGAGGTGGTGAACCTGGTACTCATAATCATGGTCCAACAAGAAATCCTTTCTTAGGAAAAAAATATTGTAAAAATGAGAATCAGGTAGATTGTGCTTATTAAATGTATGGCATATCATAAATACTGATAAAGAGATTTATGATATGCTTTTACTACTTTTTATATAGATGTATGAAGAATAGAATCTTTTATTTATTTTTGATTATAACTTTAGTATTAACAGCTTGTGATCAAAAACTTAAAAATAAGTCGGCGTTAATTAGTAACATTCGTGTTGATTTCAGTGAAGCTTCTTTTGAAAATTTCAAGAGATTAAATGTGGTAGATACAACTTTGTTAATAGCATTAGCAGAAGATGTTGAAAACGATCTTGTTTTAGGACAGTTAGATAAAATAATCATTTTAAATGATACTATTTATATTGCTGATACTTATCTGAAGCGATTGCTTATGTATGATATGCAGGGAAATATATTAGGAAAAATAGGAAATTTAGGTGGGGGCCCCGGAGAGTTTGCTTCTTTATCGGATTTTTGTGTAAAAAAAGATGGGAGCATTTATATTTATGATAGTGCGAGTAACAAAATACTTGTATATGGTAAAGAATCAAATTTTTTGAGAGATTATCCGATATCATTTAAGGCAGAACAATTTCAGGCAACTAAAGATGGATTTCTATTTGGATTGGCTCCATATAATCAGGATGATATGACATTAGGCAAGCAAATAGCGTATACTGATAATGAGTTTGCTCTTCTTGCCACGGCATTGGAATATGATAAGAATATAGATAGCAATTATGAATTTTTCTCTCCAATGATTCCTGTTGGTGATGATGTAATTTACAATCGTGTCATAAATAATAATATATATATATTGGGAAGCAGAGGTGAAAATAAGCAGATTCTTCACTTTGATTTTGGCGATTATAATATTGTTGCGGAGGATTTGAAAGATATCAATGCTCTACTGGATTCGGATAAAGATTATTGCTACATAGCTTGCCCACCGGTTATGATTGATAGTATGATAATGGGTGTTCTTAATAAGAAAGGGGAATTGTATACTTTCATTTATGATCAGAAACGAGATGAAATGGCTTTAAATAGGTTAGCTGATTTTTCTTGTAAGAATATTAATCTTCCGATTACTTCTATAGGATCTAATTTTTTGGTATCTTATTTTAATAAAGATATATATTCGAGCTATTCTCAATCAGATGAATTGAACTTTGAGTTAAAAAACAAGATAGATCAAGGGGCATTTGTCTTATGTTTGAGTAAAATAAGAGGTGAGATATAAGAAGTTTTTTATCTATTTATTATAGTTATGTACAAGATTGCTTTTTATATTATTTCTGTTTTAACAGTGTTTACTTCCTGTACATCCACAGATGTACCTGATAAGATGAGTTTACAACCCCAGGTAATGAATGATAGTCTTTTGACGACTATGCCTGGTGATTTATTGCTAATAGATGATTATTTAGTATGGTCTGATCCTTTCTCTGATAACAAGTTTCTGCATGTACATCGTTCTTCCGATGGAAAATATATCGGTTCTATGGGGCAGAAGGGAGAGGGGCCGCAGGAATTTGTAAGTCCTTTGGTCAATCGCTTTTCCATTAATCGCTGTATTGCTGCTCATGATGCTAACGGGAAAACCAGAGGCTATTTATCTATTGACAGTTTAATTGCCGGAAAAGAACCTTTTATGTCTTTATCAGATTTTGACCGGAATATACGAATGGCTAAACTGGACAAACAACTGTATCTGATTGAAACAGAAAATGGCGAGAACGATTATTTCAAGGTGAGTTCAAATGGGAAAGAATCTACATTTGGAGTCTATCCGGTTCGTGAAGTGAAACAGCATATGGGTACTTATAAAACATACGATAAAGATCGTGGACTGTTTGCTTTTGGTCCTTTTAATTTTTCTTATTTGGCCTTATATAAAAAGGAAGGAGACAATTTTAAGTTATTATGGGA
>OGZE01001303.1_pt1 | contig 15175 bp, 10 predicted proteins | sample 1576731 | NCBI WGS metagenome assembly OGZE01 (sample SAMEA3541503, study PRJEB24748) | human gut metagenome | biome: human gut; feature: human-associated habitat; material: faeces | place: China | collected 2012 | reverse complement strand
TACTATTTATTGAAAATGGTCATGTTTATTTTGTACTATTTATATTCTAACACCACTTACCCGGTAATCATAGCCGCAACTAAGGGCGACCCGGAAGCTATGAACATTGTCGTACAGCATTACGAAAGCTACATAGCGTCCCTGTCTATGCGAAAGCTGCGTGATGAGCGCGGAAATATCTATTGGGGCATAGATGAGGATATACGCGACCGCTTGCGTTCGCGTCTTATGCGGGCAGTCCTTTCATTCAAGGTTTGAGATAACCACAAGCAGCGTCCCCCTTTCCGCTGCCTGTTGACTTGACCTTGCTTGCTCTTTGACAAAGAAAGCGGCGCAATAGAACGGCGACGCAGCATAAGGCAAATCAGATACATTCGATATATGGGGAGCCGTTGGGCTGATACGCCATGACTGAAAGGAGGGACAAAACGAGCGAGAACTATCAGCGTTCCATAGCAGACTTAGCAACTCTGTCGCCATAATCCATATATCGGTATAATGATACTCCTTTACCGCCGTAGTCCGAGCGTTAGAAGCGTCGCAGGCAACGGGTAGAGCTGCATGAGAACCATGTGGAAGTGAAATTCTTGTGAGGTTTGCTAAAACCGTCTGATGAGCCTATTTTTTGTTAAATTGAAAAAGATAGGGGGACATTCTAATGAATAAATCAAATAGCAGTGAAGAAAAAGAACTGCATTTATATAAGGAAACAGAAGTAAGAGTACCTATCCATTTGAAAATAACATTAACAATAAGGGAAGCCGCTGAATATAGCAACATAGGTATCAATAAGATTGACTCCATGTTAAAACAGCCAAACTGCCCTTTTGTTTTATATGTTGGAACACGAAAGTTAGTGAAGCGTAAAGAATTTGAGGAATACATTCGCCGAGAATTGATTATATAGCCTTTAATAGCTGAAATATTTGTCTGTTAAGATTGAAAAAACGGAGTCCTTGTGATATACTTTATATTTGCGTTGGACTCTTTTTTTTAACGTGAAAGGAGTCCGTCATGGGAAAAAATTTAAAAGGCAAAGAGTGTGGAAAAGGTATTTGTCAAAGAAAGGACGGTTTGTATTTCGCAAGATTTTATGCTAAAAATGGTGCGCGTCAAAATGGATATTTCAAAACGCTGCCAGAAGCAAAAAAATGGCTTGCTGACGCAAAGTATGAAGATACACATAATCTAATCGTTACTGCGCCGGATATGACAGTAGACAAATGGTTCAATTATTGGATTGATAATATCATTTGTGACCTTGCGCCAAATACGATAAGAAATTATCGTGAGCGTTACGAAAAAAATATTCAACCATTGATAGGAACTATGTGTATAGCTGATGTAAAACCTATGCACTGTAAAGCTGTCTTAAATCGAATGGAAACAGAATATGCAGGCTCAACAATCCGGCAGACCTATATTTCAATGGGAACTATGTTCAAATCAGCAGTTATGAATGATATTATTGCAAAGCACCCTATGAATGGTGTTCGATATACGAAACCAGTCCGGGCAGTAGATGATATTAAATACTTAACCGTTGAGGAACAGGAAAAGTTTCTTGAAGCCGCAGAGCGTTCTCATAATTATAGACAGTATGCTTTGTTATTAGAAACGGGTTTGAGAACGGCTGAATTGATTGGTCTGACATGGGACGCTATTGATTGGAAAAAACGTACTTTAACTGTAAATAAGAGTTTAGAGTATCGACACAGCCGGAGATATTGGCGTGCCGGTCCGCCTAAAACGAAAAAAAGTTATCGTACTATTCCGCTTACAGAACGCGCATATACAATCCTAAAAAGTTGTTATGATGAAAAAGATACCCGGAAAGAGTCTGAAATGCTTTCACAGATTTTGGAGTACACAGACAGCAGAACGGGAGAAAAGAAATGTCTTGTCATGCGGGATTTGGTATTTATCAACTGGCGAACAGGAGAACCTGCTAAAAACAGTTCCTACGATACACATTTATATAAATTGTGTGATGAAGCTGGTATTAAGCGTTTTTGTATGCACGCCTTACGACACACTTATGCTACACGCGCGATTGAACGCGGCGTACAACCTAAAGTTTTACAGCAACTATTAGGACACGCAAGTATTAAAACAACAATGGACAGGTATGTTCATGTTACGGACGAGTCCCTTGCAAAAGCTGTTCAGCAATTTGAAGCAGCTACACCCACAGTTGAAAAAAGGGTGTAAAAAGGGTGTAATAAAAATATAGAGAAAGGCGAAAACCCGCATAAATAAAGGGTTTTCGGACAGGTAAAGATAAAAATGAAACTAGGTATCGTTGGATTGCCGAACGTAGGGAAAAGTACATTATTTAACTCATTGACAAAGGCAGGGGCAGAGTCAGCAAACTACCCATTCTGCACGATCGATCCGAATGTCGGCGTTGTTGCAGTGCCGGATGAGCGTCTGGAAGTGCTTGGGGAGATGTACCATACAAAGAAGATTGTTCCGGCAACGATTGAATTTGTAGACATTGCAGGTTTGGTGAAGGGAGCTTCCAAAGGAGAAGGTCTTGGAAATCAGTTTCTTGCAAATATCCGTGAGGTAGATGCAATCGTTCATGTTGTGAGATGTTTTGAAGACGAGAATATTGTACATGTAGATGGAAGTATTGCTCCGCTTCGAGATATTGAGACGATCAATCTAGAGTTGATTTTCTCAGACATTGAGATTTTAGAGAGACGTATCGCAAAGACAACAAAAGTTGCGAGAAATGACAAGTCAGCGGCAAAAGAACTTGTATTGTTAGAGCGGCTGAAAGGATATCTCGAAGAAGGAAATATGGCACGCAGCTTTACGACTGAAGATGAGGAAGAGCAGGAATGGCTGGAAAGTTATAATCTGTTGACTTATAAACCAGTAATTTTTGCGGCAAATGTGACAGAAGATGATCTTGCAAATGACGGTGCAGACAATTCCGGTGTGGCAGAGGTCAGAGCATATGCAGAGAAAGAGCACTGTGAAGTGTTTGTTGTATGTGCACAGATCGAGCAGGAAATCGCAGAGTTGGATGACGATGAGAAGAAAATGTTTTTAGAAGATCTTGGACTGAGCGAATCAGGTTTGGAAAAATTAATTCGTGCAAGCTATAGCCTCCTTGGACTTTTAAGTTACCTGACAGCTGGAGAACAGGAAGTCAAAGCATGGACGATCACAAAAGGAACCAAAGCTCCACAAGCAGCAGGAAAGATTCATTCAGATTTTGAACGTGGATTCATCCGTGCGGAGATCGTAAGCTATGATGATCTGATGGCATGTGGTACTTATACGAACGCGAAAGAGAAAGGGCTTGTCCGTCTGGAAGGAAAAGAATATGTTGTTCAGGACGGTGACATTATTTTATTCCGTTTCAACGTGTAGAAAGCCAGAGAAGGGAGAGGTAGTATGAATATGAATATCAATTTTCCGCATTTGGGAATCGAACTGGAACATGTGGGTCGGTCCATATCCATTTTGGGGTTTCATATTACATACTATGGAATACTGATAGGTCTGGCGCTTGTCGCGGGGATTTTTATTACGATTTATTTTGCAGTAAAGAGCAGACAAAATATTGAGCATTATTTAGATCTTGTGATTGGGACGGTGCTTTGGGGTGTTGTCGGGGCAAGACTCTATTATGTTCTGTTTTCGTGGGACAGGTATCAAGGACATTTCTTTCGTATTTTCAATTTGAGGCAGGGAGGACTTGCATTTTATGGTGCCTTGATGGCAGCGGTACTTTTTACAGTTTTCTATGCGAAACGGAAGCGGGAAAAACCGATGCGTCTGTTAGATACGGCAACTGTTGGTCTGATTGCAGGACAGATTATCGGGCGATTCGGTAATTTCTTTAACAGAGAATCTTTTGGCGGATATACAGATGGACTTTTTGCAATGCAGCTTCCGGTCGATGCTGTGCGGACCGCAGATATTACAGAAAAGATGCGGGAACATATCGTAGAACTGGAAGGGATTTCTTATATTCAGGTACATCCTGCATTTTTGTATGAGATGGTATGGAACCTTATGATTCTTGTACTTGTGCTTCTCTATTATAAGAAAAAAATGTTTGAAGGGGAACTGTTTTTAATCTACATAGCATTATATGGAATCGGGCGTACATGGATTGAGGCACTCCGTGTGGACAAACTCCATCTTCCTTTTGGAAATCTTCCGGTTTCACTGATTTTTGCAGTTGTTTCAGCGGCAGTAAGCATTGTGCTGATCATACATTTTAGAAAAGAAGTCGAGCGAAAGAAACAGATGGAAAAAAGAAGACAGCTCCGCAGAGAGTGTGAGACAGAGAGACAGTAACAGAATAGATTGTGAGAGAAAAACTCCTCACCGGAAACGGCAAAGAAAAGCTGTGGAAGGTGGGGAGTTTTTTGGGAAAATTCTCTTGTATTTTAAAAGGAACAAATTCCTACTGGACTTTTGTATACAAGAGGAATATAATATGAATAAATAGGAAAAAACCTAGAATTTGAAGGAGGAAAAAAACCAATGGCAAGAAAAATGAAGACCATGGATGGTAATCACGCAGCAGCTCATGCTTCTTATGCATTTACAGATGTTGCAGCTATTTATCCTATCACACCTTCATCAGTTATGGCGGAAGCTACAGATGAATGGGCTACTCAAGGTAGAACGAATATTTTTGGACAGACAGTTCAGGTAACAGAAATGCAATCAGAGGCAGGTGCAGCAGGTACAGTACACGGTTCCCTCGCAGCAGGTGCTTTGACAACTACATACACAGCATCTCAGGGATTATTACTTATGATTCCTAACTTATACAAAATCGCTGGTGAGCAGTTACCGGGTGTATTCAATGTTTCTGCCCGTGCTTTAGCAAGCCATGCATTATCAATCTTTGGTGATCACTCAGACGTTTATGCATGTCGTCAAACAGGATGTGCTATGCTTTGTGAATCAAGTGTACAGGAAGTTATGGACTTGACACCGGTTGCTCACCTTGCAGCAATCAAAGGAAAGATTCCGTTTATCAACTTCTTCGATGGATTTAGAACATCTCACGAGATTCAGAAGATTGAGACATGGGATTATGAAGACTTAAAAGATATGGCAGACATGGATGCAATTGCTGAATTCAGAGCACATGCACTGAACCCAAATCACCCATGCCAGAGAGGTTCTGCTCAGAACCCGGATATCTTCTTCCAGGCAAGAGAGGCATGTAACCCATTCTACGATGCTATGCCGGCAATCGTTCAGGAATACATGGACAAAGTCAATGAGAAGATTGGTACAAACTACAAATTATTCAACTACCATGGAGCAGAAGATGCAGAACATGTAATCATCGCTATGGGATCTGTATGTGATACAATCGATGAGACAGTTGATTACTTATTAGCAGCAGGAAGAAAAGTTGGTGTTGTAAAAGTTCGTCTTTACAGACCATTCTCTGCAGAAGCTCTGATCAATGCAATTCCAGAATCTGTAAAACAGATCACAGTATTAGATAGAACCAAAGAGCCGGGAGCGCTTGGAGAACCATTATACTTAGACGTAGTTGCATCTTTAAAAGGAACAAAATTTGATGCAGTACCTGTATTTACAGGACGTTATGGATTAGGTTCCAAAGATACAACACCTGCTCAGATCGTTGCTGTATATGACAACACAGAAAAACAGAAATTCACAATCGGTATCGTGGATGACGTTACAAACTTATCATTAGAAGTAGGTGCTCCGTTAGTTACAACACCAGAAGGAACAATCAACTGTAAGTTCTGGGGACTTGGAGCAGATGGTACTGTTGGAGCAAACAAAAACTCTATCAAGATCATCGGTGACAACACAGATATGTACGCACAGGCATATTTTGATTACGACTCTAAGAAATCAGGCGGTGTGACAATGTCTCACTTACGTTTTGGTAAGAGCCCGATCAAATCTACATACCTGATCAAACAGGCTAACTTTGTAGCATGTCACAATCCATCTTATGTGAATAAGTACAACATGGTACAGGAATTAGTTGACGGTGGTACATTCTTACTGAACTGTCCATGGGATATGGAAGGACTTGAGAAACATCTTCCAGGACAGGTGAAAGCATTTATCGCAAATCACAACATTAAGTTCTATGTGATCGATGGTATCAAGATTGGTAAAGAAATCGGACTTGGCGGACGTATCAACACAGTTCTCCAGTCAGCATTCTTCAAACTTGCTAATATCATTCCGGAAGAACATGCAATCGAATTAATGAAAGCAGCTGCAAAAGCATCTTACGGTAAGAAAGGTGACAAGATCGTACAGATGAACTACGATGCGATCGATGCAGGTGCAAAACAGGTTGTAGAAGTTCAGGTTCCAGAAAGCTGGAAGAACGCAGAGGACGAAGGCTTATTTACACCAGAAGTAAAAGGTGGAAGAAAAGAAGTTGTTGACTTCGTTAAGAATATCCAGGCAAAAGTAAATGCTCAGGAAGGAAATACACTTCCGGTATCTGCATTCACAGAATACGTAGATGGTTCTACACCATCAGGTTCTTCTGCATACGAGAAACGTGGTATTGCAGTAGATATTCCGGTATGGAAACCAGAAAACTGTATCCAGTGTAACCGTTGTGCATATGTATGTCCACATGCAGTTATCCGTCCGGTTGCTCTTACAGAAGAGGAACTTTCAAAAGCTCCAGAAGGAATCGAGACAATCGATATGATCGGTATGCCGGGAATGAAATTTACAATGACAGTATCTGCTTATGACTGTACAGGATGTGGCTCTTGTGCAAATGTATGTCCAGGTAAGAAGGGTGAGAAAGCTCTTGTAATGGAAAACATGGAAGCAAATGCTGGAAAACAGGAATACTTCGATTTCGGAAGAGAGATTCCGGTAAAACCAGAAGTAGTTGCTAAATTTAAAGAAACAACAGTAAAAGGAAGCCAGTTCAAACAGCCATTACTTGAGTTCTCAGGAGCTTGTGCAGGTTGTGGAGAGACTCCTTATGCAAAATTAATCACACAGTTATTCGGTGACAGAATGTACATCGCGAATGCAACTGGATGTTCTTCAATCTGGGGTAACTCTTCACCGTCTACACCATACACAGTAAACGAAAAAGGACAGGGTCCTGCATGGTCTAACTCTTTATTTGAGGATAATGCAGAGTTCGGTTATGGTATGTTATTAGCTCAGAAAGCTTTAAGAAACGGCTTAAAAGCAAAAGTTGAGAAGTTAGTAGAGAGCGGAGACAATGAAGCAGTTGTTGCAGCAGGAAAAGAATGGTTAGAGACATTTAACTGTGGAGCTACAAACGGAACAGCAACAGATAACCTTGTTGCAGCATTAGAAGCTTGTGACTGTGGATGTGAATTGAGAAAAGAAATCTTACAGAACAAAGACTTCTTAGCTAAGAAATCACAGTGGATCTTCGGTGGAGACGGATGGGCTTACGATATCGGATTCGGTGGAGTTGACCATGTATTAGCTTCCGGACAGGATATCAACATTATGGTATTCGATACAGAAGTTTACTCTAATACAGGTGGACAGTCTTCTAAAGCTACTAAGACTGGTGCTACAGCTCAGTTCGCAGCAGGCGGAAAAGAAACTAAGAAGAAAGACCTTGCAAGCATGGCAATGAGCTACGGATATGTATACGTTGCACAGATTGCTATGGGTGGAGACTTCAACCAGACTGTTAAAGCAATTTCAGAGGCTGAGGCTTATCCGGGACCATCACTGATCATTGCATACGCTCCATGTATCAACCATGGTATCAAAAAAGGTATGAGCAAAGCTCAGACAGAGGAACAGTTGGCAGTAGAATGTGGATACTGGAACAATTTCAGATTCAATCCTGCAGCAGAAGGCAACAAGTTCACTCTGGACAGCAAAGAGCCTAAGGAAGAAGATTATCAGGCATTCCTTGACGGAGAAGTTCGTTACAATGCCCTGAAGAGAGCTAATCCGGAGAAGGCTGCAAGACTGTTCGCTAAGAACGAGGCTGAGGCTATGGAAAGATATGATTATCTGAAGAAACTGATCACTCTGTACGGAGAAGAATAAGATTTGACAAGAAGATCATAAAGCATATAAGAATGTGGCAGTCATTTATGGCTGCCATATTTTGACGATCGCTGATAAAAAAATAACAGTTGTTGACATCAGCGAAGAAAAATGTAAAAATAGAGGATGTGAATAACAGAACTTGATAGAGGTGCGGATTTCATCAGTAAGGAAGAACGATAGTTTGGAAGACTGTTCTTTCAGAAAGGGGGATTTGCCGAAGGAGTCAGATATTCCGGATCTGATTTCTGGGACGCAGACAGAAAATGTTGCGTACTGTCACAGGAATGTGGAGCGCTATCACAGTATGAGAGTCGAAGAAGAGAATTCATATTTGAGAATTGACGATTATGCCATGAACGCGCAGAAAAGATGTGTTGTTCATGGCATTTTTTTAGCAAATAAAAGGAAGAAAAGAGAGGAAAAAAGATGAGAGGAAGAAAAAAAGTCTGGATGACAACCATGCTGTTAACTTTATCTGTTTTAGGAAGTTCACTGACAGTATTTGCTTCAGATGGAAAAGCAAAATATGTACCGGATATGTATGCGTCGGTATATTCGTTAATTCCACCGGTGGTGGCAATCGTGCTTGCATTAATTACAAAGGAAGTGTACAGTTCCCTGTTTGTTGGTATTTTAATCGGAGGTGTTTTTTGGTCAGGGTTCCGGTTTGAGAAGACAATCACCCATGTATTTCAGGATGGTATCGTAGGAGTGCTGTCTGACAGCTATAACGTTGGTATTTTAGTATTTTTAGTTGTACTTGGAATTATGGTATGTATGATGAACAAAGCCGGAGGATCAGCAGCGTTCGGACGTTGGGCAAGTAAACACATTAAAACAAGAGTAGGTGCACAGCTTACAACAATTTTACTTGGAGTACTGATCTTCATTGATGATTATTTTAACTGTCTGACAGTCGGAAGTGTTATGAGACCGGTAACGGATCAGCATAATGTATCCAGAGCAAAGCTGTCTTATCTGATCGATGCAACTGCAGCGCCGGTTTGTATCATTGCACCGATTTCTTCATGGGCAGCGGCAGTAACCGGATTTGTAAAAGGAGAAGACGGATTTTCAATCTTTATCCGTGCAATTCCTTATAATTTCTATGCGATCCTGACAGTTGTAATGATGGTAGCAATCGTAGTCCTGAAGTTTGATTACGGCCCGATGAAACTGCATGAGAAAAATGCAGTAAAAGGCGATCTGTATACGACAGAAGACAGACCATATGCAACAGCAGAAAATGAGATGGAAGAAGGAAAGGGAAACGTAATCGACCTTGTTCTTCCGATTCTTGTATTGATCGTATGTTGTATTATCGGAATGATCTATACCGGTGGTTTTTTCAGTGGAACCGGGTTTGTGAAAGCATTTTCGGGAAGTGATGCATCGGTTGGACTGATGCTTGGAAGTTTCTTCGCATTTATTATTACAGTTATCTTTTATGCAGTGCGAAGAGTATTATCTTTCAGCGATTCCATGTCCTGTGTACCGGAAGGATTTAAGGCGATGGTTCCGGCTATCCTGATCCTGACATTTGCATGGACTTTAAAGGCAATGACAGACAGCCTTGGGGCAGCTGAATTTGTTGCAAATGGAATGCAAAAAGCAGCCGGAGGACTGGTAAGTCTACTGCCTGCAATTATCTTCCTGGTAGGATGTTTCCTTGCATTTGCAACCGGAACTTCATGGGGAACTTTCGGAATCCTGATTCCGATTGTTGTAGCTGTATTTTCGGGAACGAATGAGCAGATGATGATCATCTCTATTTCAGCATGTATGGCTGGAGCTGTATGCGGAGACCACTGCTCACCGATTTCCGATACGACGATCATGGCGTCGGCGGGTGGCCAGTGTAATCATGTCAATCATGTAACGACACAGCTTCCGTATGCGATTACAGCAGCGATTGTTTCATGCGTATCTTATGTAATCGCCGGATTTGTGAGAAATCCATTTATCTGTATGCCGGTTTCTATCGTGCTGATGATCGGCACACTGCTGGTGATTCGCCAGGTTACACGAGAGCCGGATTATGGTGATCTGAGCAAATATTAAACGAAAACCAGATAAGGGATATAGAAGAGTGAGGTGATATCGCCTCACTTTTTTTATCGCATACTAGGAAACTTCGTTCCTGGTACATAAAAACCCTCCGGGAGGATGCGCACTCGCGCGAAACGGCAGAGTGTTGCAAGCAACTGTGCTCGGCGCGAGAATGTGTTAAGGCACATTCTTTGTTATTTCTTTGTATAGAAAGAAAAAAGATGGTATAATAATCAGATAGAGTGTGCAATGAAAGGAGTCGAAGAGAGCTTATATGAATAAAAATGATGTGAAGGCTTATGAATTACTGCAGACAAAGGAATTAAAAGGAATCCATTCTGTGGGATATTTACTCAGACATAAAAAAAGTGGGGCGAAAGTCCTTTTAATAGAGAATGATGATGACAACAAAGTGTTTCAGATTGGATTTCGTACACCACCGTCGGACAGCACCGGTGTACCACATATTATGGAACATTCTGTATTGTGCGGATCGAAGAATTTCCCGGCAAAAGATCCATTTGTAGAACTGGTAAAAGGATCATTGAATACATTTCTGAATGCGATGACATATCCGGACAAGACCGTATATCCAGTCGCAAGTTGCAACGACAAAGACTTTCAGAACCTGATGCATATTTATATGGATGCTGTGCTTTATCCGAATATTTATAAGCATGAGGAGATATTCTGCCAGGAAGGCTGGAGTTACCGGATGCCTTCAAAAGATGAGCCGCTGACGTATAATGGTGTCGTATACAATGAGATGAAAGGTGCATTTTCCTCTCCGGAAGGTGTGCTGGATCGAGTAGTACTGAATACATTGTTTCCGGATACATCCTATGCAAATGAATCCGGTGGAGATCCGGACGTGATTCCGGAACTGACTTATGAACAGTTCCTTGATTTCCACAGAACTTATTATCATCCATCCAACAGCTATATTTATCTGTATGGAAATATGGATATGGCAGAGAAACTGAACTGGCTGGATGAGATGTATCTGAGCAAATTTGAAGCGAAAGAGATCGATTCAGCAATCCGCCTGCAGAAGCCGTTTGCGGAGATGGCTGAAAAGGAGCTAACGTACTCTGTCGGCAGTGAGGAGTCGGAAGAAGAGAATACCTTCCTGTCTTATAATAAAGTTATTGGAACAAGTCTTGATCCGAAGCTATATCTTGCTTTTGAGATTCTGGATTATGCATTGTTATCAGCGCCGGGTGCACCGTTGAAACAGGCATTGACGGACGCAGGAATCGGAAAAGATATTATGGGATCTTATGACAATGGTATTTATCAGCCGATCTTTTCTGTAATTTCTAAAAATGCAAATGCAGACCAGAAGGAAGCATTTGTTGCGAAGATTGAAGAGGTGTTTACAGATCTTGTTAAGAACGGAATTGATAAGAAAGCGTTGGAGGCGGGGATTAATTATCAGGAATTTCGTTATCGTGAAGCGGATTTTGGAAATTATCCGAAAGGACTTATGTATGGCTTACAGATGATGGACAGCTGGCTGTATGATGACAATGAACCGTTCATGCATATTGAAGCACTGGATACATTTGAATTTCTGAAAGAACAGATCGGGACCAGGTATTATGAAGAACTGATCCAAAAATACATCCTTGATAATACGCATGGTGCGGTCGTAGTTGTAAAACCGGAGAAGGGACGCACAGCAAAACTGGAGAAAGAATTAGAAGATAAACTGGAATCATATAAGCAGAGTTTAAGTGAAGAGGAGCAGGAACAGCTGGTTGTAAATACGAAGGCACTGGAAACTTACCAGTCAGAAGAAGATTCGCCGGAAGATCTGGAGAAGATACCGGTTTTAAAAAGAGAAGATATTTCCAGAAAAATCCAGCCGATTATTAATGAAGAGATGAGGCTTGCGGAGGTGCCGGTTATTTTCCATGAAATTGAAACGAACGGAATTGGATATGCAGATATTCTCTTTGATATGTCGGATGTGCAGGAGGAAGACCTTCCGTATGTTGGTATTTTACAGTCAGCGCTTGGCGTGATCGATACGAAGAAACATGGATATGGAGAACTTTTTAATGAGATCAACATGCATACTGGTGGTATTGCAACATCATTGGAATTATACAATGATGTTACAAAAGTAAAGGAAAAGGAATTTAAAGCTACATTTGAGATCAAAACGAAAGCCCTATATGACAAGCTCCCGTTTGCATTTGATATGATGGGTGAGATCCTGACAGAGTCCTGCCTGGATGATACAAAGCGTATGAAAGAGATTCTTGCCATGTTAAAATCCAGACTTCTGATGAAGTTCCAGTCTTCCGGGCATACAACGGCAGCACTTCGTGCATTGTCTTATGCATCTCCGTCAGCGAAACTTAAAGATATGACAAATGGCGTAGATTTCTTCCGCAAGGTAGACTGGCTGGATACACATTTTGAAGAAGAGAAAGAACATTTATCGGAAAAATTAAAAGAACTGTCAGTGAAGCTGTTCCGGGCAGATCGTATGATGCTTAGTTACACAGCCGCAGGCGAAGGTTTGAAGGGCTTTGAAAAAATGGTGCAGTCTCTGAAAGACAGATTGTATACAGAGCCGGTGGAAGAGACACCGTGCATTATTCACTGTGAGAAGAAGAACGAAGGATTCCGTACTGCTTCCAAAGTACAGTATGTGGCAAAAACCGGTAATTTTATTGAACGGGGAGAAGAATATACAGGAGCATTACAGATATTAAAAGTAATCTTAAGTTATGAATATCTGTGGCAGAATATCCGTGTAAAAGGTGGTGCATATGGCTGTATGAGCAACTTTAACCGTATCGGTGAAGGTTATTTTGTCTCTTACCGTGATCCGAATCTGAAGCGGACACTGGATGTGTATGAAGGTGTTGTAGATTATGTGAAGAATTTTACAGTTTCTGACCGTGATATGACGAAATACATTATCGGAACGATGAGCAATCTGGATCAGCCGATGACGCCTTCTGCAAAAGGTGAACGTTCCATGAATCTTTATATGAATAAAGTAAACGAAGACATGGTTCGGAAAACAAGAGAAGAAGTACTGGATGCAACGCAGGAGGATATCCGCAGGCTGGCACCAGTACTGGAAGCAATCCTTTCGGCAGACCAGATCTGTGTTATCGGAAGTGAAGAAAAGATTGAAGAAGCAAAAGACCTGTTCCAGACAGTGACAAGTTTCCAGAATGAAGGGGAAAAGGAAGATGAATAATAAATATAAATCAGGATTTGTAACTCTGATCGGACGTCCGAATGTTGGAAAGTCCACACTAATGAATTATTTGATCGGTCAGAAGATCGCGATCACATCCAAGAAACCGCAGACGACAAGAAACCGGATTCAGACTGTACTTACAAGAGAAGATGGACAGATTATTTTCGTCGATACACCAGGAATCCACAAAGCAAAAAATAAACTTGGAGAATATATGGTAAATGTTGCAGAACGGACGTTAAATGAAGTAGACGTTGTTCTCTGGCTTGTAGAACCGACAACATTTATCGGAGCAGGAGAGCAGCATATTGCCAGCCAGCTTAAGAAGGTAAAGACGCCGGTTGTACTTGTTATCAATAAAATAGACAGTGTAAAGAAAGAAGATATCTTTCCTGCAATTGCAGCATATAAAGATGTGTATGATTTCGCTGACATCGTGCCGGTGTCAGCAAGGAGCGGAGATAACACGGAAGAGTTGTTGAAAGTAGTGATGAAATATCTTCCTTACGGACCACAGTTCTATGATGAAGATACGATTACAGACCAGCCGGAGCGTCAGATCGTAGCTGAACTGATCCGTGAGAAAGCATTGCACAGTCTGAATGAAGAGATTCCACATGGAATCGCAGTTGCGATCGATCAGATGAAAAAACGCGGAAAAGTTATGCACATTGACGCAACGATTATCTGTGAGAGAGATTCGCACAAGGGGATAATTATTGGAAAACAAGGAAATATGTTGAAAAAAATCGGTAGTACTGCCCGTTATGAGATTGAAAAAATGCTGGATTGCCAGGTAAATCTCAAGCTTTGGGTAAAAGTAAAGAAGGACTGGAGAGACAGTGAGTTTCTGATGAAAAATTTTGGATACCGGGAAGAAGAATAGGAAAGGGTATCTTCTGGAGAACCTAATCTGTAAATACCAGATGAGGTGAGAAGATGGAAGAAATGTACTGGGACCGTTTCCGGAAGACGGGGAAGATAACCGATTATTTATATTACCGGGGCATGCAAATCTGTGCATGTGCAGAGAAAGAACAGAACCGGAAAGGTGAGAAAGAATATGAATCAGATTACGGTGACAGGCATGGTGCTTGCTCAGACGTCGATAGGAGAATATGACAGACGTGTAGTAATTCTGAGTAAAGAAAGGGGCAAGATCGCAGCATTTGCCAGAGGCGCGAGAAGACCAAACAGCGCACTGGTCGGTGTGACAAGCCCTTTCTCTTTTGGACAGTTTACTGTATATGAAGGGCGTACATCGTATACGCTGGTGTCGGCGTCCATTTCCAATTATTTTGAAGAACTGCGCACGGATGTAGAGGGTGCTTATTATGGCTTTTATTTTATGGATTTAGCAAATTATTATGCAAGAGAAGCCAATGATGAGACTTTGTTACTGAAGCTTTTATATCAGACATTTCGTGCACTTGTGAATACCAGAATCCCGAATCAGCTGATTCGTTATATTTATGAATTAAAGGTCATCAGTATCAATGGAGAAGGGCCGCAGGTGTTTGAATGTATCGGTTGCGGGGACAGAGAACAGGAGAAAGTATTCAGTATCCGCCGTGGTGGGCTTTTATGCCGACAGTGTGCCGCTCATGTGACGGACGGAAGAAAACTGAGTGCTTCTACGCTGTATGCAATGCAGTATATCATAGCCTCACCTGTGGAGAAACTTTATACGTTTCTTGTGAAGGAAGATGTGCTGAAAGAGCTGGGAGACGTTGTGACAGCGTATATGGCAGAGTATCTTGGAAAATCATTTAAGTCACTGGAGATTCTGGAGATCCAAGGTATCGGGATTACGGAAAATGAAATCCCCGAAACCAAAATCATCAGACA
>OGZE01001288.1_pt1 | contig 15315 bp, 9 predicted proteins | sample 1576731 | NCBI WGS metagenome assembly OGZE01 (sample SAMEA3541503, study PRJEB24748) | human gut metagenome | biome: human gut; feature: human-associated habitat; material: faeces | place: China | collected 2012 | reverse complement strand
TGTCGTAACAACTTCACAATTATCCAATGAGCTTCAAATACCTATGAATTATATTCCTAAAATTATTAAAAATTTAAAGAATAAAAAAATAATTTATGCAATCGAAGGTGTAAAAGGTGGCTATCGTCTAGCTAAAAAGCCAAAATCAATCACTTTGTTAGATGTTATTTTAGCGACGGAAACAACCGTGTCTTTTAATAAATGTTTAGAGACAAATGGTACGTGTTCAAAAAACTGTCAAGATTCATGTGCTATTCGTAAAATATTAGAAAGCCTACAAAATGATATGACACATCAATTAGAAAAAGTCACATTTAGTGATCTTATAAATAAAGAATTTAGGGATAACATTTAAAGGGGGAGTTTGTAATGAAAAGAAGAAATATATTTTTTTCAGTAATCATTGTTTTAACAATGATTTTGGGAATGTATCCACAAAATGCTTTTGCAACTGAAATACAAGAAAACATACAAAATGAAAATCAAGAGGAAAGTAGTAATAATAAACAAGAAACGCAAGTTTCTAATCAAGAAGATCAGGTTGCTGAATCATCAACTCAAACGGTTCATCAAACTAAAAAGGATGAAGCTGTAACACTATCGAACGATAGTTATACAGTATCAACAGATGAAGAATTAAAAAATGCACTTGAACAAATTAAAACAAGTAGTTCTAATGAAGCATCTATTATTTTAAATGCAGATGTTGGTGCACCAACAGAAAATTATATTGCCTCTTTTGGGGTTGAGGGAAAACATATAATTGTTTCTAGTACAGAAGGTAATATGTATTCTTTAAGTTTATCTAATCTAGGGATCTTAAATGGGTCATGTACTTTTGAAAATGTGGATGTAAGAGGATATAAACTTTATTGTACTGGATACAAAACCATTTTCACAAATCAAGGTGAAATACATTTAACAGGAACCCTTTATGGTGGTGGTTATAAAACAACTGTTGCAAGTACCTATGTTGTCATTGATGCAAATGGTTATATCAATCCAAGTTCTAGCAGTGGGCTTCATGATGTTATAGGTGGTTCTTATCAAGGTTCCGTTGAAGGGAATACTTATCTTGAAATTACCGGAAATATTCAAATGCAAGGAGGAAACCATCTTAATCCCGGATGTGTAATGGGTGATGGAAGTTCTAATGATGGTGCAAAAAGTCCGGATGTCTATGTAGGTGGTAATGCAATACTTATTTATGATAATCAAAATGGCAAATCTTCTCCAGCAATCGAAGGAACATATGGTTGTGAAATGAAAGGTAATGTTACTTTAGATATACGTTCTGGACGTGCTAATGAAATATGTGGTACACAAGAATATTCAACAAAATCGATTATTCGTGGAGATCTTCATATTATTGCGGGTGCTAAGAAGTATGAAAATACAGATCGAACATTACGCTTGAATGGAAACTGGCCGATTGTTGGTGCTGGTAATAGTTTTGCAGAGTCACCATTTGAAAAGGGAACATATGAAGTAGGTGGTAATATTACGATTGATACTTTTGAAAATGTATGGGGATGGGATAAAGGAACAGAACCATCATCTGATGATATTCCAGAAATATATGGGGCAATCGACAGTAATGTAGGTGGTAACATTACTTTAAATATCAATGGTTCACATATGGAAAATATTACGGGTGCATGGGATTCTAATGTTAAAGGTGATGTTACGGTTAATGCGACAAATGTTGATTTAAGAAACAGTTACTATGAAACAGAATATGATGAAGGAGATATTTTGGTAGGTTACTATGCAATAATTGAAGGAAAATCAATTATTAATGTTGATGGTGGAGATATCAATATTGTTAGACTTACTAATAAAAAACAAGTCAATGAAGGTTCTTCAATTACTATTAAAGGCTCACCAAAGATTCGTACTGGAGTGCTTTCTACAATAAATTACAAAAGTTCACCAGAAAACACACCAACAGTTGCATTAGATGCTTGTCAAGCAACAATTCCTTTTATTCAATCTGCATCAAAAGTTCATGTAAAAAATAATTCAAATGTCCTAGTAAATGGTTTGTGGCTTGTAAGAGACTTAATTGTTGATCAAGGTAGTGTTTTGAAAACAAATGATGAAGATCCAATGAAAATAGATGGTGATGTTATTGTTAATGGGACTTGGGAACAATTATATGCTCAAGCTAAAGATGATTATGATTGTACCATTGCTAAAACAATGACAATTGGAAATCAAGGTCAATATATCTCTCATGGAACAGTTGATATAAAAGAAAAGGTAAATTCATCAGGTATGATGGTGTTGATGAAACATTCGTTATTTGAGTTAAATTATACAGGAGATGATGCAGAAATTCGTTTACCTGCAGTTTCTAAAAATTATGATGGTAGTGATGATGGTGGCGTTATTCCTCTACAAATTAAAGGTCAATCAACAGGTTCGACGAAGGTTTATACGGTAAATAAAGATGATTGGCAATCATTACAAACACCGGTATTAGGAGATAATTATATTCTTTCAAAGAAAGATGAAGATAAACCTCAACAAAATGTATTTGTTTTAGAAAATGAAGATGCCATTAATCAAGATCTCTATTTAAAAAGAATGAAGGATGCAAATGGTAAAGATGATTATTATATGTGGCAAGTAACTACAGGAATTAGAGTGACATTTGATAAAAATGGAGGAGAAACAGAGGCGAGTCCTAAAACATCATTGCAAGACTATGTTGCAGGTAAAACAAATTATCATTTTGATTTGCCAACAAAAAATCCAACACGTAAAGGATATACTTTTAAAGGATGGAATACAAAAGCAGATGGGACGGGCGAAACGTTTGATGAAAAGACGAATGTTACGAAAAGCATGACGGTTTATGCAATGTGGCAAGAAGATGTTATGGATCAGCCTATCACGATTACACCAATGGATCTTACCATTTATACAGGTGGAAATGGGTATACAGGAGTTATAGGTCCTGATGGTACTTTTTCTAAAAATGATTTGCCAGAAATTGGATTTTATGTCACATTACCAGATGAAGTTAATAAATTAATAGGTAATACAAATGATCATCCTATTGATTTAAGTGATAAGATTGCTTTAACATATAATGATAATAATGGAGTAACTCGTAGTTGGAAACTTGAGTTATATGGAGATAAAGATCATAGTCAAATAGTTGTTAATGGAAAATATGTTTATATTTATAAAGTGTGTGAAAGTCAAGTAGATGGTACAGAAACGATGATACCAGCACGTATTCAATTTACTAGTGATGATGGAACAGTAATGATTGATTCTAAATTTCCGGTAAGCGAAACAGATCAATATCGAGATTATAAAATGAATTTCTATACAGGTAAATTCAATGAAGAACTTTATCAAATAAAAATAAAATTAGACGATCAAACGATTATTTGCTCTGCAAAATTAGGTACAGGAACACTTAAAGTACGTGGTAATGTTAATCAATATTATTCAGATATTAGTGATACGCTACCAAAACTAGATTCAACAAATAAGAATAAGATTTACATTCAAACAGCTCAAAAAAATACAACTTATTTTATTAATAATAGTAATGTAGAAGTTACAGATTCTACAGGGGTTAAACTTCTTGTAGATAAAACACTAGATGATCCATTACTTGTTAGATACTTAGATCAAAATAAAAATGCGAAAGGAAAATATTCTTATGAATTTAATTATCTTGATTTAGTGGATACTCATAATGGAAATGATTATATAGCTTTAAAAGACGGACAAAAAATGAATATCTATTGGCCTGTGCCAAGTGAGGCTAAAGAAAATTCTCATTTTCATATTGTTCATTTTAAAGGATTATCGCGTGATAGTGATGATGATATTAATGATTTTTTAACTACAAATATTCCTGAAGAAATATCTTGTGAGGTTGTTACGATAGAAAATCAAAAATTCGTAAAATTTTCTGTTGATAGTTTTTCTCCATTTGCTTTACTTTATGAAAAAGAAAATGGAGTTCATACAAATGATCCAAATGAAGAAATTAATCAAAAAGATAATCAAGATACAAATAAACAAACAAATAAAAAAATAAGTAACGAAACAATAACATCAACCAAAACAAAGGATAATAAAGAATCTATTGTAAAAAATAAACAAACACGATTGAATAAAAAAATTAAAACAGGAGATTTTTCAAGAAGTGATTTATGGATTTCGTTAATGATTCTTTCATTGATTCTTTTCTATGGAATAAAAAAGACTAAACAAAAAGTATAAAACAAAAGCCAAAGACATTTGCCTTTGGCTTTTTACTTATTTATAAGAACCAGGTCCTGCTTTGACAACAGTATTTGGTAAATTATATTTTTTAAAGTTTTCTTGGAACATTTTAGTAAGTTTTTTAGCTGTTTTGTCATATTCACGTTTGTTAGACCAAGTATTTTTAGGATTCAACATTTCCGCTGGAACTCCTGGACAGCTTCTAGGAATTTTTAAGTTAAAGAATGGTTCTTTAACATATTCTACAAAGTCTAAATCTCCATTTAAGGCAGCGTTGATCATGGCACGTGTATATTTTAATGGAATACGATGTCCTTTACCATAAGAACCACCTGTCCATCCCGTGTTAATTAAGAAAACATTTGCTCCTGATTTTTCAACACGACGACCAAATTGGTGAGCATATAAAGCTGTATCTAATGGGAAGAAAGGTTCCCCAAAACATGTTGAAAATGTAGCTTCTGGTTCAGTAACGCCATTTTCTGTTCCAGCAAGTTTACTTGTATATCCTGAAACAAAGTGGTAGATAGCAGCATTACGATCAAGTTTTGAAATGGGTGGTAAAACACCAAAGGCATCAGCCGCTAAAAAGAAAATGGTACGTGGAATAGGTCCAACCCCTGATGAAACAGTATTTGGGATATAATCGATTGGATAACCAACCCGTGTATTTTCAGTAATAGAACCATCATCAAAATTGATGATACGTGTATCTTCAAAAAGCTTTACGTTTTCTGTAACGGCACCAAAGCGAATGGCATTCCAAATTTCAGGTTCGTGTTCTTTAGAAAGATTGATACATTTTGCGTAACATCCTCCTTCAAAATTGAAAATGGTATTTCTAGACCAACCATGTTCGTCATCACCAATTAATCGACGATTAGGGTCAGCGGATAATGTTGTTTTCCCTGTCCCAGATAAACCAAAGAATAAAGCTGTATCTCCATCAATTCCCATGTTGGCAGAACAGTGCATTGTAAAGATTTTCTTTTGTGGAAGTAAATAGTTCATAACACAGAAAACTGCTTTTTTAATTTCTCCTGAATAACCTGTTCCTGCAATTAAAACAATTTGTTTTTCAAAATCAATCATAATAGCAGCTTCACTATTCAATCCTAATTTTTGATAATCTACTTTACATTCTGGAGCGACAAGAATTAAGAAGTCTTCCTTAAAATCCTTTAGTTGTTCCTTTTTAGGGCGAATAAGTAAATTACGAATGAATAAGTTTTGACTTGCCTTTTCATTAATAACTCTAAAACCATATTGATATTTACGGTTTGCTCCCGCAAAACCATCAAAGACATAAAGATCTTTATCATTTAAATAGTTAACGATTTGATCATAGACTTGATCAAAAACTTCTCTTGATACTGGACGATTGACATTTCCCCAGGCAATTAAATCATGAACGGCTGGAACATCAACAATATATTTATCATTTGGCGAACGTCCTGTTCTTTCACCAGTTTCTATACATAAAGCACCTGCACGAGATAAGCGACCTTCTTTATGAAGTAAAGCTTTTTCCACAAGTGCTCCGGGTGGATTGTTTCTAAAAATATTCCCTGTATGTTTAAAACCATATTTTTCGATTTTCAATGTATCCATAATATTCCTCCTTTAGGATTCCCTATGTATAATGATACCTAATTATGAATAGAAAATCTAGAGTAAGCGCTTACTTTTTTGTAAGGATTTTTTATAAGAAAGTGCTCTAATGTGATTTTGGGTTTTTATTTTTAATAAAAAAGTAAAAAAAGAAGACAAAAAAATAAATAAGGTCATTTAGGGGAATGACCTTATTTATATATATAGGGAATCGAGAAATAAAAAATTAATTTATTGGGAAACTATTATTTGAAAATCGTAATTACAGAGATATAAATATTATGGGATATCTCTTTTAGTTCTTAATTTTTATTACATGTTTATTATAGCGAAATATAGCGAATTGAGTAGAGGCATGTTACCTAAAAAAAAGAATAAGTATTTGTGCAATGTGCACAAATGGTATACAATAGAAGGGGGTGATGGTATGGGATTTACAATAGAAGATGCTTTAAGAGAATCAAAAAAGCGCTATAAAATGACTCTCCTTGCAGGAGGAGAGGGATGTTCAAATGCGATGAGTTGGATTCAAATGGTCGAAGATAAAACCATTTTACAACAACTTTGGGGAAAAGAGCTGGTTGTAACAACAGGACTTGGCTTTCAAAGTCAAGAAAAATTAAGAGAATTTATTGAACAACTTATTAAATATCATAGTGTAGGATTAGTCATTAATACGGGAAAATATATTTTTGATATTGACCAAGATATTATAGACTATTGTGATGAATTAAGTTTTCCATTATTAACAGTCCCTTGGGAAATACATATCGCAGATATGATCAAAGATTTTTCTTATCACTGTTTACGGGCAGAAAGAGATGATAAGTATATTAATCAAACGGTCATGGATACACTTATTAATCCTGCAATCATTGAAGAATCAAGAAATAAACTTGCAGGGGACTTTGATGTTGAAAATGATTTCCAAGTTATGGCAATTTCTGTAGAAACGGAAGAAGAACTGGGTATGATGGAAAGAAGAAGTATCAAGTTTCAATTAGAACTCTGTTTTGAAAAAGTTGAAGGAAATTATAGTTTCTTTTGGTTTGATGGCTATTATATTATGATTTTTAATAACTTAGAAGATAGTGCTTTAGTAGAAGTTATTAATGAAATGTATAAACGTGCTAAAAAACGTTTACACTATACACTTCATCTAGGAATTGGTTCGAAGATGGTTGATTTTAGAAATATAATTTTAAGTTATAAAAGAGCTATTGCAGCTTGTAAAATGGCAAAGCAATTCGATTATCCACAAATCTATTTTGATGATATGGGTGTTTATCAACTTTTATTTATTATTGAAGATCAAGGTATTTTAAAACAAATGTATCGTAGTATGCTCGGTGTTTTAATTGATTATGATCAAAAACATAATACTCAATTAGAAGAAACGCTTTATCAGTATTTAAAGTTTGATAGTAATCAAAAAGCGATGGCAGAAAGTTTGTTTATGCATCGAAATACCATCAATTATCGACTTAATAAGATAAAAGAACTGACAGAATGTCAATTGGATTCTTTTGAAGAAAAAATGCCTTATATGCTTGCTTTTTATATTAAGGAAATTGTAGAAAAAAAGGAGAAATAGAAAATATTTGTTTTCTCCTTTTTATTTTTTTATCAAATAAAAATGAAAGCGCTAACTTTTTAGTGAATGTTGGTCAGTTCTATGATATAATAAATAACATAAAGGAGAGATAAAAATATGTTTGATAATTTTTTAATTCATACTTTCCATGACGGGAATTGTTTACAAGCTTATAAAATTTTCGGAGCACATTTTGAAACATATGAAGGTAAAAAAGGTGTACGTTTTACTACTTATGCACCAAACGCAAAAAGTGCACAAGTTATTGGTGAATTTAACGATTGGGGTAAAACACCTTGTTATATGGAAAAATATAATAACGGAGGAATTTATACCGTTTTTGTAGAAGGTGTTAAAGAATTTGATATGTACAAATTTAAATTTGAAACACCTCAAGGAGATATGATTGAAAAAGCTGATCCTTATGCTTATTTCAGTGAATTAAGACCTGGAACGGCTTCTAAAGTTTATAATATGGAAGGTTATCGTTGGCATGATAGCAAATGGTTGAAAAATAGAACAAAGAACTATGATCGACCATTAAATATTTATGAAGCTTCATTAGGTTCATGGAAAATGAAACATGAAAGTGAAGGTGAAGGAGATGAGGGTGAATATTATTCTTATGAAGAACTTATTGACCAAATCATTCCTTATGTTAAAAAAATGGGCTATACTCACTTAGAAGTAATGCCACTTACAGAATTTCCATTTGATGGTTCTTGGGGCTATCAAGCAACTGGATTTTATAGTGCAACTTCAAGATATGGTCAACCAAAACAATTAATGAAGTTTATTGATGCCTGCCACAGTGAAGGTATTGGTGTTATCATGGATTTTGTCCCTGCTCATTTCGTCAAAGATGCTCATGGATTGCATATGTATGATGGTGGTTTTGTCTATGACTATAATGATTATAATCGTCGTTATAGTCCATGGGATAGTGTCTATTTTGATTTAGGTAAAAATGAAGTGAGAAGTTTCTTATTAAGTTCTGTAGAATTTTTTGCTACATATTATCATATTGATGGATTTAGATTTGATGCGGTTAGTAACTTAATTTACTATGAAGGAAATAAAAATCTAGGTGAAAATATTGGGGCAATGGAATGGATGAAACGTTTAAATGGACATATGTCTGGGTACCATCCAACTGTTATGATGATTGCGGAAGATTCAACAGATTATCCTGGTGTTACTAAACCAGTAGGTGAACATGGTTTAGGATTTGATTATAAATGGGATTTAGGTTGGATGAATGATACGTTAAAATATTTCCAAGAAGATCCTGTTTATCGGCAATATGATAGTCGTTTTATTACTTTTTCAATGGCTTATTTCTATTCAGAAAGATTCTTACTTGAATTTTCACATGATGAAGTTGTTCATGGAAAAGCTACGATTATTAATAAGATGTGGGGATTACATGGGGATAAATTAGCGCAAGTGAAGGCACTTTATGTTTATATGATGTTACATCCAGGTAAGAAATTAAATTTCATGGGGAATGAACTTGCTGAATATAAAGAATGGGATGAATCAAAATCATTAGGATGGGATATTTTGAAATATCCTGATCATGATGCTTTCCATCGTTTTACTCAAAAATTAAATGAAATTTATTTGAAATATTCAGCTTTATATCAAATGGATTATGATTTAAAAGGATTTGAATGGCTTGTGGTTGACGACCATGATCAATGCGTTTTTGCTATTGAAAGAAAAGATAAAGATGGAAATGCAATCATTGCTGTCATGAATTTTGTGGGAAATAGCCATGATAGATATAAAGTTCCTGTTAATATTGAAGGAAGTTATAAAGAAATCTTAAATACTGATCAAGATGTTTATTCAGGAAAAGGTATGGTCAATCCAAGAGCACTTCGTTCTAAAAAATTAAAACTAAAGGAAAAAACAAGATTATTAAATAAAGATCATTACATTGAAGTAAAACTTGCACCATTTAGTGCATGCATCTTTGAAGTAAAGCCTAAAAAGGAAACCTCAACAAAAACACGTAAAAAAGTAGTTAAGAAAACAAAATAGGTTGTTCAAAAATAGAGCATCGGTTGTTTAGATACTCTATTTTTTTGAAAAAGTTGCGATTTCATCGCTATAAAAAATTTTTAAAAACGTGACAATTATATCAAAATAAAGTATGATGAACACGTAAATGTATTATGAGGAGACGGGAAAATGTTTAAAAATAAAGAAGAATTTAAATTCGAGTTTTCAAGAAGAATTATTGAGTCTTATGGGCGTACTGTAGAAGAAGCCCATATTACTGAAAAATTCATGGTTCTTGAAACAATGGTAAGAGATTATGCCTCAGTTAATTGGGCAGCAAGTAAGGCAGTTGTTCAAAATAATGAACAAAAACAAATGCATTACTTCTCAATGGAATTTTTAATGGGAAGACTATTAGTAAATAACATGATGAACCTTGGAATCTATGGAATCGCTAAAGAAGGTTTAGAAGATTATGGAATCAACATTCATGATTTAGAAGAATTAGAAAGTGATGCTGGTTTAGGTAATGGGGGACTTGGACGTTTAGCTGCATGCTTTATGGATTCACTTGCTTCATTAGATTATCCAGGACATGGGAATACAATTCGTTATGAATATGGTTTATTTAAACAAAAAATTGAAAATGGGTATCAAGTAGAATTACCTGATCAATGGATGAAAACAGGTTTTATGTGGGAAGTACGTAAACCTAAACATCGTGTACCAGTAAAATTCTTTGGAAAAGTTATCTGGGATGAATCAGAAGGTAAATGGAAACATGTAGATGCTGAAACAATCTATGCGGTACCTTATGATGTACCAGTTATTGGAAATAATACAGTAAATACAAATACTTTACGTTTATGGTCAGCGGAACCTAGTGAAGATTTCCCAAGTAATCATGACTTCCAAAGATATATCGAAGATGTTAGAAGTATTTGTCAAAACTTATATCCAGATGATTCAACACCTGCTGGAAAAATGTTACGTTTAAAACAAGAATATTTCTTCTGTTCAGCAGGAATTCAAGCGATTATTAAAGCACATTTAAGAAATTATCCTTCATTAGATAATTTCCATAAAAAAAATGTTATTCAATTAAATGATACACATCCAGTATTATGTATTCCTGAATTTATGCGTTTATTAATTGATGATCATGGTTATGAATGGCAAGATGCATGGGATATTTGTACACAAACTTTTGCGTATACAAACCATACAATCTTAGCCGAAGCCTTAGAAACTTGGCCAATTAGTACAATGCAAACATTATTACCACGTGTTTATCAAATTATTGAAGAAATTCATCGTCGTTTTGTTGGTTTTGCTAAAGAAGTCAGTGATCATGATCAAGATTTAGTAGACCGTACAATGATTTTAAGAGATGGAACTGTTTATATGGCAAGACTTGCTATTGCCGGAAGCTTTAGTGTTAATGGGGTTGCTAAACTTCATACAGATATCTTAAAAGATAGAGAACTTCATGATTTTAATGTTCTTTATCCAAATAAATTCAATAATAAAACAAATGGGGTAACTCATCGTCGTTGGCTTGCTTATTGTAACCCACAATTAAGTGAAGTTATTAATGAAACAATTGGTAAAGGATGGATCAAACAACCTGCTCAATTAGAAAACTTAATGTCTCATGTTAATGATCCTATCTTACAAGAACGTTTCTTAGCTGTAAAACGTGAAAGAAAACAAATTCTTGCGGATTACATTAAAGAACACAATGGAATTGAAGTTGATGTTGATAGTATCTTTGATGTTCAAGTTAAGAGATTACATGCCTATAAAAGACAATTATTAAATATTTTACATGTTATTTATTTATATCAAGAAATGAAATCAAATCCCGATTTCCGTATTTATCCACATACTTTCATCTTTGGGGCAAAAGCAGCAAGTGCTTATTACTTTGCTAAAAAAGTTATTAAATTAATTAATGCCGTTGGAGATGTTGTTAATAACGATCCTGAAACAAATAAGTACTTAAAAGTTGTTTTCTTAGAAAACTATGGTGTTACTTTAGCTGAAAAAATTATGCCTGCAGCTGATGTTTCAGAACAAATTTCTACAGCTGGTAAAGAAGCAAGTGGTACTGGTAATATGAAATTCATGATGAATGGAGCTATTACTTTAGGAACCTTAGATGGAGCAAACGTTGAAATTTCTGAATTAGTAGGATTAGATAATTGTGAAATCTTTGGATTAAAAGATGAAGAAGTGAAGAACTTAAAAGCAAATAATCAATATCGTGCATGGGATTACTATAACAATGATTTAAAAATCCGTCGTGCCGTTGATTCATTAACAAATTGTACTTTCTCAAGCAATCAAGAAGAATTCAAAATTATTCATGATGAATTAATGAATAAAAATGATGAATACTTCTTATTGGCTGACTTTGAATCTTATGCAAATGCGCAAAGACATGTTGTTGAACTTTATCAAGATCGTTCAAACTGGGCTAAGATTTGTTTAGTAAATATCGCTAAGAGTGGATTCTTCTCATCAGATCGTACAATCGAACAATATGTAGAAGATATCTGGCACTTAGAAAAATGTAAATTCTAATATAAACGAATGAAGACCTCGAAATGAGGTCTTTTTTGTAAGCAAAAAGGCACTCAAATGAATGAGTACCTTTTTGAATAGAAATTATTACTACTTTGATATTGGTGGATTACATTATCAATTACCAAATATCTAACATATGTTGCATAAATAAACTCATAAAGGTAATACATATCCAACAAATAAAACCAAGTAAAATAGGTTTACCACCATTTTTAATAAGTTTTACGACATTTGTATTTAAACCAATCGCAATCATTGCAAGTACAATAAAGAATTTACTTAATTCTTTAAATGGTGTAAAGAAATGAGGATCAACACCTACATGAATTGCAATTGTTGTAATCAATGAAGCTAAAACAAAATAGATAATAAAGAAAGGAAAAACTTTCTTTAAATTTACTTTTTGACCTTCTTTATTTTTCTTGATCTTAAAGAAAGACAAAACCAAAGTAATAGGAATAATTGCAAGAGTCCTTGTAAGCTTTACAGTTACAGCCTTATCTAAAGTAGCACTTTGTAAGTGATACATAGAATCCCAGGTAGAAGCAGCTGCGGTAACAGATGAAGTATCATTAATCGCTGTCCCTGCAAAGATACCAAAAGCTTCACCACTTTTAGTAGAAAAACCTAATAATGTTCCAAGCGTAGGAAACAATAAAGCCGCAATCATATTAAATAAAAAGATAACAGAGATACTTTGTGCTACTTCTTCATCATTCGCTTCTATAACAGGGGCTGTTGCTGCAATAGCTGAACCACCACAAATAGAAGAACCAACACCAATTAATGTTGATATTTTACTTGGTATTTTCATTGCTTTATGTAATACGTAAGAAACAATAAGTGATGTCGATATTGTCGCAAGAATGATAGGTAATGATTGTTTACCTGTTTGTAAGATGACTGATAAATTCATTCCAAATCCAAGTAAGATAACTGCATATTGCAAGATCTTCTTTGAGGTAAAAGTAATACCTGATTGTAATTCTTTTTTATCTTTGATAAATAAAGTAATGATCATACCTAGAATAATCCCAAAGACAGGACCACCTACAATAGGAAACTTCTTTCCTAGAAACCAACAAGGAATCGCTATAACTAAACATAATAGAATTCCTTTATAATTCTTCTTTAAATTCATAAACTCTCTCCCTTATAAACAGGAGTAGTTTATCATATTTTTGTTTAAATGACTAGAAACTCATAAATTAGATAGTAAAAAAGCATACGCATTTGTATGCTAGATATTTAATCATCTTTATGTTGATTTTTGAATTCCTTTAATGCTTCTTTGGCATCTAATGTTTGTCTAGATAAAGCATCATCAAGACTTCTTTCAAGTTTTGTATTTAATTCTTCTTGGTTCATTGTATCCATATTGACCCTTGAAGGCGCTTGAGATAATGCGATAGGAAAAGGAATACTTTCAGTTAAAATGACTTGATTCAAAAACATATTAACGGCACTAGACATAGAAACACCAAGCTGGGATAATACTTTTTTAGCGTTTTCTTTTACTTCTGAATTAATTCTTAAATTAAGCGTTGTACTTTTTTCCATAGCTGTCCCTCCTTGTACTAATATTGTACGCAAATGTAAATACAAAACAATAAAATATCAAATTTATTATTGAAGAAGATTCTTCAATATATATATTCGCTTTTATTTGGTTTTTTCTTTTTTTAAATAAATTAAAATAGTGATTGTTTTTTCTTATAAATTTGCTATTTAGGGATGGTTCATGTAACATATATAAAATGAGGGATGAATATGAACAGTGAAATGGTTATTTTAATGCCGGTCTATAATCCAAATGAGAGGATTGTAAACTACGTTAAAAAATTAAAAGAGAATAATTATCAAGTTATTTTGATTAATGATGGTTCAAAAAGTGAATATCATTCTCTTTTTGAAAAGATGGTGCATGATTGCAAAATTATCAGTTATCCTTTTTTTAAAGGAAAAGGGTATGCTATTAAAAAAGGAATTCATTATATCAAAGAACATCTACAGGATAAAAAAGGAATTATTATTTTAGAAAATGAATATGATCTCATACATATTAATCATATTCGTACATTAATCAATAAGAATTCACAAAAAATGTGTGTTGTTCATCATAAAGGAAAAAGATTACTTACAAAACTTTTTTCAATGATTTATAATAAGGAATTTATTGATGTGGATAGTGAACTTTTTGCCTTTTCTATGAATTATATAGATCAAATGATGTCTGTTGATGAAAACTGTTATGAAGTACAAGCACTCATTGAATGTGTTCAAAATAATCAAGATATTGAAGAAATTCAACTAGAAAACAAACAACAGCCTTTCCATTTAAAAAATAAGACAATACAAATTATGTATGTTATCTTCTTACATCTTATACGTTTTATATCATCTTCAATCATTAGTTCAGTCATTGATGTTTTATTGGCTTGGATTTTACTTGATGTTTTAAAACTTTGGATGACGAGTGACTTTTGGCGTATTGCTTTATCGAGTTTGATTGCGCGTATCCTTTCTACAATCGTCAATTATGTTATTAATAAAAAATATGTTTTTAAAGGAGAGAACAATAGTAAACAAACGGCAAGACGTTTTCTGATTTTGACAGTTGTCATTACAATTTTATCAACGCTTTTTGTTTACGCTGCTTCAAGTTTACATATTATGTCAGAAAAGCTTGCAAAACCAGTAGGAGATCTTCTTTTATTTTTATTAAGTTACGGCGTGATAGGGGACGGCGGGGTTTGCCTCCTTGCTGGTGCCCGCTCCGGTCAGGGCTGCGGCGATGATTAACTTTTCCATGTTCATGCTCCTCCTGTATATGTGATCTGTTTGACCTGCGCTTACGCCAGTTCCGTGCGGATGTACTCCAGCCTCCCGTCCCGCACCCTGGCGGTCAGAACGCCGTTGTCCGTCAGATAGCCGATATAGCTTCGGAGATTCTGCTCCGCAGTGCGCACCTTTTCCACGGTATGGGCCTGGGCGCCCAGGGCCGTCTGGCTGGCCCAGATCATCGAAAATGCGTACACCCAGACGGTGCAGTCCAACAGGTTCACCCGTGCCGTTCAAACCGACGACGGCCCAGCCGACAGACGCCACGCCGATGTCCAGCCCGATGCCATACAATGTGTTTTTCATAATAGTACCTCTTTCGGTCATATTTGCACAAAAGGGACATTCTTCCATTCTTATCATGCCAGAATGAAAGCAAAGCCGTCAATTTACACTGTGGATAAAAATATCCGTGTTTT